>ULVZ01025074.1_pt1 | contig 43927 bp, 55 predicted proteins | sample 1959901 | NCBI WGS metagenome assembly ULVZ01 (sample SAMEA4835800, study PRJEB28245) | human gut metagenome | biome: gut microbiome; material: fecal sample | place: Denmark | collected 2008 | reverse complement strand
TTTTCAATTTCAGCCCGAAAGATTGGCGCAAACGTCCGTCGTATAATTTGAAAGAGCAAACCAATAGCCCCAATATTAAGAAAATCCCGTATTTATTGGAGATTGCCGCAATTGAGGACGAAAAGCGAGATAACACGTTTACGGCGGTTAATGGTTTGGTTGTGTTGGACGATGCCCCGGACTTAACGAACAATGTAATATCATTGTCGTTGTCTGAATTGATTAAGACAAAAGCCCCCAAAGAGGCGACGCCGGACGAAACCACGGATGCCGCCGATAAGGTCAAAGCGGATGCGGACGCACCGGAGGCAACCCCGGAACCGGAGGTTAAGAAAACAAAGATTGTCAAACGTGCCGGGAAAACGGCAAAGGAGGCGGAAAAGAAGCCCGCCACGCCACGAAAGACAACGAAACGGGCGGTTACACCGGAAAAGGAACAAAAGCCCGCAAAAGAGCCTAAAAAGCCCAAAAACGAGAATAAGAAAAAGTTGTTGAACGATAACCCGGAAATATAGGATATGAAAACAGGAAGAATAAAACGACCGGAGGCGGAACGCAACCGCCTAATTTTACCCCGTGTCGGTCAAATTAAAATAGGGATGCGCAACGCCAACGGATACCCGCAAAGCGTTGATTATTTTATCCCCGTGGGAAAGTATGCCGGGTTGTTTACACAGGCATACGGAGAAAAGCCCCAAACAATCCAAATTGTTTTCCCGGACGACGACCCGGCGAAAGTATGCAACGAGCGTTACGAATACCGGGACGACGACGGACGATTGATTGCGGCGGGCGACGGCGAAACGTTCCAAGTATGGGACGGAAAGAAATACGAGGAATTGACGGTTACGCAATATCCTAATCTTATGGCGTCGATAGCCAAACGATACCCGAACCGGAAAAGCAAACAACCCGACGCCGACGGTTGGGAGGTTACATTGACGTTAAACTTTATTGTTCCTTTGGTGCGTGGCGTTGCCGGGGTATGGCAGTTTGCAACAAAGGGTACGGCGTCCACAATTCCCCAAATCCGGGAAACGTTCGACGGTATGTTGGAGGAACGGGGATTTTGTAAGGGTGTAATATTTGATTTGAACGTACAATTTGCCACGACCCAAAAGCCGGGCGACAAATCCCGGTTCCCGGTTGTTTCATTGGTTCCGAACGAAAGCCCGGACAATGTTTTGAAAGTACGGAAAGCGTGGGAACCTGTTAAACAATTGGAGGGCGGCGATAATGGCGGGGAATAATAACACAATAACCCGTCGGAGATATGAACGGGATTATACCCAAATGGCAAACGAATTTTTGAAAGATAGCCGTTTGAGTTGGAAAGCCAAAGGAATAATTGCATACGTTCAAATGTTGCCGGATGATTGGGTTTTGAATATGCGAGATTTAACGAACCGAGCAACGGACGGGCGGGATAGTCTTTATAGTGGGATTAAGGAATTGGAAAAATACGGATATTGTGCAAAGGTTATGCAGAGGAACCCGGACGGAACAATTGCGGGTTATGCGTATGAAATTTGCGACAAAGCATTTTTTCAACCGTGTACGGAAAACCCGGATACGGTGCTACCGCAACCGGAAAATCCCGATACGGTTAAACCGGATACGGTTAAACCCGATACGGAAAATCCGACACTAATAAATACTAATAATACAAAGGACTTAAATAAACCAAATACTAACGATAGTAAACCCGCCAACCCTGTTGTCGGGGATTTGTTCCCGGACGAACAAAAGGTTGACGATAAGGATAAAAAAAGAACGTCCATATTTCGCAATTCCGAGGTTTACAAATTGGTTAAGTTTGGGGCGGACGGCGTAAACGATTATTCCGAATTTGAAAAACTGTTTGCGACCCCGGAATTTGAAAAGGTCGATTTGGTTTATTATTTCCATACCGTCGCCGATTGGTCGGAAACCAAACAGGGGGTTAAGCGCACCCGGACGGGTTGGATTGCCACGGTACGCAATTTCATTCGTGGCGATGTGGAAAAGAAGAAATTACATTTGAAACCGGAATACCAAGCCCCGCAAAGTCGTTTGAATGTAGCGGGCGCAATGGAATTTCTTAATAACGATTATTAATAAATGGAACAATTGCCGGAAAAGATAAATACGCAATCCGTGGCGTTGGCGGTATATAATCCCCCGCCCGGAACCAAAGCAATAGAGATACGCCGCCAAATGGTACAATTACCGGAGGTTGCCAAATCGTTGTCGTCGGTTGAAAAGTATATTTTTGCGGCGTCAACCAAAACACAGATTGCCGAGATTGACGACGCCACGTTGGTTGCTAAAACCGGGCAAATGTTCCGGTTTATAGCAATGGACGTTGGGTATATAATCCCGACCAACGCCGACGATTGGGCGTATATTTGTACCCGGTTGTTGGATATACTCAAAAAATACTTTTCGCAACTAACATTAGCGGACGTTAAGTTGGCATTTGAGTTAACCGCAACCGGGGAATTGGACGAATATTTGCCAAAAGGACGGGACGGGCAACCGGACAAACACCACTACCAACAGTTTAACGCCGATTATTTCGCAAAGATATTGAACGCATACAGGCGAAAACAAAACGGAGTTATTGCCAAAGCGTACAAAGCATTGCCGGAACCGAAAAAGGAGTTAACCCCGGAGCAAAAACGATATTACCACAACGACACGGAAAGCCGTAACCGTTTGGCGTTTCTGCAATACAAATATACCGGACGGGTCGATTTCGGTATTGCCGGGGAAATGTTCGTTTATAATTGGTTATTGGCTGTTGGTTTGGCGGATGAAGTGAAAGAAACCGAGGACGACCGCCGGGAGGCATTGGGGCGGTTTTTAGCCCATGCCGCCCGTGGGTTCGTAAATGAATTTACCGTTTACCATGTTCGTAAGGACGGAACCAAAAGCAAAGAAATTGATTATACGGCGTTTGAGGTTGCCCGGAGAAAAGAGATAATAAAAGCGTTCGACCGTATGATTGCGGACGAATTGCAAGTTGATGATTATTTGAATTTTTGGAAATGAATAAAATAACGATTGATTGTATTATTGGCATTGACCCCGGAAAAACCGGAGGGATTGCCGTTTGGCGTCCGAACCATAAAACCGAGGTTATCAAGATGCCCGCCGACCTTATGGAGTTGAAACAATGGTTTGAGTACATGAAAAGTATTTGTAAACCGCTTGTTTTCGTCGAAAAGGTGCAATTGCGCCCGGACGATGTAAACGACAACCCCGGTAAGGCGTTCCGGGTGCAAAAACTGTTGTCGGAGTTTGAGAAACTGAAAACGATAATTGCCATGTGCGACGTACCGTTTGTTTTGGTACACCCCCAAAAATGGCAAAACGAATTGAAATTGCGTGTTAAGGGGGAGGAAAAGCCCGGACGCAAAAAGCGATACCAACGAGCCGCCGCCGATTATTACCCGGACGTTAAGGCGACATTGTGGAACGCCGATGCCCTTATGATTTTGCACTTTGGACGGTATGTTTTGCACAACAAACCGAATTGGGTTTTAGAGAATTTACCCGCCCAAATGCACAATCGCCTATTTTAAGCCCGTAAACGGCTTTATTTTATCCAAATGGTTAAGAGTATGGCAGACGATAACAAAGCCCCGCAAATCGAAAATACCGAAAAAATAACGGCAAAGGATTTGGCGGAAATGGTAAAGCAGATGCGACACAACCAACGGCGTTGCCAACGGAACCCAACACCGGAAAAGTTGGCAACGTTGGAACGTTGGGAAAAAGAAGTTGACGCCGTGGTTGCCGTTCTGACAGATACACAAATGAAATTATTTTGATAATGAACGAAATGGATTATATCTATTTAGGCGACCGATTAACCCGCCCGGAATTGCGACGTATGCCGTGCCGGGCGGTTCGTCGTTCTAACGGTAAATGTATCCGGGGGCGTAATGGTAATATGTTGGTAGAATTTCCCGGAGTTGGTAAAGTCGTTGTTTTGGGTCGATTATTGCGAAAACTCAAAAAATAAAAAGAAATTCTTTTGGAGATTAAAAGAATATACGTATATTTGCGGCATGAAACAACAACGACCGGGCGTTTTCCCGGCAATATAAATAGTAAAACAATGAGAGCGAAAACAACGATTCCCGATTTTGATTTTAGTTTGGTTAGTTACGGACGTTATAAAGTAACATACACGTCCCCCGTAACGGGTAAGAAATGGACGGCGCAAACAACGAATATGCCGTTGATAGATGCAACAAAGAACGCCGACGAACCCAAACGTTGCGATTTGGAAACCCTTAAAAGAGTTTGCAAAAATGGATAAGGACGAATTGGGAGCCGTTCGGCATACATTGACGGCAAAGGAGTTGGACGACCTGTATAAGAAGTTAGAAAACTTTATTGCCGATTGTACCCGGTCGGAGGTTGACGCCAACCGGGATGCGCTTAACAAGGTGCAAACCATGATACACCAAAGAATGAGATTAACAAAATAGTAGTAACCGCCGGGGGAAACCCCGGCATAAAAGAGCGAAACAATGATTATTAAAAAATTAGAGTTGTCGAATTTCCAAGTAATTAAGGAGTTCAACGCAGATTTTGAGGGTAATGTATATTTCATTACCGGGGACAATGAGTTGGGAAAATCAACCCTATTAAAAGCAATCGGCGCATTGTTGACCGGGAACCGGGACGCCGTGTTGCGTAATGGCGAGGACAAAGGATTTGCCAAAATGGTTGTTGGGGACGACGGCGAGGAATACGACGTTGAATTGCGATTTACCAAAGCGAACCCACGGGGTACGCTATCAATCAAACAGAAAACAACCGGGATGCGTTCCGACAATGTTAGTATGTTGCAAAAGGTTTTCGGATACACCGATTTTGACGCCGTGGAGTTTTCCCGTTGGTCGGAAACCGCCGAGGGTCGCCGCAAACAAGTTCAGTACGTCCGGGCGTTGTTGCCTGTTGATGTGCAAAAACGTATCGACGAAATAGACGCCGAGGTTACGACCGTTAAGGACAAACGAAAAGACGCCAACGCCGAGGTTAAGACATACACGACTATTTGCGCCGCCGCCGAAAAACAGTTGAAGCCGGGCGACGTGAAAACGTATGCCGACAAAATCGACATTGCCGACTTAATGGAGGAACAAAACGAGAACGCCCGGTTGATTGAAAAGGCAAAAACAGTACGTACCGCATTGCAGACACGGACGGAACAATTGGAGGCAATCCCCGGTCGTATAAAAGCCGCCGAGGAAACCAAGAATACAGAGATTACCGCCGCCGCCAAAGCCGAAGCCGATGCGCAAGCGGAATACGACCGTATTGTTGCCGAGGCAAAAAAGGCATTGGATACCGCCAAAAAACAGAGCAAAGCCGCCGCCAAAGCCGCCGCCGATAAATACGACGAAACATTGGCGCAAATCGAAGCCGACAAAGCCGATTACGAAACCCGTAAAAAGAACGCCGCCGATTGGTTGGCGAAATATGAGAAAAACAACCCCGAAAATTTGGATACGGCGGAACGCCTCAAACAAGCCGAGGAACACAACCGGATTAATACGTTGGTTGTGGATTATTTGGCAAAGAAAAAGCAAAAGGATGCCGCCGAAAAGACGGCACAAACCCACGACAAAAAGTTGTCCGATTTGTTGAAAGAACGGGAAAACCTTATTGCCAAATCCAAATTACCAATCGACGGGTTGACATTTACCGACGACGGGTTGGAGTTGAACGGCGTACCGTTTGTTGCCGGGAAAGTATCCGATAGTCAAATTATGGAGGTCGCCGCAAAACTTATCATTGCGAGCAATCCGACCGTTAAGGTATTCCGCATTGCGAGGGGCGAAAGTTTGGGCGCAAAACGTTTGCAATCGCTTATCGAATTAGCCCGAAAAGAGGGTTATCAAGGCTTTATTGAGGAAGTCAAGCGAGGACAGGACGATTTAGTAATTGAGGAATACAGTGAAAACGAATAATTAACCGGGGGACGGGTTCCCGTTCCCCTTAATACAGCAAAAACAATGGCATTTACATTGAACGAAAATTTGAAGCGTTGGGCGGAACAATACGAAACCGCCGAGTTTATTAAATCCGACCCGGTGCAAATTCCGCACCGTTACGATAGCCGGGTAAACATTGAGATAAGCGCATTTGTTACGGCGTGGATTGCGTGGGGCGCACGTAAACAGATTATCAAAAAGGCGGATTTTATAGACCGGGAAATTTTCAAGGGCGAACCGTATCATTACATTGTCGGCAACAACGTTGCGCCCGGAGCCGCCCCGGAATGGGAACAATACAAAGGCAGTAAGGAAAGTTTTTACCGAACGTTTACGTATGGAGATTTTGCCGACCTTTGCGCCCGTTTGTACGATGTTTACACGTCGGCGGAAAGCATGGAAGCGGCAATAAAGAAAGCGCACGAAACGAACGGGAAAACGGCATTGGCAACGTTGCAATCGTTGTTCGGTTCCGTTAATGGTATCCCGGATTTTGAAACGCAATCCGCTTGCAAACGGTTGTGTCTGTTTTTGCGTTGGATGTGCCGTAAAAGTTCCCCGGTTGACTTTGGATTGTGGGACGTATGCGACCCCCGCAATTTGATTATTCCGTTAGATACCCACGTACATAAACAGGCAATACGGTTGGGGTTGACAACACGCCGGACGCCGGATTTGCGCACCGCTATTGAGATAACCGACCGTTTCGCCGAGATATTCCCCAACGACCCCGCAAAAGGGGATTTTGCGTTGTTCGGTTATGGCATTAACAAAGGAACCGCCGCCGGGGTTAATGAAATTGCAGAGGCAACAAAGGAATTAACCGAGGCAATGAAAAAGGGCGGGAAAGCACAAAAGAAAGCCAACGAAGCAATCGCCGCCGTCCCGGTTCCCGTGGCGGATTTGAGTATTGCGGACGTTCTGAAAATGCCGTTGTTTTTCGCCAATCTGCAAACCCAATTAACAAGCCTTTGGAACGACCGGGAAAACGCCCGGAGAAAAGCCGCAAAAGTGAACGAACGATTGCGGGCGCACGTTATCGACCGGATGCACAACGCCGGGGATTGGGAACCGGGCAAATTTACCGTATTGTTTGCGTCCGTTTTGGATAAGGTCGCAACCGGGTATTCGTCGAGCGAACGGGCGTTTATCCGTACCGTCGGAATGGGAGCATTTAACGAAACAATGAAAAAGTTATTAGCCGATGAAAAAGCGAGAAATAACAGCGACGGGGACGATAAACAATAACGGCGGATTGGCAATGTACATGGGAGAATTAAACGAGTTTTTCAAAGGTTGGAGGGGTTCCCGTGTAATTGCCCGGTTCATTGTAGCGTCGCCCGGTTCGTCCGAGGCTTTGAAAGGCTATTATTTTAACTATGTTGTGCCAACGTTCAAACACGCAATTTGGGAGGCGGGCGAACGATTGACAGAGGAACAAACCGAACGTCGTTTGCGGGAATTTTCCCCGGTTATGTACGTCGAACGGGTCAACGAGGAAACGGGGAAATATACCCACGAATTGCGCACCGTGGCGGAATTAAGCAACGCCGAGTTAATCGAACATATCGAAACGCTCAAACAGTTAGCCGCCGAGGAATACAATACGTTTATTGACGACCCCCGAACGTTATAGTTATGTTTTGCAAGTGTAACGGAAAACGGAAACAATACCCGTTGGCGGGTTGGCGAATAATCCGCCATGAATACACGCCAAAGCATTACAGCCGTATAAAGTGTTTACGGTGCGGGTGCGTTTGGATTACACGGGCAAAGTATGTGGAACAAACGCCCAACGACGACGGGCAAAAAAGACTATTTTAGTATGCAGTTAGACGATAATAGCCCGATGCCACAGGGCAAATTTAAGGGGCGAAAAATGGAGGACGTACCGTATTGGCATTTGCTTTGGTTAGCCGACCAACCGTTTTGCCGTAAGGACGTCCGGGAATACGTCGAGGAAAACCGGGACGTATTGGAAGTTGAGAAAAAGCGGGATACATTCCGCACCGAAAACAGTAATAACAATTAATCAGTAAAGAGAGTATGAAATTTGAATTGAAAGACATTTGTTTCTTTGATTGCGAAACAACAGGGGTTCCCGCAAAGGGGTTAAAATGGGATGCGGATTTTATGCAATTCCCGCAAGTTGTGCAATTGGCGTGGTCGGTTGGCGACAAAGAAAAAAGCTACATAATCAAACCGGACGGGTACGAAATACCGGAGGAAACAACGGAAATACACGGGATAACGACCGAACGGGCAATTGCCGAGGGTGTACCGTTCGCCGTGGTTGTGGACGAATTTTTGACGGATGCCGCCGACGCCCCGTTGGTTTGTGCGCACAATATTTACTTTGATACGTCGATGTTGAAAGCAAACGTTTTGCGTTGGTGTGGTCGGGAATATTACGACGCCAAAGCGGAGGACGCATTGCACAAAGGCAAACGAATTGATACGATGATGAAATGTATTAAGTTCGTCGGTGCATTGTTCGCAAATGGTCGTCCCGGTAAATTCCCGACGTTGGAGGAATTATATAACAAGTTGTTCCCCGGCGAAATATTCCCGGCGCATGACGCATTAGAGGACATACGGGCGTTACGCCGTTGTGTCCCGGAATTGGTCGAATTAGGGATTATTGAGTTGAAACAAAAGGAATACCCGGCGGAACAATTAAAAGCGAAATTTGAGCCGGAAAAGGGGCAAAGCGGGGGCATTGAGTTCAACGACCCGAACCCGGTAACGGAGCCAATCGGAACCGCCCCCAAACCGGAACCCGAACCCGTCCCGGATGCGCCACGACCGAAAGCCGATAACGACGCATTGAAACGCACACGGGCAATGTTGGACGAAAACGATTTTTAATAATTAGATTTTCTTTTGGTAGTTAAAAGAATATACGTACATTTGTGCGATTGACCGGGCAATTTCCCGGATAACCAAAAAGAGCGATATAATGGCAAAGCGCATTAAAGACGAATTTACACGGGATTGGATAATTGAACAATCTATTGACGTGTTGAGTAATTACGAAAACGGTATATTGACAATCCGTGCGTTGCATTATCAATTAGTTAGCCGGGGAATGACAAACACGTTACAGCATTACAAACGTGTTGTCGCCGCAATGGAGGTTGCCCGGTGGGACGGTCGGGTTGATTTCGAGGCGTTCAGCGACCGAGATAGGGCAATGTGTGGCGAAACAAAAGCCGACGCAACCAATTTGGACGACAAACAGGACGAAGCAAAACAACAGGTTCGGGCATGGATGCGTTCATACAGCAAAAACCGTTGGGAAAACCAACCCTATTATCCCGAAATACTTATTGAAAAGAAAGCGTTGGAGGGCGTTTTTGCGAAACCGTGCCGCAAATGGGACGTTGCGGTTGGGGCTTGCAAGGGCTACCCGTCGTTAACTTTCCTATATGAGTTATCCGAGCGGTTGCGGGAACAACAGCGTAACGGCAAACAGGCGATAATCTTATATTTCGGAGATTACGACCCGTCCGGCGAGGACATACCCCGGTCAATCGGCGAGAATTTGGAAAAGTTCGGCGTTTATGGCGTTGAAATACGCCGTATTGCGTTAATGGAACAACAGGTTGTCGAATGGGGTTTGCCGCCCGCCCCGGCAAAGGAAACCGACAGCCGGACGGCAAATTGGGACGGATTGGGACAGGTCGAGTTAGACGCCGTTAAGCCCGAAAAATTGATTGCCATGTTGGACGATGCGTTGGGCGAAATATTCGACAATGATTTGTACGACGAATTGATTAAACAGGAGGACGACGAACGGGAACAATTCCAAGCCGAGTTAAAACGATACGTTGAGGAAGATTTGTAAAAAACCGAGCGGGGGCGGGTTCCCCCGCAATAATATAATTGCAATTATATGAGTAACGAAGAAAAAAAAGCAAACGTAATGTTGATACCGTCCGAAAAGGCGTTTGCGTTGTCTAAAGTAAAGACATTAAAGGACGGTGGGTTGGACGTACACTATGAGGTTACGGAAACGGTCGGAAACGAAAGTTATACGAACAAATACCACGTCGAAAGTGCAAAGGATATACACCCGGATTTGCGAAATTGCTTTGACAGGTTGCGCCCAATCATGGGTCGGATATTCAACATTACGTCGTTTTTAACGTTGATTGAAACCGACGATTTCAAAGCCAACAAAAAACAACAGGAAACCGCCCGTAATTTCGCCGACGAAATGTTGAAAAACATAGAGGTTCGGGGCGTGTCCTTTTCCGGTCAAGATGATAACGTTGGCGTTGTTCTAACGGGATTATTCACGGTATCAAACAACCAAAAGACGGCGATAAATTCGCCCCGCCTAAAGTTCAATACGGAAACGTTCGGATTTGAGGAAGAATTGGAAGAAATTGCCGCCGACATTGAAAACGAGGTTTACGAATTTTTGTTTAAGGGCAAAAAGGCGCAATTGGAGTTGTTCGGGGCTGACGGCGAACCCGCACCGGGATTGACAGCGCAACCGGAAAACGATTTGTTCCCGCCCGTTGACGACCCCGCCGAGGGCAACGATAACGAGGAAACCGGGGACGACGAAACGGCAAATATGTAGAACATGGAGCCGTATTTGTTGACAGACCGGGACGAATACGATTATTGTATCCAACGGGGGTATAATCCCCTGTTGGATATTCGTAATTTTCGCATGGATATACGATTGCGGGTTGCGATACAACGGGAATTATTCGGACATTGTGTTTTCGGGCGTGGAAACATTCCACAGGCGAACGAACGTTTTTTTAGGTGGGTTTGGGATAATAAGCCGCACCGATGCGAGGAAACAATGAAACCGTTACCGAGTTATTCCGCCGTATATTGTTCGCATATCCTAACGAGGGGAGCGCACCCGGAAATAGCACACGACCCCCGTAATATCAATATCCTTTGTTTTGAAGCGCATAACCGTTGGGAAAATGGCGACCGAAAGACAATGCGGATTTACCCGGCGAATGTCCGGTTGATTGAGTTAATAAAATCAGAGTATCAACAATTACAAATCCGGTAAATGAGAACAAAAAAAAGAACGCCCGATTTTGGGGCTATTTCAAAGCGTTCTATTAAACGAGATTTCCAAAGGGTACAAACATACCCAACAGAACAGAAAGCCCCGCAAATCGAAGAATTGCCGAAAATAAATGCAGAACGCCGCATTATCCATATATCCGAAACGAGCGGTTACGCCAAGTTTGCCCGGTACATTGTCGGGAAATTGGTACGCCTCAAAGAAAAGGCGAATTTGGGCGGCAATTCATGGTATTGCGAATTTGTACACGACGACGACCGCAAAGCCCTAAACACGGCGGCGGGTTGGTCGGATAGAAAAACAACCTATTTGTTCGACGGCGTTAAGTTCAAATAAACCTTTTCCCGCTTAAATTGGTTATTCGTAGAGTATTAACCAAAAGAGCGAAAAATGAGAGGTTTTGAATTAATGCAAAAAGCATTACAAGCGTATCGGGGTATTGCCCCGGATTATATCGCACCGGACGACCGGGAACAATTCGTTGAGTATTTGGAATTGATTTATTTATTTGGCGAAACTGCATTTGAACAATTGATTGAGAACGCCAAAGTTTACGAACAATTAAAAGATAAAAAACATGAGTGTTAACAAAGTTACGTTATTGGGGAATACAGGAAAAGACCCCGATTTTAAGACTTTCGACAACGGCGGTTGTGTGGCGCAATTCACGTTGGCAACCACAAAACGGGCGTTTACAACGAAAGACGGGCGGCAAATCCCGGAGCGTACCGAATGGCATAATATAGTATTGCAAAACGGGTTGGCAAAGGTCGCCCAACAATACGTCCATAAGGGGGATAAACTGTATATTGAGGGGGAATTGAGAACCCGGAGTTATGACGATGCCAACGGCGTTAAACGGTATATTACCGAAATAGTCGCAACCGATATGGAAATGTTGACCCCGAAAGCGACCGGAGCCGGAACGCAAGCCCCGCCGCCGCCCGCCCCGGATGCACCCGCACCAAGCGAAACAGACGATTTACCGTTTTAATCTTTATGAGTATGGGAGCGATAAACGGACGGGTTATTTATAGCCCAAAGGGGAAAGCGGCGGAATACGCCGAGAACGCCGCCAATTTCTTTGTCGGTTGTTCAAATGGTTGTACGTACTGTTTTTTACGCAAAGGTCGTGGCGCAAAAGTATTGGGAGGCAATCGCCCGGAGTTGAAAAAGACGTTGCGGGAACCGCCGTTTGCAATCGACATTTTTAAGAACGAATTGTTGAAGCATAAGGAGGAATTGCAGAAAACCGGGTTGTTCTTTTCATTTACGACCGACCCGTTGTTGCCGGAAACGGAACGGTTGACCCGCCAAGCGGTCGGCGTATGCCAACGCCACGGCGTCCCGGTTAAGATATTGAGCAAATGCGCCGAGGGGATAAACGGGTTTATTGATTTTGCCGAGGCGTCCGAGGGTTGGGATTTATCCCGCATTGCGATTGGTGCAACGTTGACCGGGTGCGATGAATTGGAACCTAAAGCAAGCCCAAACCGGATGCGTATAACAGCAATCGCAAGGGCAAAACGGCACGGGTTCCGTACCTTTGTAAGCGTGGAACCAATCCCGGCGGGAATGTTCGACCGGGCGTTGTCTGTAATTGCGTTGTCGTACCCGTTCGTTGACCTGTTTAAGATAGGGTTGCAGAGCGGACAAAAATACACCAAAAAGGAAACGTTGGGGTTTTATTACGACGTCGCCGATTATTGGAATACCCACGACGGGAAACCCCGGATATATTGGAAAGATAGTATTGTTAATGCGGCGGGGTTAGACCGGGAAACATTGCCCGGTTATTGCGTCCCGGCGAATTACGATTTGTTTAACGAAAATAACAACGAAAATGCAGTTTAACAACAAAGATTATAACCCCGCACAACACGACCGTTGGCGGGCGTTAACCGTAAAAAACCCGTATGCAACGCAGTTGGTAACGGCGGCGTTTGAGGACGGCGGGTTTGTTTATGCGGAAAAATCTATTGAGGTACGAAGTAAGTACACAAATTACCGGGGCGACCTGTTGATTTGTTCCTCAAGGAACCCGGAATTGTCGGGATACGAAAACGGGGTTACGTTGGGATTGGTCGAATTATACGACATTAAACCCGTATCGGAATTTACCCCGTTTGATTGGGCGCAAACCCGCATACCCCCGGAGAAACGCAAGGCGATAACAAAGGGGTACGGGTGGTTGATGCGGAACCCCCGCCGGGTTATCGAATTTCCCGTTAAGGGGCAATTGGGGATTTACAATTTGGTTTACTCAAAAGATTGTATTTTGCCGTACCCCGTGGCAATGGTTATGGATAAAGCGAGTTACGAATTAACACAGGTTGAAAAATGAAACGGAATATTAAGAAAGCCCGCACAACGTCGGGGGTTGTTATCAAAGTCGAGGAAATAGGAGCCGGAATATACCGGGACGTTCAAACAGGAACCGAGTATTGCCAAAACGAATTGCATATTATTCCGCCACGCCACGACGTCCAATTGCGTTGTCATATTAGGCGGTTAGGGTTTGCCCTGTATGCACGGGAATATATTAAATATCATAGCTGGCAATTCGGATTAACGATTGACGCCGTTAACGGTTACGACCGTTACGTTGATGTTGAATTGCGGGCGTTCTGTTTTGGCGTTGGTATCCGGTTTATATGGATAAAACGCAATAAATGAATAATCGGGGGCGAATAATTCCACGCCCCCGGCTTACAATATCGGTTGGAATTATTAATTTTGTACTCAATAATTGAGCGATATGGAAAAGGAAACAAGAATGGAGATAGTAAACAGCACAACGGCGGGTATGTTGCAAATAAACGCCCCCCGGTTTGATTGCGATGTTGTCGAATTAGGGATTGCCGGACAGGGCGAAGCCCGCATAACGGTAAGCGGAACCAACGAAAATATTACCGCTTTGTTTGAGTATGTAAGCGAGGCGGGGAAATGAGAGTAAAACAACCGGAGCAATTCGACCCGGAAAAGGAATACAAACCCGGCGAACGTGCCGTTTATAACGACATGGTTATTATTGCCGAGGTTTGGACGAAAGCCGCACAACGGTTGGCAGATAGTCCCGGAACCCTGTTTTGTCAACGGTGCGTCCGTTGTAGGATTGGACGGGACGTTTGCACCGGGGCGCATTTGCATTGCGATAAGTACAACAGAACCGACCGAAAGACGATATTTTGGCGGTTAGCATATCCAAAAGAAAACGCAGTTAAACAATTAAAAAAAAAGAGCGATGAAAGAAAGCAAATTAAATCCGTTTGATGCGGAATTGTTGGTTATGATAAGGGATATAACCAAGCGAGAACCCGCCGTTGAGGAACAAAACGACGGTTACGAAATTACGGTTAACAATTGGGGTTGTTCGACCCGTGAAATTGATGCGATGAAAAACGCCGTTGCCGGACGTGCGGGCGGACGCCTCAAAGATACAGTTGTTACGGACACGGGTATTGTGTTCCAAATGGCATACGACCCGACGGAATACCCGGAACAAATACGCACCCGGTTAGTTGACCCGGACGCCACGGCGGGAACCCGGTATTGTCGCACCTTGTTAGAGGTTGACGCAATCCAAGTTCGCCGGGATAACGTGGACGACCTGTTGAGATTTACCGGAGGCGGAACAATGACGACGCCGAGAACCCCGGACGGACGGGCGGTTTATTCTTTTGCCGACGGTAACGGCATTTTCATTAATGCGCCGGAAAGTTGGTTTATTGTCCGGGAACCTAACGGACGAATGATTGCCCGCCCGGAACGTGATTTTAACCGGGAATTTGAACCCAAAGGAATACACACCGTTGGAAATTACGACGGACAACCCGCCCGCCCGTCAATTACTGAAATTACCGATTTGTTCAATAAGTTGTTCGGAACCAATATTGCGTCCCGTTGTCGTAAGATTGAGGAAGAATTTAACGAGTACAAACAGGCAGTACGGGCGGCAATGCCAACATTCGACGACCCGGCACAAATGAACGCCGTTGTTGATGAATTGGCAGACCTTAACGCCGTCGTCTTTCATACCGCCGCAATATTGGGTATATCGCAACGGGATTTGTTGGGAATGGCATACGATAAGGTAAAAGGACGCCAAGCCGACCCAATGTATAAGCGGACACACCCACACGAAAAGAAAAACAACGGTTGCGGCGATTGTGCCAACTTTACGAATGAGGACATTAACGGTAACGGATATTGTGAGGCGTTTAAGTCTGAACAATCGTGCGGAATATTCCGTTGCCAAGAATATAAACCAAAAAATTAAAGAGCGATGATTAACAGAGAAAAATTAATTGAAGAAATTGCGGGCGTTATAAACCGTAATTCATTGGAAAAGGCGTTTAACGATACGCCGGATTTTGTTTTAGCCCATGTTGCAGTTGAAGCAATAGAAATGTTCACACGTGCAAGCGCACACCGGGACGATTACCACGAATTTAGAACGGCGGATTACGACCGGAAATATAAAGCCATTTGCGAAAGCCAAAAAGCAAAGCCCGTGAAAACTTGTAAGGGTTGCCCGCTTATTGATGTTTGCCCCGCCGTTCAAATGGAAAAGCAACCGGAACGCAAAAGGGAATACAAGAAACCGGAGGCGTTCGACATTCCAAAGGAGGTGCAAGCAATGGCGGAATTTTTCGGCGATATGTTCCCCGGAACCAAAGTTGAAATACACCGGGTCGAAATGCCACGGCGCAACCCACGGGACAAACGCCGGGGAAAGAACAAACGCAAGGGAGGGCGACGCAATGAGTAAAAACAGTTGTTCCGGGACAATCCCGGATATTCCGACCGGATGCGCCCCGGACAACAGACAGCCGGAAAAACGGTGCGAAACGTGCCAACATTTTAATCCGCAATTCCCGGTCAACGGAAAACCCGCCCCGGTTTGTTTGGTCGGAAAGATAATAAAGGGGGGAACGGAATACACAAACCCCCGTGGTACGCAACCGCATTTTCGTTGCTCAAACGGCAAATACGAAAGTAGGTATTAACACAGGCAGACAGCCCCGGAAAACAAAGCCGGGGTTTTGCCGTTTATATACATGAGAGGACAACCAATTGGATAACCCACGGAAAAGCCGTAAATTTGCCCCGTGGTTAAAAGATAACCGCCGAGATATACAAAGTATTGGATTAATAACAAAAGCCTCTTAAAATGGAAATTCCCCGCAAATAACTTGTAAAGGGTAAGCAACGTTTTAAGGAGGGCAAACAGAGTAAGAACAAAGCCGAGGAACCGACGACCGGAGGAAAGAAAGCCAAAAGGAGCAAAAGCCAAAAACAGGACAAAGGAAACAACCAAAGGACGAAAAGGCGAAAAAGGTTAATTTTTACCCCGTTTGACATTAACAAGAGGTTTGACAATGAAAAAGAGAAAGAAGCCGTTAGGCTACAATAAACGTTCCGAGGAACAACGAGATTACGACATTCGGTTTTGCGCCGATTTGTTTTTGCGTGGCTATTCATACCGAGAAATTGCCGACGCATTAAACCGGGATTTGTCCGCCCGTGGCATGGGATATACAATAACGTTTCAAATGGTTTATTACGATTTGCAACAATGCCTTATCGAATGGAAACGGGAACGGTTGGAAACAATCGACGAATACGTTACGCAGGAATTACGCAAATTGGATAGAATGGAGCAACAAGCGTGGGAGGCGTGGGAGGCGTCCAAGACGGGCAAACAGCGCACCAAAGAGAAAACCAACAAAGGGCGACCAATCAAAACGGATGCCGAGAACGGCGACCCGGAGTATTACGGGTACAATGAAACCGCAACCGAAACGTCCGCCGGGAACCCCCGGTTTTTAGACTTGCTTTTGAATATTCAGCAACGCCGGGCGAAAATGTTAGGGTTCGACGCCCCGGTTAAGATTGAGATACCGGGCGTTAATGCGTCAACGGACGACGACAAACCCAAATACGATGTTAAAGCAATCCCCGACGACCTGTTGTTTGCAGTCGCCGACAAATTGCAGTCCGCCGAGTATGCGAAAGTATTAACGGAAAAGGGAGGGTTGCAATAATGGCAAAGAAAAGAACCGCCCCGGTACGTCCGGGACAATCGCAACCAAAATGGATTAACGAAATTTGCGATACGTGCCGTTTTTCGTCGTGGATAACTGACGATTTACGGCATTTGGATTTGAACGGGAAACCGATTTGTTTACGTTGCCCGCATTATCAATGGCATATCGTCCGAGGTCGTCGGGCGTGTGGTAAATGGGAACCAAAGGAGGGCGCACAATGAACAACGAACAATTATTGCAGATGTATAAAGCGATAAGGGAAAACCCCGGCGAATTAGTCAAAGCCGCCGCCCGTAAGCGTCTTATTAACTTTGCCCGGTATATGCAACCGGATTTGGTGTTGGAGCCGTTCCACGTCGTTTATTATACCCTGTTGGATATGTTCGCACACGGGTTAATAAGAAAAATGATTGTACAACAGCCCCCGCAACATGGAAAATCGGAGGGGTCAAGCCGTAAGTTGCCCGCTTTTATGGAGGGGTTAAACCCGGATTTGAAAATTGTTATCGGTTCATACGCCGCCACGATTGCACGGGATTTCAACCGGGACGTCCAACGTATAATCGACACGCCCCGGTATCGTGAATTGTTCCCCGGCACGTACCTAAACGGGTCGAACGTCGTAACAATGGCAAATACATACTTACGGAATAGCGACGTTATCGAAATGGTCGGGCGTAAGGGTTCGTTGCGTGTTGTTGGTCGTGGCGGTTCGCTGACGTCTAAAACCGTGGACGTTTCTATTTTGGACGACGTGTATAAGGATTACGCCGAGGGTAACAGCCCAATTGTAAGGGCGGCGGCGTGGAAATGGTACACGACCGTTGTACGTACCCGTTTGCACAACAATTCACAGGAATTAATCGTATTTACCCGTTGGCACGACGACGATTTGATTGGACGCATTGAAAAGAGCGGGGAAACGATTATTGATGTTACGTGTTGGGCGGATTTGCAGAACATACCGCCGGGGGCGTGGGTTCGCATAAACTTTGAGGCAATAAAGACAGGCGCACCCACGGAGATAGACCCACGGGAACCGGGGGCGGCGTTATGGGAAAGCCGACATAGTAAGCTAAAATTGGAGGGGCAAAAAGCATTAGACCCGGTACAATTCCAATGTTTGTATCAGGGCAACCCCGGTTCCGCCGAGGGTCGTTTATATCAGCCGTTCAAAACATGGGTTGAAAAGTCCGATTTCGGCACGTACATTCGTTCGGGCGCATACATTGACGTTGCGGATGAGGGCGACGACCTGTTGTTTGCCGCAACGTATGACGTCTATAAATCCGATAACCTGTTTTTCAATGAGAAAACAAAACGCATGGAGCCGATATTGTTTGCCCTAATTACCGATATGGAAATGACGGACGAAAACACGGACGTAACAACCGTAACCGTCCCGGCAATGATTAACCGTAACGGTACGCAAAAAGTATGGGTTGAGAGCAACAACGGCGGTGCGGGTTATGAAAAGGTTATTAAAAAGAAAGTCCGGGCGATTACAGACCCGTTTTATCAAGGGGGCAACAAGGAAAGCCGGATAATAACAGCGTCCGCAATGGTTAATCAACATATAATTATGCCTTTCGGTTGGGAAACCCGGTACAAAGCCGTTTACGACCATGTAACCGGATTTTTGCGCAATTTCGGAGCCAACACGCACGACGACCCGGAGGACGGATTGACGGGGATATATGAAAAGGAGATTGCGGACGGCAATATACAGCCATACGCACACGCAAACCGAGGCGTAAGACGACGCAATTAGCAATATTTTTGAAATATGCAAGATTATCCGGGAAAAAGTTTATAACTTTGTAACCGAAACAAGGGGGCAAAGGGACAGCCCCGGAGAAAGTAACAATATTTTTAACGTTAAAAACAAAGAAGTATGATTTGTAAATGTCCGGCGGGGGCGGCGTTGCCCGATGTACCCGCAATTACGTGTTCGGAAAGTTTCGGACAGGTTCAGAAAGTGGCTTTTCAACGTCTTATGAAAGACGACGGAAGCAAAAACAGTTTTACGAGTGAAAAAGCGATTACGGCGTTAGCGTCGTGGACGCCCCTGTTATCGGCGGCGGATAGCACGAAAGTAGTTGTTTCGCCGTATATCCAAGCCCCGACCGCCGAGGCGGGAGCCGCCCGCACCTTTGGAGGCGGTAACGAAACGTTGGGAGGCGTCGAAGAAATTATTGGACGTGAACCAACCCCGTTTACCGGAGTTATCCGCAAAGCCCCACAAAATGTTATCAAAGCATTAAAGGAAATGCAATGCGAAAGTTTGGGCGACAATTTGGGTATCTTCATTTTCGACGAAAACGGCGCAATTGGAGCCATTAAGGACGCCGCAACGGACGGTACATATTACCCGATACCGATACGTTCGTTGTTTATAGGCGATAAGACGTTGGGCGGATTGGAAGCCCCGGACAGCAACTCAATACAATGGTCGTTTTTGCCGAATTGGTCGGACGATTTGGCGATTGTTGCCCCGACGTTTAACCCGCTTACGGATTTGAAACCCGCACAATAGTAATGACGGCGAAAGTTACAAAGGTCGTGTTGGAGTGTCCGACCCTTAACACGACCGAAGAATTTGAGATTAACCACGCCGAACGCCTGTTGCGGATGCCTAACAATGGCGGTTGGCAGTTGCCCGAAAAAACATCTTTTGAATTTAGCAAAGAAAATGGGATTAAATATAAAACGCATAAGAAAGGAAATAACGGAACCGAGGAAAAAGGCGACGATAAATAAAGCGGTCATACACCAAAACCGCATTAAATTTCACGCCCAAACCAACGTAACGCCCTTAATGTGTTTACCCACGACCGACTTTTTGGCATGGGTTCAAAATCTTATCCCGCACGATAAATTCAAAATCTTCAAAACATTGTTCCGTTACCCCGTTCGTACCAACGAGGTAACGGGCATTTGTTTTGATAAGTTAAGCCGTATTTTCGACGGTCGTAACCCGGCGTTCAACTATCAATTCCAAAACACGGAACAACGGGACGATTGGGAGTATTACCGCCAAGATGTATTAAAGGAGCCGGAAATTTGGAGTACGAAAGGTTGGGAGTTTTTCAAGACGGAAATAAACAGCGTCTTAATAGTTGATTTGCCCGCCGAGCAAAACCCCGCCGACCGATACCCGACCCCGTATTTTTATTGGCTACCTATCGAAAGCGTCATAACCTTTGAGGCAAACCGGACAACCGGGATTATGGATTGGATAATTTTCCGCCAACCCGATAAACGTATTGCAGTTATTGACGATGAACGCTACCGAGTATTTGCAGAGGGCGACGGCGGCAATATAGGCGAATTATTGGTTGATAACCCACACGATTTGCGCTATTGCCCCGCCCGTTTCTTTTGGAACGAGCCAATGAATTTGCGAGAACCGGACGTTAAACAATCCCCGCTAACAAAAGAATTGGAGGCGTTGGATTGGTTTTTGTTTTTCCATATATCGAAGCGGCATTTGGATATGTACGGGGCGTACCCGATATATTCCGGTTACGAACAATCGTGCGACTTTACAAACGCCGAAAACGGCGATTATTGCGACGGTGGATTTTTGAAAGACAAACAAGGGTATTACAGGTTAGACCAAGCCGGGTTATTGATGCGTTGCCCCAAGTGCGGCGACAAGCGGATTACCGGGGCGGGTTCCTTTGTTGAAATACCGATACCGGACGGGGACAAACAACCCGATTTGCGGAACCCGGTGCAAATGTTGACCGTTGACCGTACAAGTTTGGATTACAACGTTGAGGAAGAAAAGCGATTGCGGGAAAATATTATTACCGCCGTCGTCGGACAAAACGAGGAAGTAACCCAACGGGAGGCATTCAACGAACAACAGGTTAAAGCCGCATTTGAGAGCCAAAGCACGGTATTAAACCGAGTGAAAAAAGGCTTTGAAGCCGCCCAACAGTTCGTCGATGAAACGGTTTGCCGATTGCGATACGGCAATATGTTCGTATCTGCAAAAGTCAATTACGGCACGGAGTTCTATTTGTACGACGCAAGCGAGTTGCGGAACCGTTACAAGTTGGCAAAGGAAAGCGGCGCAAGTGAGGCAGAATTGGACGCCCTACAAAATCAGATTATCGAAACGGAGTACCGGAACAACCCAACCCAATTGCAACGTATGTTGATATTGGCAGAATTGGAGCCGTACCGCCATTTGACCCGGAACGAGGTATTAGATTTGTACGGGCGTAACTTAATCCCGGAGAATGAATTGCGTATAAAGTTGAATTTCGCTAACTTTGTCCGCAGGTTTGAACGGGAGAATACAAACATTTTGGAGTTTGGAACGCAAATACCATTTGACCAAAAGATTTCAGTAATAACAAGTAAATTTAACGAGTATGCGAGTGAAAACAGCAACCGAGGGTAAAACAAAGGACGTCGCAATTACCGACGTCACCCCCGAAAACTACATTGTACCGAGCAACGAACAACATTTGTATCATTGCGTTATTGAGGTACGCAAGTTTGACAGCGAAACGGGCAAACGCTTATCCGTTCCCCGTATCCAAAAGTTCGGCAAAAAGTCCTTTGAAAACGGCATTTTGGACGCACTGAAAAAACAGGGTTACACGATTACCGTATTGCACGACCCCAACGAGTACGTCAAGGCGCAAGCCGAGGAAAAAGCGGCACGAACCGCCGCACAGCAGAAAGCCGACGAGGAAAAAGCCGCCGCCGATGCAAAGGCAAAGGCAGAAGCCGAGGCGAAAGCCAAAGCCGAGGAAAAAGCGGCGTTAAAGGCTGAAATTTTGGCGGAATTGAAAGCGGCGGGAGTTATCCCGGCGGAACCTGTAAAGGAAACCAAAGCCGATGCGAAAGCAAAGGCAGAAGCCGACGCCGAGGGCAAAACCGGAGCGAAAAAGTAACCAATTATAAATCAAATAATCAAAGGGTAAGATTATGGCATTAACAAGCGAAATATTAAGGGCAAATGCGGCGTTAGCCGGATTAACCGACGAACAAATTGCGGCAATTACTACATTGTCCGCTAACGACGAAAACAGCGTTATAGCGAAAAAGACGGGCGAAATTTACGGCGGATTGGATGCCGATATATTGGCGGCGTCCGGTATCGCAAAGAATGGAACCGAAAAAACGTTTGATTACGCAAAACGTGTGGTCGCCGAGTTCAAAACCAAAGCCGAGGGCGCAACCGGGTTGCAATCCCAAATCGACAGTCTGACGAAAGAAAAGGCACGATTGGAAAAAGCAATTGCCGACGGTGCGACCGATGCGGAAACCGCAAAGGCATTGAAACAAGCGAAAGCCGACCTAACGGCGGTAACGACACAGTTTAACGACCTCAAAACGAAATACGACGAAGCCGAACAAAATTACCAAAAGGAGTTGTTCGGCGTTCGTATTGAGGGGGCGTTGAATAGTGCAACCGCCGGGTTGAAATTTAAGGCGGGATTGCCGGAAAGCGCAACAAAGGTTTTGTTGGGTCAAGCAATCGACAAAATTAAGGGTATGAACCCGGAATTTATCGACGACGGCAAAGGCGGCAAAATCATTGCGTTTAAGGACGAAACCGGGGCAATCATGCGTAACCCGAACAATCAGTTAAACCCGTACACGCCGGGCGACCTGTTGGCAAAGGAATTGGAAACAATGGGTATTATCGACAAAGGACGCCAAGCGGCGGGCGGCGGAACGGTTCCCCCGGCGGGCGGTTCCGGTGCGGGCGGCGGTGTTACAACCGTTGACGTTACAGGTGCAAAAACCCGTGTTGAGGCTTACGACGCAATCGCCGCAAACCTTATGGCGCAAGGGCTAACGGCGGGGTCGGAGAAATTCGATACCGCAATGAAACAGGCATGGCATGACAACAACGTTGCCGCATTGCCGGAGAAATAAACAACCACGGGTAAAGGGTAAACCCGCATTTATAAACAATTAAAATTTTAGATTATGTCATTAGTAGCAACAAGATTGCAGAATTGGCGGATTGAGAACCCGGAATTAGACCGTAATATGACCCGCCCGTGTGAGTATGGCGCATTGGATTTCTTTATTGAGCAAACCAACGCACCGTCCTCAATCATTAATCCGAATTTGCGCGACCGTGCGTTTGCGTCAATCGGTAATACCGTACAAATCCCGGTTATCAATTACGACGGGGATGTACAAGTTAGCAACGTGCGTTCGTGCGTTATCGCAGACGATGAAAATACGTCCGCATTGGTAGCGGTCGTTTGGGCGACGTATGCAATTGGGTTTACTATGGTTCCCGCCGCATACATGAACAACGAAATTTCATACGAACACGATTTTTTGCGTAAAATGGAAAAAACGTGTCGTGCGTTGGCTGACAAATTGGACGTCGGAGCGGTTGCCGCATTGGAGGCAAACAAAACACAGGTTTTCAAAACCTTGCTTAACTACACGCAGACCGGAAACGTTGTACAGGTTCCAACCCAAATGGCAACCGAAATTTTGGGCGATATTAACCCGATTATGCGGGCTAACTGTTACCCGGAATATATCCACTTAATCGCAAACGCCGGGGTTGATAGCCTTATCCGCAAGTTGGCACAACACGGGGTTTACAACGACGTTAACAAGCGTATGGAATACGATAACAAAGTATTGCATTACACGAACAACGTAACGGACGAAAGCGGAAAAATGGGAACAATGTTTGCCGTTGCGGACGGTAACGTTGGTATTCTTACAAGGGTTGACCGTGAGGCATTGCGCCGCACCCGTGCGAATTTCCACGAATGGGACGTTGTACGTTTGCCGTACATTGATTTGCCCGTTGGTTCGCACTATTACACCGCCGTTGGCGACCAGTCCGCAATCATGGGCGACGCAACCGCCGATTTGACGTGTGCCGTTAAGGAATATTTCGGATTTTCTGTTGATGTTGCCTACATGGTAGCATATAACAGCAACCCGGACACCGTGGCAAACCCGATTATCAAAGCCGAGATTGCCGCACGTAACCCGAACGAACCGTTAGGTATGCCCGTTTATGTAACGAACGCCGCACAATTTCCCGCCGGGGGTGGTGCGTAACCTTTTCAACGCTTATTATTAACAAATGCCGAGGGGGACGGGGTAAGGTATCCCCGCCCCCCTTGTTAATTTAGAACGCAGATGTACCGATTAAAAGACATACAAGACGCATTATTGCACGTTGTCGGGTGGGAACAATCGTTTGACCCGGCAAAAGCGATAAACGACGATTTAACGCAGACGGAAAGCGGGTTGTACTTTCAAGGTGCGCACCCGCTTGTTACGTTAGATAATATCCGGGCTATTATGCCGGATGATTTCGTTTTTCAATATCCCGAATGGAATTTGATATTGACGTATAAGGTTGGGGCAAAGGTTCGGCACAATGGCAAAGTATGGATTGCCACACAGGAAAGCACAAACGAGGAACCAACCGAAAGCGATTTTAACGAAGATTACAACAACGATTACGGCAACCCGTATTGGCAACCGTACAATTATTTATCCGATTATTTGGAGCGATTGACCCGCAACGGTATTTCCCAAATGGTACAAACGTTCACGCAGATAAAAGGATTGGATAAGGAAACAAAGAACCTTTTGGAGCGGCGCACGTTCTTTGACGGTGCGGGACGTATCCGGGCGACGTTGCCGAATAATCATAAGTTGGTAGGGTTTGAAATTGTCCCGGTTCGTTCAATGGGGGTAACAATGAAAATCGAACAAATCGGTTTGCAAATGACAGGCGGAACCGGGGTTGTTCGTATGTATTTGTTTCATTCGTCCCAAATAGACCCGATAAAGACGTTTGATTTGAATTTCACGCAGACAAACGGCGGCTTTCAATGGTTCCCGTTGAAAGATTGTTATTTGCCATATATCAGCGACGCAAACAATGCCGGGGGGTCGTGGTTCCTTTGCTACAATCAAAACGATTTGCCCGCCGGGATGCAAGCAATTAACATGGTTAAGGATTGGAGCCGGGAACCGTGCGGAACGTGTACGGGTTACGTCAATATTGAACAATGGCGGGAAATAACCAAATATTTACAGGTATCCCCGTTCATGTACAACGCCCCGGAAACATTCGACGAATACCCGGAGTTGTGGGATATAGCGTTGACGATGTACACGAATACCCAAAATTACGGGTTGAATTGTGAAATAACCGTAGGTTGCGACCTTACGGATTTTATCATTAAGGAACGGCAGATTTTCCAAACGGTATTGCAACGACAGGTCGCCGCAATTGCTTTACGCACGTTAGCGATGAACCCGGACGTTAAGGTTAACAGGAACCAAGTAAACGCAACCCGGTTGGAAATATTGTACGAATTGGACGGCAACGTTGAGGGACGCCCCGGCGGTTTGGGTTATGACCTTAAAAAAGCATACGAGGCGTTGCGGTTGGATACGCAAGGCATTGACCGTATTTGTTTATCGTGTAATAACCACGGCGTAAAATACCGTACACCGTAAAGCAATGGCGGGGTTACAATCAATACAGGATTTACGCAACCGGGTTGTCGTGTTCAACAATGGTTTATCGTCCGGCGGATACATACAGCAAATAATATGGGATAACGACGCCTATATTATTGATATGAACGCAGAGGAACAATTGTTTGAACAGGGTATTAACCGTTTAGGCGTGGATATAATGGATTACGCCCCGTATTCCCCGTTAACGATAGCCATAAAGGAGGAAAAGGGACAACCGACCAACCGGGTAACGTTGAGGGATACCGGGGATTTTGAAACGTCGTTCTTTTTGGAGGTTAGCGACAAACAATTTGAAATAAAAGCGGCGGATTTCAAGACGGAAGATTTGATAAAAAAGTACGGGCGGCAAATATTGGGATTGACGAACGAAAACATTGCGGCGTTGATTTGGCAATACATATTCCCGGATTTATTGAAACGGGCAAAAACTGTAATATATGGCAAAGAATAAAGATATACCAATTATCCCCAACCCGGTATTAATCGACCGGGTTATTGGGGAAATGCAAACCGGATTGTCTGACAACGTGGATTGGTTGGACGTGGCGTTTGGTAGGGCGCAACGTGTGGCGAAAGTCATAAACGGCAAACGGTATTATACCCCCAACGTATATGCGGGCGGGACACAATGGCGGGGAAACAACGATTATATCGACGTATCCCCGGACGCCAATATTGGCAACTTTTCGTTCTTTTGGGTTGACGACCCGCAAAGCGTGGGTTGGGTTCCAAAGGAGCAAAGCACAATAAAAGCCCCGTTTGCGCTTATTGTGTGGTTTGATTTACGCAAAGTATATCCGGGGCAACAGAACAACCGGAATACCGAGGCGTTGAAAAACGAAATATTAAACGTCTTAAATGGCGGCTTTTGGTTGAAAGCGGGAACAATTGAGATTAACCGGGTTTATGAGTTAGCCGAAAACGTTTACCGGGGTTTTACTTTGGATGAAGTGGACAACCAATATTTAATGCACCCGTTCGGCGGTTTTCGCTTTGAGGGTGTATTGTCAATTTCACAACCTTGTAACATTTAGAGTTATGCAGATATTTATAATTTGGGTTTTAGTAGTGGCGACCGTGGCGGCGTTCCTGTTGACGGTTGCGAAAAAATGGGGCGTTATTGAATACGTCCAAGTTCACGGCAACGACTTTTTCAATAAGATGTTCCGTTGCGATTTCTGTTTGTCGTGGTGGGTCGGCGTATTATTGTCCGTCCTGTTTGCGATATGTACCGGGAACCCGGCGTTGCTGTTGGTTCCTTTTTGTTCAACGACCATAACCCGCATATTGCTATGAAAACAACAAAGATTGGAAATTTGGAGGTCGAATTGTACGACGCAATCGACGAATTGCCGATTGCCCGTTTTCATGCGTATAACAAAGCGTTGTTAATCGACGCCGGGATTGGTTCCGATTTGGCAGATTGGGATACGCATATTGAAAAAACAATCCGGTTTATCCGAGTAGGTAAGCCGGATTTGGCGGAAAAGGAATTGGATAATTTACGGCAAAACGTGTATTTCGTGCAAACGGATATGTCGCCCCGGTATTTGGCGTTTTGCGCTTTGGTACGCAAGGTAAACGGAACCGAGTACAACGATTTATCCCCGGACGGATTGGCAAAGGTGTTGGAGTTGTTCAAAGATACGCCGAACGGAGAGTTGACCGCCCAATTGGAAGCGGTCAAAAAAAAAATAGATGAAGAATTGCAATTGTATTTTCCTAAATCATTCGACGACGCCACGGTTAAAGAGTATTACGACCAATTGAAGCAACGCACGTTGTTAATGTTGGATGCAATCATACAGGGCGACGAAAGCGATAAGCGGGCGGAAATTGACGATATAACAACGTTGTTGTTGACTTATACCAAACCCCAATCGTTTAGCGGGTCGGATAGCATGGAAATACAGTACGACAAACAGTTTGAAAATATGTGTTTAATGTTATCCCAACATTTGCACGTTAACCCGAAAACGTTTACCGTATTGGAATATTATAACGCTTTCGAGTATATCAAACAGACGACTAAACAGGCAAAAGCCAAAGCGGGCAAAAATTAGCCCGTTTCCGGCTTTGTTTGGTTCCGGTGGGTAAATTTGTATTACCGAGAAAAGAAAATTGAAATACGGGGATATTTCCCCAAAATAACAAAGTAATTATTGGCGTTATGGCAGATAATAACAACCCGATTAAATATAGTGATTTGGTTAAGCCGGATAATTCGATTACCGACCTAATCAACCAATTAGACCAACTTTCCGACGCCTATATGAACACTCTAAAAAATATTAAGAGTGAGGCAATTAGTGTTCGGGCGGCTTTGGCGGGCGTATCCGGGGCAACCGAGGACGGGCGAAAAACCATAAAGGGCGCAACGTCGGATACAGACCGTTTAACCCGTGCGGCACGGGATTTGGCATTTGCGGAAAGCGAGAACGCAAAGCGGTTGGCAGAATTGAAGCAAGCCCAAAAGGAGGCGAACGATATAAATAAACTTGTTATCAAATTGAACCAATCCGCCGAGGGTTCATATAACAGGTTGTCGGCGCAATATTCCCTTAACAAAATCTATCTTAACAACATGACGGTTGAGGAACGGGAAGCAACCGAGGAGGGGCGCAAGTTGGTTGCGGAAACAAAAGCGATATACGAGGAAATGAAGCGGTTGCAGGAAGCGACCGGGAAAACGTCGTTGAACGTGGGTAACTATTCCGACGCCGCAAAAGGACTGACGACCCAAATAGAAAACCAAACAAAGCAATTGGCGTTGTTGCGTTTGGAGGGCAAACAGGGGACGGCGGAATACCAACAGTTGAGCAAAGAAACGGCAATATTGCGGGATGCGGTCAAGGATGCGACCGCCGAAATTACCCGCATGGCGTCGGATACGTCCAATTTGGATGCCGTGTTGGGTGCGGCGGCGGCGGCGTCCGGTGGCTTTGCGGCATTTACCGGGGCAATGGAATTGTTCGGGGCGGAAAGTGAGGACGTACAAGAGGCGCAAAAGAAGTTACAAGCGGCAATCGCTATTACGACCGGAGTACAGGCGATACAAAACGCCGTGCAAAAACAATCGGCGGTTATGTTGGGTATTTCCCGTATCCAAATGGCGGCGTTGTCGAAAGCGCAAGTTTACAACCGACTTGTAACCATGCAGGGGACAAAGGCGACGTTGGCGGCGACAGTAGCGCAAAAGGCGTTTAATCTTATTGCGGCGGCAAACCCTTATGTTCTGTTGGCGTTGGCATTGATTACCGTTGTCGGGGCGTTAGTCCTGTTTGCCTCTAATACTGACAAATCGGCAAAGAACCAACAGAAACTTAACGAGGCGCAAAAGGCGTGGTTGGATTACCTTGCAACCGAGGCAACCGAAATGAACCGAGTAAGCAACGAACGTGTTGCGCAATTGGAACGGGAATTGAACATTGCAAAAGCCCGTAACGCAAGTTTGGGAGAAACCCGGAAAATTGAGGACGAAATATTGGCGGAACGTACAAAGGCGCACAATAAATCGGTCGGATTTTATGCACAAGAATTGAACGATTTAGAGGCGAACCGGGCGAAATTACAACAGTTGAACGAAATGTTGTTGCGTGTCAATCAAGCCAAAGCAAGGGGCGACAAAAAAATATACATTGACGTCGATTTGGACGGAAAGATTGATAAAGTAAAGGTTGATGATGCAATAGACGCCATACAGGGGCAAATAGATAATACCGGGCGGGCGGTTGATATTGCCGTTAATCTGAAAACCGAGGGGGCGGATTTGGATGCACAACGTAAAATCCAAGACGCACAACGTCAACAGGAAAACCGGAACGCCGCCAAAGCCGAAACCGATATTTTACGAAAAGCCGAGGACGCCCGGATTGCGTTAATTAAAAATTCGTTCGACCAACAGAGGGCGCAACGTCAAGCCGCCAACGCCCGTGCAATAGCCGATATACAATTGCAGTTGCGCACGGAGGCGAATTTAACAACTAAAGCCCGCAAAGCGTTGAACGACCAAATTACGGCATTACGTCAACAGTTGGCAAACGATATGGTCGATATTGCCAACCAACAACGGGCGGCGGAATTGGCGGCGCAACGTACCACGCAGGACGCCCAAATTGCACTTATGGCAGAGGGGGCAGAAAAGCAACGGGAACAATTGCGGGTCGAATACGATAGGCAAATACAGGATATAACAACCCGGTTGGAAACCGAACGGGGATTGACCGAGGCGCAAACGACCGAGTTGTTGAACCAACAAACCCTATTGCAACAACAGTACGCAAAAGAGTTGGGCGAATTGAACGACCAAATTACAATCGACCAAATGAACCGGGAAGCGCAACGGACGCAATTACGTTTGGACGCCGCCCGTGAGGGTTCACAGGAAGAAATAAATTTGCGTATTCAATTGTTGCAACAACAACGGGCAATCGAATTGGCGCAAAACAGGCAGTTAGCCGAGGACGTCCGCCAAAACGAAGCGGATATAAACGCCAAATACGATGCCGAGGTATTGAAACAGACGACCGAATTAAACAACCAACGGGCGTTGTTGTTATTCGACCAACAACAGGCGTTAGATGCGTCGGAGTTCGATTTGTTGCGTAACAGCGAGGAACGCAAAACCCGGTTCCGGTTAGACCAAGAAAAGAAGCGTTTGCAAAAGATTTTGGAATTGAATAAAACCGCCGGGGTCAAAATGACAGAACAGGAGGTTAAGACAATCGAAAACACAATTGCTAAAATCAACCAAGAAATTGAGAAAAGCAAAGGCGACGAACGGGGTAACGATATATACGGGCTTTTCGGGCTGAATTTAGACGACGACCAAAAGGAGGCAATAAGTACGTCCGTATCGTTCGCAATGGAACAATTGGATACCTTTTTGCAGGCTAAATTAGCCGCCGCCGATGCCGCCGTTACCGCCGCCGATAAAGAGGTTGACAGCGCACAACGTTCGTTGGATGCTGAATTGGAAGCAAGGGCAAACGGTTACGCCAATAACGTTGTTATGGCGCAAAAGGAATTGGATAACGCCAAGCGGAACCAAGACAAAGCGTTGAAAGAACAACAGAAAGCGCAAAAGGCACAACAGGCAATCCAAACAATCCAACAAATCGGAAACCTTGTAACGGCGTCCGCTTTGATTTGGTCGCAATTGGGGTTCCCGTTTGCAATTCCGGCAATCGCTGTTATGTGGGCGTCGTTCGCCGCCGCCAAAATAAAAGCGTCCCAAATGACGAAAGCCGCCGAGGGGGGCGGGTCGGAAAGTTACGGCGACGGTACGGTTGAGTTGTTGGGCGGTGGGTCGCACCAATCCGGCAACGATGTAGATTTAGGAACCAAGCCGGACGGAACCCGGCGACGTGCCGAGGGCGGCGAGTTTTTCGCCGTTATCAATAAACGTAATTCCCGGAGGTTCCGCCGTCTTATCCCGGACGTAATAAAGTCGTTGAACAACGGAACCTTTGCGCATAAGTACGGCAACGCATACAACGGGGCGGATACCATAACAATAAACGCAAACGGAGGTTCCACGGATATACGGGAATTGTCGGACGATGTACGGGAAATTAAAGAGCAAAACAAACGCCGTTTCTATGTAACCGGAAACGGTCGGGTTGTTGAGATTTACAAGAATTTGAAACGAACATATAAAAATTAGTATGAACCCGATATATGAATTTCTAATTACAACAGGGGAAAACCTGTTTAGTTATTGGGCGGGCGACGCAACAATTGGGGCGGTGTTATCTTTGGGAGGTAATACCGTTGAAAATTCCGCTTTCAATACGTCCGGTTATATGAAAGTAACGCCGGGTTCACGTGTACAATTTGGGTTGTGTTATAATTACGTGTTTTACGATGCCAACAAAGTACGTGTTCCGGGCGGGGCTATGTATGACCCGGATAATACAACAATTAAGGTTCCCGACGATGCGTATTATATCCGGTCGAGTACACGGGTTGCAGATTGGCAGAATTTCACGGTTTACGAATTAAAGTTGATGCACCCCGTTTATAAGGACGATTTGGCGAAAGATTGGGAAATTGAAACCAATAACCACTTTTACCGCCCGAAAATATCCGGCAAAATATCCTTTGTCGGAAAAGAGTTTGATTTGTTGAATAACGCAACCTTTGAAACTGAATTTCAATTTTATATCTACAAATCGAACGATTGGGGGCAAACGTGGTCGGAATATTATCACGGCAAATTTATGAAAACGGATTGCCAATGGAGTATCCCGGATAAAAAGGTTACGTTGCAACCTAACACCGTGGACGAATATAACGACGTATTGGCGGGATTGGAAAAGGAATATAATTTAATAACGTTAGCCCCGAAAATAAACCGTCTTAATCTTGCAAAACGCCCGCTTATTCAATGTTACATTCCGGGCGATAGTGTCGTTTCGTGTTTTCTTTCCGGCAACTATTGGGAACAGGATGCCAACGCAGTAACCGACCGCCGGGCATTGGTTTACGATTATCATTTTGCTTTGTGCAATATGCTGAAAGAAATACGCATTACCGCCGACAATGGTACGCCAAAAGCGGTTGCCGGATTATATGCGGGTTCCATGAAGTTAGACCGAGAAAGTAACAATTTTACCGGGTCGTTATACCCCGAAACGTCTAACGGTTTTCGTATTGATGTTGCCGTTACTTATGTACCCCCGTTTTTCGGAACTGTAAATTGCAATTTAGTTAGGACGTCCGATAATACAATTATGTTTTCATATTCGACAAATATAGGCGGTTCCGGGGTATGGGATAATTTAGATTTCACAATGAACGCCAATACCGCTAACGGTGCAACGGGTACGGTATTGGCAGAAATGGCAACATATAATATTTACGTTCGTTATCTGTTAGATGTTGATACAATAAGGGGATTAAATACGTACCCAATTCCGGCGGATGATATTGTAGATAACAACCGCAATTATAAACGGGCAATCGGTTACGCAATCGACGTGGCATATATATCCAATAACTTTTCCAACGAGCCGACGCAATGGGGATTGGCGGACAACGGTAAATACTTTATCCCCCCGTATTCGATTTGGGGACAAACGTTTTTCCCAATTGCCCGGTCAACGTGGCGTTATGCGTCTATTTGGTTCGGCTTTGCGACGTTTGATTGGATATTGGAAAGAGAGGGGCGCAAAACATACACGTTGCGGGATGCGTACCCGCTTGCGTCCGTTATATCGGTATTGTTGGGACAAATTGCGCCGGGAATAACCCACGAAGCAACCCCGGAATATAGCCAATTTTTATACGGGACGGGTTCCAATCCAATAGGATACAACCGTTTTACTCTTTTAATAACGCAAAAAACAAATATCTTAAAAGGCGAATACGACCAACCCGCACAAAAAGCCCCCGTAACATTGCAACAAATTACAAATATGTTGCGGGATTGTTTCCGTTGTTATTGGTACATACAGGACGGCAAATTTAAGATTGAGCATATACAATGGTTCCGCAATGGCGGTTCGTATAGTTACAACCAACAATTCAACGTCGATTTACAGGAAATTATCAATACCCGCAACGGCAAATCGTGGGATTTCAATACCGCCGCATGGGAATTTGATAAAGTGGATATGCCGGAACGTTTCCAATTTGAATGGATGGACGACGTTACACAGGCTTTCGAGGGATACCCGATTGAGGTTTTAAGTAAGTACGTTACGCCCGGAAAGATTGAAACAATAAACGTTTCCAACTTTACAACCGACGTGGATTTTATGTTGTTGAACCCCGGCGAAATGAGTAACGACGGGTTCGCCCTGTTTGCGGCAATATCCGCCGATAATAGTTATACGGCGTTTACAGAATCCAATACGTTTTATTGGCGAGGCGTTAAATATCCAAACCGTCCGCCATATCAGACGTACCGGGTTACATTGCCAAAAGAACACGGCAATATATATGTTACCGGGTCAACGGGAGGCGTAATAACAGTTTTGGCGACCTATTGGAGTACCAACGAGGACGGAAGTTTGAAAGCCTATATTGGGCAATCAGATGAATTTATCGGTACGGGTTCTAAAAAGATATATACACGGCAACAATTGAATGTTCCGGCGGATTGCGGGCAAATCTTTATTACCTATCAAACGGGGGATGCTTACGGCATTGAGATTGACCCAATTTATAAATTGCCGTTTATTCAATACAGTAACAACGGGTTGGATTACGAAATACAAAACGGGTATTTAAGTTGGATATATTTGCAACCAACATATTATCCGTATGATTTGCCCGCCCGCCGGGTTAAAATCAATAATTCCGAAACATACGCATACGGTATCGACCGGAAAAAGAAACAAACGGTAACATATCCGTCAATTGACGACCCCGACCCGATGAAACTAATAAAAACAAGTATAGGGAGCGGGCAAATAGACAAGATTTCAATAACTTTGCATAGTCGTAGCAACAAAGTAACATTAAAGTATGATACAGAATAATAATTTAAGCGTTTTACCGTGGTATCAGTCGTTAGACGAACAGAACCACCGCAAAACATATTCATACGGGGACGTTTACCCCCTGTTTACGCCGTTGAATATGTTGTTGCCGTTTCAGATTGTGCGCCCGCACCGTACAAACGGACTAAATTATTTTAGGATTTATAAGATTGACGGAACACAGGTTGCAGATTTAACCACACAGATTGCCGAAACGGGATTGTCAATTGTCCCGTTTGCGGCTTTGGGTTATGACGTTATTGTTTATACGGCTATATTGCCGTTAATATGGAGTTCGGCGGAGGGGCAATATTACGCCCAATTATCCGACGGGGCGCAAACATGGTATTCAGAAGTTTTTACGTTGGTAAATATGACGAATACCAACTATTTAACAATTGAATGGTACGACGTTGAAAACATGGTATTTGACGACGGGCAAATTGTGTACGTTGACCCCCTGTATAAAAACCGTTTGTACCTTTGTACGCAGTTGGGAAAACCGGAATACGTGTTTGAGGAAGAGGGCGAAAACCGGGACGGGTATTTTTTCCCGGAAAAACAGGTAAGCGAAAAGACATACAGGTTTGTTTTTTTAGCCCCCGAATACCTTTGCGATGTAATGCGTATAATCCGTATGAGTGATTTTGTAACCGTTACCGATAATTACGGGCGTGTTTATCCGTGCGATACGTTTTTGATTACCCCCAAATGGCAAACACAGGGTAATTTAGCAAGCGTTGAGGCGGAATTTCAGACCGCAACGGTTATTAAAAAGATTGGACGGGGATACATTACGCCAACGGGCGGCGATTTCAACAATGATTATAATAACGATTTCAAAAACAACATTTTATAACTTTTTTATTATGGCAAATTATACAGACTTAAAAGCCGCAATTGCTAATGTAATTAAGCAAAACGGAAAAAACGAGATTACGGGCAACTTGTTACAACAAACGTTGTTCAGTATGGTTAACGCATTGGGATTGGGTCAACAATTCCGAGGTATGGCAACTTTTAATACAAACCCAAGCGGGGCGGATAGCCCGCAATTTTGGTTTGCGGACGATTTGGGAACATACACCAATTTTAACAATTTCACTTTGACCCGTGGGATTGCTATATTGAGCAATGCGACGGGCGTTTGGGACGGTGTGCAAATTGATATTCCCAATATGTTGGATATAAACAATTACGCAACGCAAGCGTCGCCAACTCTTAATTATGTACAGGGTTATATAGATTCTAGCAGATATGTTTATGTTCCTTCTACTAACCCGGATTACAAATGTATTAAATTGAATGTTAAACCGGGTCAAGTCTTGTATGTAACTAACGACCGCAGCGACATTCATAATTATATGTTGGACGGTAACGGGTCATTGGTTCGGCGTATTGGATTGCCACAAGGAACAACCAAAATTACGGTCGGTCAAAATGAGGTCGTTTTTTGGTTTGCTGTTTCATTCCCCGGTTATGTTGGAAACCCGGCAAACCAAGATATATACGTTGTACCCAAAGGGCTAGACGACATACAAGCTCAATTAACGGCATTTGCCGAAAGCCTAACCAATGTGAAAAAGGTTACGGATGTTTTCGACGTTGTGGAAAAGATAAGCGAAACAAACCTGTTGAACCCCGATACATACGAACACGGTTTTTATTTAAGTGCAGCAGGCAATCCGTCTACATACTCGTCGTTATCAACGTCCGGTTTTGTTCCTGTTGTTGCCGGGCAAACGTACCGTCTTTATGGTATGCGAAGTGGTGGAGTAATAGGAGCATGCCGTTTTGTTAATTTCTTTACAGGTACGCAAGTTAATATACCGAACACGCAAGTTGCAGACGTAGAAACCGTAACAATCCCGGACGGTTGCGAATATATCCGAGTTGCAAATTATAACGGTTCGCCAAATACCGAACCAATGATTTACGATTTACGATTGACTGGGGTATTTTTGGGAGCGTCCGCACCTTTTGAGTCTTATTTTTTAGAAAAATCGGTGCATTATGATAACGGACAATCATACGCCGAAAAGAACGCACTAACGTTGGTAAACAAATCCGATGTTATGCAAGCAATTACGGGTATGGGTGGAAAATCCAAATTAACCGTTGAATTTGCCAACCCCGGCATTACGGTAAAACGTGGTTCGGATTTCATTGCGGGAACGTTAAACAGATATGCCGCCAATAATCCAAATTATGCGGGTAATCCAATGTTCAATTTTGTAAATTGGAGAATAGGAGCCGCCACGAATACAAATGGCGATGACATCGCACCGATGCACGTACAAAATACAACGATAGGGGCGAACCATGCGCAACCGTGTATGATTGGAACCATAAACGCACACGGGAAAGATAATACCGCAATCGGTACGGAATGGACGCACACGAACGGAACCAAATTTTATATTATGCGTATTGTTGACGGAAATAATATTGTATTCCTTTCCGAAAACACAGGAACGCCGGAAAATCAAACATTTGTAAACCTTTCGACCGGAACGTTAACGAGCGGTGCGCAGACAATGACAGTATCCGCCGTTGCGCCAACGCAATTGTATGAAAGCGTATTTAATGTAAAACAAAAGGTATTGCAAAACGGCGTTACTGAAATTACAGAGGCGCAAACGTTCGGTTGTGATTTTGTCGATGTTGTCGAGGAATACGATATTGTTAATACCGCCGAGGTATTGAACAATATTATTGCAAGGGCGGGACAAGCAGGGAACCCGGTATATACGAGCAATCCAATGATACACGTTGAAAATATATACCGCTTTTTACCCAACTTATCCGTTGTTGTTACGACCAATGTAATAGCGAACCAAACCGTTAAAATGACGGATATAATGTTTAGCCAAGCAGTCCCGGTTGGCGTTGCGTCTGCAACCAAGTATTACGCCCCTAATTCGTTACCCGTTGCGGGGTATGATTTCCGTAAACCGTTGGCGGTAAATTGGAGTTCGTCCGTACCCGCTATATATTTTACGTCGTCCAATTGGGCGGATGCGGAAAACCCGGTTAACCGTATTGTTCAGATTGCCCCCGCCGTTGGGTTTGCTTTGGGGTTCCTTAAAGCCGCCGGGGTTGGTAAAGACTTAAAGACGTTTACCGGGCGAACGTTTGAGTTGCGAAACAATACCGGGAAAGTTTACCCGCATGGCGTCGATAGTATCGCACAGGGCGACACGTTAACGCCGGGGGAAATGTTTACCGCCGTAATGTATCGTTGTTTCTTTGACGTTACGCAACCCGCCAATCGTTTGTCGATGTACAATTGCACGTTCAACGGTTCGGAATACGTGTTTGTTGACTATTCCGGTACGACGTTAGACCATGTTATTGTTAACGCTGAATTGGACGGCAAAACAATTGAGGTTGTCGAGGCAAAGAACGCCGAGTTGAAAACCGACGTTTATAACAATGGGTTTTACGTTAACGCAACGTATGTGGAGGGCGAAACCTGTTATATCGTTGTTAAGGTAGGATAATTAACTAATCGGGGGAACGGGCAACCGTTTCCCCTTATTTGCTTATTACAATGGAAAAGTTATTTACGTGGGAACAATGGCGGTTAATATTCGCCACAACTGCAAGTCCGTTACTTGCTTATTTTACCCCAACGGCGGGGTTTATGTACGCTTTGATAATAATGTTTACGTTCAACATTTGGGCGGGTATGCGGGCGGACGGCGTGGCGATTAAGAATTGCAAACGCTTTTCGTTCCGTAAGTTTAAGAACGCATTGGCGGAATTGCTTTTGTACGTTACAATCATTCACGTAATTTATAGCGTAATGTTACAATGTGGCGATAACGAGGCGGCAATGATTGTAATAAAGTCGCTTACATACGTTTTTATGTATGTGTATTTGCAAAACGCTTTTCGCAATTTAATTGTAGCATATCCCAAAAAGATTGCATTACGTATCATTTACCACGTTATCCGGTTGGAATTTACACGGGCGTTGCCGTCATATTGGCAACCAATAATCGAACGGTTCCAAGCCGAAACCGACGGGGATATTATTAACAACAAAAAGGAGGGGAAAGAATGAAAACCGTAATTTTAGACAACGGACACGGCAACAATACAGCCGGGAAACGTTCGCCCGTATGGAGCGACGGCAAACAATTGTTTGAATATGAATTTAACCGGGACATTGTGCGGCGTATTGCGGCACAATTGGACGCCGCCGGGATACCGTACCGGATTTTAGTACCGGAGGAAACCGATATATCATTGGGGGAACGTTGCCGCCGTGCAAATAAGATATACGAGGAAACCGGGGGCGATTGCTTTTTATTGAGTATTCACGCCAACGCCGGGGGCGGCACAGGTTGGGAGGTTTACACGTCGCCCGGTCAAACTAAAGCCGACCCAATGGCAACCGTATTTTACAAAGAGGCGGAAAAGGAATTTGCGCCGGACGGTTGGCGGATGCGGGCGGATTATGCCGACGGCGACCCGGATAAGGAAGCGGCATTTTATATCCTTATGCACACGAAAGCCCCCGCAATCCTTACGGAGTCGTTTTTTATGGATACCGAAAAAGATTGCCGTTTTCTTATGAGTGAAACCGGGCGGGAACGTATCGCAAATATGCACGTCGCCGCAATAAAACAAATTGTATGAAAAAGATATTGATATATACGGCGATAATTGGAGCAATTGCCGCCGTTCTTTACGGGCAATACGCCCGGATAAAGAGTTTAACCGCCGAACGGGATAAGTACCGGAGCAATACGGAAACGTTATTGCAGAACGTCGAACAATACAAAACAAAGGACAGTTTGAACGCCGCCACGGTTGGCGCATTGCGTTTGACGTTATCGGAATATCAAAAATACAGGGCGGACGATGCGGCATTGATAAAAAGGTTGCAAACAAAGAACCGGGATTTGCAAGCGGTTACGACCGCCCAATTGGAAACGATAAACGAATTACGGGGAACCGTCCGGGATAGCGTCGTTTATTTGCCCGGCGACACGGTTACGACCGTATTACGTTGCGTCGATATTGTGGAACCGTGGTTTGAGTTACACGGATGCGCACACCCGGACAATACATTTACCGGGGTACATATAAACCGGGATAGTCTATTGATTGCGGCAACGGTTAAGTATAAGCGGTTTTTGGGGTTCCTTTGGAAAACCCGCAAAGTAAAGAGCCGGAAGATAGACGCCGTTAGTAAGAACCCGGCAACGCATATATTAAGGGTTGAATATATAGAGATAGAGGAATAACGATAACTTTTTATTCTGTATTATACTTTTTTGGGGGGTTGTAACTGTTGGTTGCAATCCCCTTTTTCGTTTTGCCCGTTTTTAGCCCCAAATTTCAATTATTTTGTCCGAGTGGATAAAATACCCGCCCCGGCAAATAAAGTGTCTTAAATCAAAAATTCCCCAAAAATAACTTTACGGGATACCAAAAGAATAATTTTTTATGCGGAAACACGAAAATAAAAAGAAATTTCTTTGGTAGTTAAAATAAAAGCCCTATATTTGCACCATGTTAATACAACGACCGGGCGTTTTCCCGGAACAAAAAGAGCGATACAATGAAACCCGAAAGCATTTATAACGGATTAGAGTACACAACGAAAGAAATTAACCGTACTTTCAAAATCAAAGTTAACGGCGTGTTCGACGGTAAGAAGATTAACACGTTGGTTGGCGTATCCGGTTTAATTAAATTGGTTGGCGTCGAAATGGCAAACAAGTTGTTGCGCCGTGCGTTCCGTTGTGTTAAGGACGCCGAACATTGCAAATTGCGTCGGGGTTTGAAAATATCCTTTTATTATCATTAATCAGTAAATCCGACCGGGCGGGTTCCCGGAACTTAATATATTTTAGTTATGGAAACAAAAAGAACAAAGGCAACGGATATTGCCGAAATTTGCACCCTGTTAGACGGGAAAGTTGATTTTCAAACAATTTCATTCAACCAAGTATTAACAACCGACCACGGGAAAAGCATAAACGATTTGTTGTTTGTGTCAAAACAATACGGAATTTGGTTTTATACGTCCCGGTCGGCATTTGAAAGCGATGTTTGCGGATTACGTAAAAAGGAGTTGCCAACGTATGTTGTTTGTGAGGGTTCAAAAAATGTATATGAAATTTCTAATAAATTCAGAGTATGAAAACAGATATTAACGGCGTAAGTCAATGCCCGAAAGGAACGGAGCATTACGAAACATTTACAGCAATGGGACGGGGAAACCGTGGAACCGTATTTTTTCAATATGATTACAGAGCCGAGGACGGCACGTTGTTTACTTGTGTAAAACCGTCGTTGGAATTATGCAGAGAGGCACGGGATAAACATTTTGCAAATAAAAAGTAATAACCCGCCGGGGGTTCGCCCCCGGCACAATAACAAAGATTATGGCAAAGTATATTTTAAGTAAACAGGTAAAAGGCAAAAAGTATTTATACACGGTTAAGGATGAAAACGGCAACGTCGTTTCAACGAGAACGTCCGCCCGTAATTATGTAGCTTGCACCGCCGACGGTTCGTTTTATTTCGGTCGGTTGGATTTAATAGGCAAAGGCGACCACGGTAAAAGATTGAGCCATACGGCGGCAATATTGGCAAACCCGGAAAAAGAATACAAAAAAATGGTTGCGTATTTTACGCCGGATTACCGGGAAAAATGGAAAGCCGAAAACCCCGCCGAACAATGGATTGCCCGCAATATTGAGAGCGCAACAAAGGAAAAGGAGAGGTTAAACGCAATTGCGTATTTGCAGTAATAATAAGCCGGGGGCAATTGAAACCCCCGGCACAATTATTTGAAAGAATGAGCCGAAACATAGAGCGACAACAGGAAATGCAACCGGAGCGGGTCAAATACGCCCGTACCCGGTTGGAGGCGTTGGGGTATCCCGTTACGGAGATAAACGCCACGACCTTACAATTTACGTTCCGGGGTTCCCCGGTTACATTATACCCGTATTCCGGTTGGTTTACAGGCAAAGCCGTAAAAGACGGGCGGGGTATTCATAACCTATTAAAACAAATACCGATGCGTTGGGCGTTGAGAAAACAAGATAAAATAAAAGCAGCATTTGAGCCGAACGGGGACGAAATATTGACCCGGATAAAAGAGAGTTTAACCCGGTATTTCGCCGCCGACCGTTCGGAGTACCCGGAGGGGTTGCGAGATATTGAGGACGATTTTAACCAATTGCCGGGGGAACCGTACCCAACAATTGCAATAAACGACGTCGGTAATGATAGTCGAATGATTGAATTTTACGTTATCGGTAATCAATACGATGTTTACCGATTGGCGTTTAAGGGTTTTACAAAGTGTTGAGATATGGAAAGCGTTATTATTGAGGAAATGCGGGCGTTCTTACGTTTAGATTTGAACCCCCGCCAACATAAATATTTTACGGACACAATCGACGTTGCAAAACGTGTTGAGGTCGTCCCGGTATCGGAGGTATTCAACGAACGGGAAATTGAATTGATACGCCGGATTGTCCGCCCGGAAAAACAAGCGTGTTACAAAAATGCGCATTTGCTGACGTTGTTATTTTCCGACCGGGTGCAATATTGCGAGGGCAAAACGCTTGCGATAATACCAATAGACCATGCGTTTAACCGGGTCGGCGACAAATTCGTTGACATTACGTTTGAAATGGCATTGAAAGACGACGGATTTACGGGGTATGAATACGTTGTATTTGGGGAATATCCGGCGGGCGTTATCGAAACCATAACCGAGCAAACCGGATATTATGGGGAGATATACCGATATTGTTATTGTGCGGAACAAATGGCGTTGGAAAAAGATACCCCCGGCAATCCCAAAGGGACGACCGGGGGCGGTTCGCAGTAACCGAGAGCGATATTTGGTAATGCGGTATTGCAAAGATATGCTAAAAATGTTGTTATCCAATGCACCCCGTAAAAATGATTTTCAAAACAAAGGTTTTATTTTTGGTAATTAAAATATTCTTTCTACATTTGCAGAACGAAAGAATAACAGCCTACCCGGAGGGATACCGGGCAATGATATGAAAATAAAAAAGAGCGAACAATTAAAGAGGTTGGCAACCGCAAGCGGTCAAACGCCCAACAAAGTATCCGAAACAATCGTTACGGAGTTAATCAACAAAGGAATTATTGAGGACATAAGCGACAATTGGGGTTGCCCTGTTGTCGATTGTTACGAACGGGACGTTACAATTGAACAAATGGCGGGTATTATCCGGGCAATTGGTATTTCCCCCGTTCGTTCCGTTCATTTGGACGACCTGTTGGAGTGCATATTGATTGGCGACGATGATTGCCCGGAGTGTGGCGGGGAAATGGAAGTTACGGACGGCGAATATAAACAGACCGGAGGCGACGGATATTTGACCCCGCCGGAATATACCCCAATTTGGGAGGAAAAAACGTGCCGACATTGTGGGTATAAAGAGAACAACGAACCAAGTTATTAACGTAAAAAATTAAAGTTATGGCATTAAGATTAAGAGTAAACGAAGCAATTGCCCGTTCGGAGGCTAACGGGAAAAAGGTATTGAAAAAAGACATTGCCGCACGTCTTTTTGAGGGTGCAAGTGAAAGCGCACAACAGGTCAATATGACGAATTTATGTAACGGTACGACCAAACGGATTGTCCCGGAATGGGTCGTTATCCTTTGCGAAATGTTGGATTGTACGGCGGATTACCTGTTTGGAATGGAGGGCGGCAATGAAAAGTAAATTGACAACATGGTTGGAACGTGCCGCCGATACCATGTTTTCCGAGATATGGCAAGCGAAAGCCCTAATTGTCATATTTGGCGTATTGGGGATTTGTTGTTTGGTTGGTTCGTTTTGGAACCCGTGGCAATTATTATTCGCTGTTATATGTGCGGCAATGGTTGTATGTGGAATTTCAGAATATAAGAAGATTAAAAGAAAATGAGAACAAAGAGCGATAAACCGGGCAACCCGGTAAAAGAGGTTGCGGGAACCGTTGGCAATATTGCCCCGGAAATGTTCCCGGAGGTAAACGAGGAACAACAACATATAATTCCCCCGTTTGTGGAAATGGAACCGGAACAACCGACCGGAGTATTTGAGATTGTGCCGGGCATGACGGTTGAGGAAATGACGGCAATGTTTTTCGACGAAAAAACGTTGATTGAACCGCCGTATAAGGTTTGGCAGTTGAATAGTAAGGGACACCGATATTATTACCGATACGACGAAAACGGGGAACCGGAGTTTTTCCCGTCGGTAACAACCATATTGTCCCAAACGTTACCAAAATCCCCGTTTTTAATTAATTGGATTGCGAACAAAGGGATTGAGGAAAGCGAACGTTATAAGGGCGAACGGGCGGCGTATGGTACATTTATGCACGCCGCATTTGAGGAATTATTGATTAACCGGGCTTACGATTTGGACGGGCTAAAAGGTAAACTAAAAGAATACATTGAGGTTTACAGGTTGCCGGACGATTTTATTTATTATGCTGACGATTTGAAAAAGGACGTATTGGCGTTTGCACAATTCGTTTTGGATTATGATGTTAGACCGTTAGCCGTGGAAATTGCGTTGGTACACCCGTATTACAAGTATGCCGGAATGATTGATTGCCCGTGTACCATGTTGGCAAAGATTGGCGGCGACGAACGTATTAACGCAATCGTCGATTTCAAAAGCGGGCGCAAAGGTTTTTACGAGGAAGCGGAAATACAATTGGGAATGTACCGGGATATGTGGAACGTTAATTTTGAGAAATTCCCCGTAACCCGTATTTTCAATTTCAGCCCGAAAGATTGGCGCAAACGTCCGTCGTA
>ULVZ01007024.1_pt1 | contig 44919 bp, 43 predicted proteins | sample 1959901 | NCBI WGS metagenome assembly ULVZ01 (sample SAMEA4835800, study PRJEB28245) | human gut metagenome | biome: gut microbiome; material: fecal sample | place: Denmark | collected 2008 | reverse complement strand
TTTTTTTGATGCAAAATTGTTATACAGTCACCTGAATTTCTTTTCTTGTGCCAAGAAGGTGTTCGTTTCCTTCATACGGAATACAATGATCCCACAGTCCCCCTAAGCAGCGGTGTCTGTGGCGTTCCATATCAAAATACGAATAAAAATCAACCGACCATACAGTAAAACAATCGTTAATTGATTCTTTGTCTTTTACAAGAACTTTCTGAAATGGCTGAAATTTCGTAACTGCCGGCACAGCTTTGTAAATAGGTAAGATAAGTTTACCTTCTATCCATAAAGGAACGAGATTCCTTGTGAAGAATTTGGGATCATTCACATTCACTTCTTCTTTTGAAAGGTCTACTTCTTCAAGTTCGTACACCTGATCTTCCAACATCCAACTATGGAACACAGAGTCTTTCTGTGTCTTCAAAGAAATACATACTTCATCTATCTTTTCGATACAAAAGAACTTGCCACATAATTTTTTCATGTTATTTGTGAATGTAAAAGAACCTTCAACAGTCACAGAACCATTTTCTGTTTTGTTACTGTTGTACCAGTCAAGAGATTTGACCTTAACAATATCACCTACTTTAAATTTCATTTCTTTCATTGTTTTCTTCTTTTTCGTTATCACTAATATTTCCATTATCATCTTCTTTAAATAGTTGTTTTATGTTCACGCCTAAAAATTTTGCTATTCTAATCAATGTATCCATAGTAGGATTCCCGTTCACGATAGAATAAAACGATTGCCGAGTTATTCCTAACTTTTCGGACATTTCATTGACTGAAATGCCTTTTTCAAGCATGACTTCACGTATCCTTAATTTATTCTCCTTCATTTTTGATTATTTTTCTGTTGCAAATGTAATAGTTTATTCTTACATGTCAAAATATATTCTTATATTTTCTTCAAAATATTTTTAGTGTAAGAATGACACTTGTTATCAAAATAGTCAATATCAAGATGCATAACTCGTTTTCTTGGGTACAATATTTTGCCATTGCGTCTACAAAAAGATACATCATAACTGACCGTACCATACCGGATTCTGTTTTTCTTTCCTTTCGTTCCATTCTTCAAGAAAATCTTCCACACTCACAATCTTATCTCCTGGCAAGACTTGATCTTTCGTTATTCCGTAGTACAAATCACCTTCTATCTTTATATAGTCGGCATAGTTTTCCATTGTCTGTGAACAGTACAAAGGCTTAAAACCAGCATCAGCCAGGATAATACAACTCTCATACCTCCTGTTTTTTATTACAAAATCTTTTCCTTTCCTTTTCATCAGTATAAAATATGTTTGACAGCAAAGGTAAATGTAAGAATATGTTATTACAAACCACAAGAAGAAGTTTAACATATGTTAATGTATTTGCGATTGAAAGAGCTTACATCTATTTTTGAAGAAAAAATAAAGTCATGACATATCAAGAACGTTTAGAAGCAGCTATCAAAAAGCTACAAAAGGTCTATCCTAATGCAACGGTAGAACAAACTATTGATCAGAATGGGAATGCCATTTGGCAAACAACCATTCCAGGAGAGAAGATCATTGAAAGCATGAACGTAAATGCTTTGGAAATTGTAGTCAACAACCTTTATGAAGCCTATCGGGTAAAGGTTGGAGTGAAAAAATAACGAAATCGTATCTACTTTTATCATATTAAGTCGATCGATGACATTGCGGTTAAACAGTGTGTTGAAAGGGGTGCTTGTGAAAGTGCCCTTTTCTTTTTATATTTGAAGCGGTTAATTAACTCAAAAACAAAAATCATCATGAACAAAATTTTATTGACATTGGCTTTTATGTTCTCCTATGTCGCCTGTATTTTTGCACAAGGGGAACTTCCAGAAGAAACAGTAGATTACGCTGCAAATTTCGCTACTTTTGCAGGAGTAGTGGGTGTTACAGCAGTCGTAACCGAATTTATCAAGAAACTTTTCAAAGTAGAACCTTCCGAATGGGTACAACGGATCATCTCTTGGGTGATCGGTATCGGACTTGGAATGTTTGCCTGGGGATTCAATCTTGGAATGTTTGAAGGTCTGGATTGGTGGCAAGCACTCTTATGGGGATTTGGAGCAGGATTAGCATCGAACGGATTATGGGATTGCGGTCTTATCGAATGGCTATTTGGATTATTCACTAAGAAAAATAAAATATGGATGAAGTTTGGAAAGATATTACCTTTTTAAACAACATCTTTAAAGGAAGATATCAAGTTTCTAATTTAGGAAGAGTTCGATCCTTGCCTTTCACTTATATTATTAAAAGGCAAGGAGAAAAAGATCGAATTATAGTAAATACCCCTAAAATTCTAAAATTAGGAACAGACAAAAATGGATATAAAACAGTTTGTTTGAAAAGTAAACATTCAAAATCTCATTTAGTTAAAGTGCATCGTTTGGTTGCTTGGGAATTTATACCAAATCCCAATAAATTTCCAATAATAAACCATAAAGACGAAACAAAAGACAATAACATTGTATCTAATTTAGAATGGTGTAACATACTTTACAACAATAATTATGGCACAAGGAACGAAAAAATTAGATTATCAAAATTGAACTATAATTACAATAGCATTCCTATAGTTCAATTAGATTTAAATTTTAATTTAATAAAAGAATGGAAATCAGGAAGATTTTGTTGTAGATCAATTAATGCTACACAGTCCCGTTTAAATGATTGTTGTAATCATAAATCAAAATCTCACAAAGGGTTCATTTTTATGTTTAAATCAGAATGGGAATGTTTACAGCCTAAAATACAAAAAAAAGATAATCTTCTTCATCACACTTTTTTTGTTTTTATTGGTTCAGGCGGGGCGAAAGTTCCGCCTTTACTATAATAGGTTTTATTGAATTTAATATTTTTATAACATGACAATAGACGAAAAATATACGAAGCTGAAAAGCATTTTCTTTAAAGATTTTGTAGTAGTGACAGAGAACTACAATTGCCGAGGAACTAATATCCCAGCAAGTAAAGTGACAAAGAGTAACACAACAGGGCTGAAAATCTTATATTGGGGAGACGGGACGATCAATATGGCGGAATACCTACATTATTTATATGTAGAAGCTGTGCTGGGGGATAAATCTTGTGTAGATAAAATTTACTGGTGTCTGAAATCAATAGAAAGACTTTCTTTGAGTGCCTATGAGGATGAAAAGATGAAGAATCCAAAAGTATATTTTAAATACGAGCCTGGATTCTTCCTTAGAGACGACATATCGGTAAATTCAAAAGACCTTTTTAATGCTTACAAAATAGAAAGCGGTTACTCGAACGGTATCGAACTTGAAAATGAAGACCCCTGTTTTTCTCCTTTTGTCTCGCAAGACCAAATTTGGAACTTACTTCCATCTCTTGCATTAATAGCGGAGGAATGGGGAGAGCACAAAACAGGTATTTTGGCAAAAGAAATACTGAAAAACATCCTTTCCTATGTTTCTAATCACGGACATACCATTTACAATCCCTATTTCAGTGCATTGAAGCATTTTTGGACATATCTCCCTTCTATGAATACAGAAAAAGTAAAACCATGGGATAGGGTTAATGACAGGAATATTCATTTGAAATACACAATCAAAGTAAAAAGAGGTGCTAACAACTGGTATTTTGCTTATGGATTCAGAAAAACGCTCAAAAAATTCATTCCAGAAGCAAAATTGAACGGTTTCCTGACTTTTTTGTACGGTTTATGGTATATTCCATTCATTTTTCTTGCTGATAGGGTATATTTCCCTATTGTTACCCGGTTCGGAGTAAAAAGAAAAGATAACTCCTATTACTGCATGTCGTCTGCCGGTGATGTTTGGTATTCAGGAAGGAAAAGTTATCTCAAAAGGGTATGCAAGAAGTTCAACAAGGATAAGGGATATACCTTTCCCGCGCTTGCAGAGTGCATGAAACAGGGAAAATGGCAATATCTGAACCTGGAAGAAATGGAAAAATGGCTGAATGAGTATGAATTTGACGAAAATTCGCTTGAATCTCCGGTGAAATTTCTAACTTTGTATTGTTACTTGAAGTTGTCCAAACAATTAATTGCTTAAAATCTTAGCCACAGTGTTTCTCCCCGCCTTTCTTCTTTTAAGAGGCGGGGATTTTTATTTCCATTCACAAAAGTGTAAGAATATACTATTACATTTTCATATAAATTAACATATAAGACTTCGTTTTTGTACAAAATGATATTACTTTTGCAGCATATTCAAGTAACAAAAAACAAATAAAAGTATGGAAAAGAAAATGACCGAAAGACAAGAAATTTTGTTTGAAATGAAAAAGAAAAAGCCGTATAGAGCTTTCCTTGCGGCTTGTATGTGGGCTGGATTTGGGCTTTATTACACTGGTAAGCCTGTTATTGCATCTATCCTAACTATTTGTACCTTGTACAATCTTTTAGGGGCTGTGATTACCTTATTTAAGGTCGATCTGGTAAACTGTGTAAGCCATCTCTTGTGGCTACTTGGATGGTGGTTACTCTGCATCATTATTGCAGTTCCTCTTGCTAACAGCACAAACGAGAAAATCAAAAGTGAAATTTTAAACAACAACAAATTATCATGAAAAGAATAGCATTAATCGTACTTTTTACACTTTTTTCAGTGTATGGCTTCTGCCAGGACGATTTCAGACCTTTGAGAGTTTATGAGATAATGGATATCCATTTTAGAATACTGGATTGCAGTTCAAAAGATTCTTTGATAGAAAGAGCGGATTCCATTTTACCTAAAGGCAGCTACAACCAAAGGGTAGAGTGGGGATTTGAAGGAAACTCTGTAGGATATAACCTTGTCACCGGATTCCAGGTAAACGTAAACGAAAAGATAGGTGGTGAAGGTGATGTTGTTCCAGCAGTCGATTTGAGGATAAAGCGAAGCTCCTATGATACGGAAAGCATAATGTCCTTCATAGATGATTTTATCGACTATTTAAAAGACAAGAAAGGCTTTAAAGGTGAAAGTATGACTACCTTAAATGAAGCTGACCGGAAAAAGATGATCTTTCTTTGGAAAGGAGGATTTAGTATGTTGGATATTTCTGACAATGGGTTCACTTGCGAACTTATCATCACCAACTATTACAACATGAGTAAACAAAATAAAAAGTAGGGATATGGAAAAGGTAGTCACATATTACTTAGACAGAAAGGGTAGGGTGTTCTTACTATTTACTTGGAATGGAAAGGCTTTAGATGCTTTCAAGTCAGGTTTCTTCCCTAAAGATATGTCTGTAGAAATGATTCCCAAAGAAGAAAACATGTCTGGAGAAAATCTCCTTATGATAGAATACTTACCAGGAAGAAAAATACTGTTAAGAGTAGGAGACGGTATTTTAAGAAGCTATGAATGGAAAGGTGTCAAGAAAATGTATAGAGATAAAAACTATACAAAACAAAACACCTTCTTTCAACAGAAAAATTGGAAGAAAATAAACAACCCTGTAAAAATAGAAAAGATAATAGCTATAAGAGAAAAAGGCAAAACAAAAGTAAAACCTGGCATGATAAGAGTTACTGAATATCGTCCGAAATTTGTATCTTTGAAGCAAAGAGTAGAAAACGAAAATAAAGATTTGGAATTTTAAAATCGTTTGTCATGTGAACAGCAAGGTGAGGATGGTTGAGAAATTGTCCTCACCTACAAAAACAATACACATAGTATCCTAAATCAAAAACCTTAGCATTTTCTTCAAATTCTTATTACTATTCGATGGATGGGTAGCGGTCTATTTGATTTGCTAACCATTTTTCGTTTTATCGCCATATATTCTTTTTGCTTTCATAATACCTACCTAATACATATACTTTCTTTTAATGGAATCATTGTTTCTATTCCGTCACTACGTTCCGGTGACCCACCCAATCCCCCTACCCCTTTCGACCTCCCAAAGGGGCTCAATGTTGGGGAAACAAGACCCTTCATTCTGTTATTTTGAATTTGTAAATTTCATTCAAAAAACATCATTTGGGTACTGAAAAATTCCCATTTTCCATTTTTCCCAACATTCTGTAGTAATTGCATATATTATATAGAAAACATAAAGTTTTCAAATAATTTACACCCGGAAACCAACTCCGGCAATAGGAATTGCCTCTCATTGGTTTCCTTTGGTGGAAAGTCCATCACCATTCCCATTAGTAGGAAGAGATCTCTATTAAGAAAAGAGAGTATAGAGAAAGAACGAAAGGAATATGATAGATGATACTCCTACTAAGAAAAAGAAAAGAAATAAAAACGCGAACGCGTACACGCGTAAGGAAAATTGAAAGCAAAGTAAAGGGATGGAGGGTGGGGAGGAAACCCTTCGGGCGCGCGTGAGCGAAGCGAGGCGTGCGAACGGGCGATTTTTCAGTTTGATCTAAAATTTTTCTCGTTTTTTTTGGAATTATCTAATTTTGTTGTATCTTTGCAGTGCATAGAAATATTATCGTTTTGGTGTACCGCATCTCCAAAACATTAAAGCACGTTTTTTAACGTGCTTTTTTTTGTGTCTTTAATTTTATTTGTTATTTTTGTGCGTCATACGGAACATAATGTTCTATTTCGAAAGTTTAATTTCAAAATAATATTTCTATGCGGATAGACATGTCCTCATATCAATTGCGGTCAGATTTAGAAAGAGCCGCTTTTGAAAAAAGAAAAACATTTTATATAGCTTCTTTAAAAAAGAAAGGCTATGACAATGACAGCATTAACGCTAAAGTAAAAACTTTCCGTAGCGAAGAAAATCATCACAATTTGGAAAAATTGCGTTTCTCTTCAAAGGAAGCCCTTCTAAATTTTGCTCGTGAAGCATTAGGGAATGTTTCCAGGAAAACCGCTGTGAGACTTTTAAAAGAGAAGCTGGCTTTTATAGAGATTGTTTCTGTAAAGGAAGATGGCGTAAAATTATGGTTTTTTGAAGTAGTTAATCGATCTCATTATCGCAAAATGGGTAACCTTGCACCGCGTCTTCTTGCTCCTATTAAATCTTTTGAGCTTACTCAAAATTTAGCAGATAGCGATCTGAGACTTGGATTTAATGAGCGTGTTTTGCTTACTTATTTGGAAAACGAAAGGGTAATCATGGACTTTGTTTGGGAACAGGCTTATACAAAAGATCCTTCTATCAAATGGAAGTCTTGCTTATATCTTTCTCAGGCAACAATAGCTTATGATTTAAGCTGGACTGTTGATCAGGTTCGTTATAGCTTAAAAAAACTCACCTATTATTTTGGGGAAGACTTTTTTAGAGCACCAACTAAAGAAGAAAAACTTGCAAGAAAAGACCCAAGAAGTTGGAATTTTCAGATAAATATTCCTCCTTTTAGAGAGTGGGATACTATTATTTCAAGAAAGGTTCGTTTGCTTTCACATAATGCCGGACGTTCTGTGTTAAGAAAAGAATATACTGATGAAGATTGTAAGGCACTACGTAAAATGTCCCGTAAAAAGAAAAAGAATAAGGTTTACAAAGAAAGTTCTTCAAATGAGGGTAACAAGGAATATGATAGGGTAATCTTTTTGGGGAAATACATAAAGAAAGAACGCCTTTATTTTACGAAATTTGCAAAAGGGAAGGAAAGGCGAAAAACTATGATAAAATGGCTTCATGATCTTATTTTTGGGAAATCTAAAATAAAGAAGAAATTTGTTCCTTTCCCCAAGGCTTCTGAATATTGGAAAAAGAAACGTGCCGCAGATAAAGAAAAATCTGATGCAAGGAAAAAGGAATCGCGAAAGAAGTGGGCTTTTTATGGAATAGAATCTTGCGAAAAGTCTCCTATAGGTCTTTCTTGTGCTGTTAAGTATGGTAACTATCAAAGAAATATTTTAAAGAAATCTAAAGCATCGGAGGTGGCTTAATCATGGAAAAGATTTTAATTGAAGTTTGACGGAACTATTCACACTTTTGAAAGCATTAAGGAAGCTGCAAAGTATAAACTTGAATTTCTTGAAAAGACAGTGTCCAAAAGAGGTGTCGGAAAACATGGTGGTTCTTTTTATTTTCCAGCCTTGAAGGAAAATTTTATAAATGATCCTAATGAATTTTATTGGATGATTGTAGGGGGAGGTTCTATTAAGGAAATAGAAGAATATTTGATGGATTTATGCGCGGCAGGAATTGACATAGATGAATATTTTGTTTGTGAAAAGCAAAATAAACAAAAACGTGGATTTTGTGGGCGTGTACCTTATGAAAGAATTTGTAAAGAAATGGATGAAGAAGATGAGGACGATTTTTCAGATGAAAATGATATCAACGAAGATATGTTGGATGAACTTCTATTTAGCGATAGTTTATATTTCTGTTCTTCTACTAAAAAGGATGCAACAAAAAGAACATAGCTAAACGGAGAAAGAAAAACAAGAATAAGAAAACACACAGAAAATAATGAAAAAGAAAACATTATACATCAAAGACAGAAAGAATCTAACGGAAGAAGAAAAGAAAAATGTACTGTCTTTTTACGGAGTTACAAATGATCAAAAAGAAGCTGTTCTTGACAGCTATCAACATGATTCAGAAAGATATTTTACCACTATCCGGCAGATGTCAATAGAGGAACAGGAGGTGTCTCTATTGATTGCTGCTGCATGTGGCATTGACATTAACAACTTTTAACTGCAAAAATTTCAATTGTTGAATACAATAGTTGTATATTTGCAGTCGAGATGAGATAGCTAAAAAGTTGAAGATTGGAGGTGATTCGCGGTAGCTTCCCTTCTTTTCTTGAAGGCTATGTGATGTTGAGGGGAACAACATTAAATCCCCACTTTGGAAGTGTTAGATTGAATGATTGGAGCGACCAACGGAGTTTGAGGATGCCGGCTCCCCTATAGAAGTATAAACCGATACGATAAGTCCTGCAACACTGGCATTAAGGCTTCCTATAGGATGTCGTGGGATAATTGGTTTCCCGTGAGAAAGGCTTCTTTTGAAGTAACATTGCTCTTCGCGCATAGGAACAATCAAAAAATTCAGTTTAATTTCTTCCTACCTTAAAAGGCTAAGCCGTTACCTTCGATCGCTGGGTGGAGCGAGAACGGCACTCTTAGCAAGTATTAGTACGGTTGCCACCCCAACAAGGAAAGTGCTTGCTAAGAGTTTTTTATTTTTGAAAATTGTTCGATATAGGAAATTTTAGTTACATTTGTGTGTTGAATTTCACCTAATTAAATTGTGCACAAAATGATTAGAGAATATCCTATAAATGAATTTAAAGACCTTGCAGAAAAGAATAACTGGGAGGTTTATTCATTGGAGCAAGTCAGAGACTTTGCTTCTGATGTAGTTAAAAGTATTGACCCTATTGAACAGGAACATGGAGCTATTGACTTCGTGTCCCTAAACCGTGTTGTTGTGGTTGACGAAAACTTCAACAAATCTGTTGTATATTATCGTGACCCACAGATTGAATGGAAGGACGCAGACCCAGAAACAATTGAAAAAGCCGGGGCAACCGGACTTCCCGTAAAGAACAAGATCGGTTTTTACAAAGATACCCCCGAAAACAGAAGAAAAGGTATTGTGGGTATGCCCTACAAGAAAGATACCGAATATAAGAAGAAAGCAAAAGAAGATTCCGAAAAATCCGACAAGAAAGAAGACTAAGCCTTGTGAAGTAATGGAAAGAAAACAGAGAATACATTATATAAAGGCTTACTTGGGTAGCTTCTGTTATCCATTACTTGTCGCTATACCTTTATCTCCTATTGTGGATTGGATAGAAAAATATATATTTAGGGACTGGGAGTTTTTAAAGTTTCTTGTCGTACTTATTGTGATTGACACTCTTGTAAGCTGGGTGTTTCATCTAAGGAAGAAGGATTTTTCCTCTAAAGGGTTTGCAATGATTATGACAAAACTTTTTGTGTATAGTTGTTTGCTTATTGTAGCTCATGTTTTGGGTGGGTATACGATAGATGGACAAATCACCACTACTTTTACTTGGTTTCGGTCTTTGATGAGCACGGCTCTTATCGTCAGGGAATCTGTTTCCATTGTTGAGAATGCAGGAAAGATCAGTCCTAACCTTGTCCCTTCATGGATCAGGAAATATTTAAGGGACTTTGACGAAAATGGATTTTTAAAAATGAAGGACAAGAGCGACAACCGTCCTTCTATTTAGATAGGTAATTTTAAATTTTTGAGATATGCGTTTATATAGATTTATCGATACAGACAAGAAAATTGACGTAGTTGTCGTTACAGATGGTTCTTGTGAACAAAAAAGAGTTTTTATCACTGAATCTCCAAGAGGTGTTGTTCCTGCTGGTTCTGTCAATCCTTCTGCTGATGAAAAAGCAGGAAGCGATGCTTTTCTTGCTTTGGGTTGGAAATGGAATGTGGGGGAAAGTGTTCAACATGAAGAGTTGGTTGCGTTTGCAGAAAACAACGCGCTTACTCTTACAATCGAACCGCAAGGACTAAATGAGGTTGTCGCTGTGAATGCAGAATGGAACGATGAGAATGCTTGTGTGCTGTCTGTTTACATTACTGTTCCGGCAGAAAAGGAAATTGAAATTTATTTCCTCAATTCAGTAAAACTCAATAACTCTATAGGAAGATATGGTGTTATTAGAGGTGATAGAAAAGTGCTTACATCAAAAGTAAATGGTCGCACTCCTATGGAATTTACTTTGGCAGACTTAGGATTGGATGCTAAGGAAGATTTAAACCTTGTCGTAATGGCAGATGCCGGAGTGCAGAAATTTGAAGTTGTGGCTAAAAACAGTAAGTAACTATGCTTAGGCTTTTATTTACAACAAAAGATTTAAGCAAGCAAATGACTGTCATAACAGATGGTGTAGACAGTCAGATGAATGTTTTTGTAACTGAAAATACGGTAGGTGATGTAGACTATTACAAATCTTTAGGGATTGTAATAAAAGCTGGTATTACCTATAATATCGGTAAGTTTATAGAATGGTGTCTTGCTAATGAATTGGGTCTTATCGGCTATCCCGAAGGACTGGAAGAAGAAAAGATCAATTATGTAAACGTTCTTGATAGAACGGAATATACGTTTACATTGCAGACAAAATCTCTTTCTTTCGTTAATACGGGTGAAAGCAAGAATTTTGTTGTTACTTCCAGCAAGCAGGAATATCGGGACGGTGCGCCTTACGGGAAACCCATAGCCGTTGCTATTCAGATTAAAATTTCCGGTACAGGTTTTTCGGGTAATGCGGGAATAAGTCAAATTTCTGCTACAGAGAATCCTACTGACAAGCAAAGAACTGGTACAGCTACAATCATTCAGAATGAGAGTGGAAAAACAGCAACCATTTCTTTAAGTCAAGCTGCATCTGTTATTACTTATGAAAATACGATCACAGCCAATAAGACAACTCTTACTTTTGCTGCAACGGCAGGTGATCAAGTGGTCACAATCACTTCTACCAGACAAAAGAAGCTGAACGGTAAGAACAGTGGTTCTCCAACTACCGTAAATACTACAGGAAAGGTAACCGGTACGGGTTTCTCTTTGAAAACTCAATCGGGAGCAAATTATACTGTTTCCGCCACTGAAAATACAAATGAGACTACCGGAAGAACAGGAACTCTTGTTGTGACACAAGAAGGGTCGGGCGCAAAATCAATTACGATTAATTTAAGTCAGCCTAAAGCAACCGTTGCTTATACTTATAATTTGACTTCAAACCCTTCAAGAGTGGAATTTGTTGCTACGGGTGAAACAAAAACTCTTTCTATTTCTTCTACAAAACAAAAGACGGTAAATGGAAAGAATAGTGGTAGTCCTGTGGCTGTGAATTATACTACGACAGTTTCCGGTACAGGTTTTTCGAAAGGAACAACCGAATATTCCGTTGTAGCAGCGGTCAATACTGGTACAGTAAGAGAAGGGTCAGCAGTTGTAAAACAATCGGAAGGAACAAAGCAAATAACAATTACGCTATCACAGGCAGCAGGCACTTCTGCTTAATTTTTTTATTGACGTGAGTAGGAAAAGAGACAAAAATAAAAATCAAGGAAAGTCAGACCTGTTAAAGGGTCTGGCCAGCCTTTCTTTGGAAGATATTGTAGGATTGCAGAAAACTCTTCCTACTTTGCTTCAATCCAAATTACAGCAGATGTCTCGTTCTGATGATTTGGAAAATCTTTTAAAAGCTAATTTGTACCTGGATAATGTCAATCAAAGACAGGACAATGTAAAGGCTGTGTTCTTTAATCCAGATGAAGCAAGTGATACGGGAAGAGGATATAAAGACCCTATGTTTTACGGGTCGCTTCCTTTTGAAGTACTTCGAAGGATGGGGGACATTTTTGTTGTCCGGGCTGTGGTGAATACCCGTGTTGAACAGGTACAGAATTTCTTGCATTTTTCAACAGATGAACAGAAAGAAGGTTACACTATCCGAAGAAAAAGAAATCCTTTTGAGAAACAAAGTACAGAACATTCAAGAGAAGATCAGATAAAGATAGCCTATATTCGTAAATTCTTGGAAGAAGGCGGTTTCCATGACAAATGGGAATCATTTGATACATTCCAAGACTTTGGGAGAAAGGTTGTGTTTGATAGCCTTACTCTTGATCAGCTTGCTTTTGAAATAGTAAGAGACAGGTCTTGGAATTTGGCTCGTTACCGGGCTGTGGATGCTTCTTTGATACGTTTTCTTGATAGCATTGATCCAAAGTTCCGGGAAGAATTTGAACAGTACCGGTTCAAAGGTTATTTGCCAAAATATTGTATGGCATGGCAAGGACAGATCATGGAAAATCCTGTTACGCATGAAAGTGTTATTTTTTATCCCTGGGAATTGGGCATCGGTATCCGCAATAAATCCACCAACATCTATAAAAATGGGTATGGCACGTCAGAACTGGAAACATTGTCCAGTGTTATGATGTGGATTTTGTGGGGGTTTGAATATAACGGAAATTATTTTAGCAAATCTTCTCAACCAAAAGGAATCATAAATGTTAAGAATCCGAACATATCTCAATCTTCTTTGGATGAGTTCAGACAGGCTTGGCAACAGACTATGGTGGGGACTCGTAATTGTCTGGTTGGAAGCACTAAAATTGTAACAGAAAACGAAGGACTTGTGTCTTTGGAAGGCGTATTGAATGGATTGGAGTATAGGGATGTAAAAATATGGACAGGTAAATCTTTTGTCGATGCTCGAGTTACGAAAACGCAGAAGAAGAAAATATGCAAATTGGGTGTTGCTAATGGGATGTATATTGAATCTTCTCCAGAGCATAGATTTAAGGTTGTGTCTGATAATGGGGTTATAGAATGGAAAGAGAGAAAAGATATTAAATTAGGAGATTATGTTTTATCTAACAAAAAATCATTACCTCAAACTTTGACTTTATATTATAAAGGAAAAGAACTTGAAGCCGATTTCTTTGAGATGCTTGGGTGGCTGATTGGTGACGGACATATTGATAATGGAAATCCAAGTAGAAAGAGAATCTCTTTTTATTTTCATAGTATTAAAGAAGTTTATATAAGCGAACACATTCATTCAATTTTAAACAAATATGGAATAAATAATTATATAAAAAGAACTAAGATAACAGAAGAAAAGGCTGAAGATACAAAAAGAAGGTATGGGTTTAAATCAACTCTTTTAGAAAGACTTTCTATCTTGTGTTCCGACAAACAGTTTTTTGAATTTTTGATGGAGTTGGGTTTTACTCCAAGTTGTAAAGGCAAAACAATAGCTCCAGTATTGTTTAGGATTTCTTCTGAATGCAGATGTGCCTTTATAAGAGGTATGTTTTCTGCTGATGGATGTACTATTAAAAGTTCACCTTCCCCTCAAATAACAATAGTTAACAATAGATTAAGACATCAATTTAGAGAATTATTGTTAGCTGAAGGGATTCAATGCACTTATTCGGAAGGTAACGTAAGAAGAAAGACAAAACTAAATAAAGAACCGCATGAAGGCGGATTTCTTCTTTTGATTAAAAATAGAAAAGATTTCTTTGAAAGGATATCTTTTATTCAGCCTTACAAACAAAGATCGTCTTTGTTGGATTACAAAGAACCGTTTTCTCTGCACCCCAAAATGATGCAAAGGATTGCTAATGAGATGAGGGTAGAGTCTTTTAGAAGAAATGTTTTCAAAGAAGAAGACCAAATAGACAAAAATCTTTCGAGAAAATTAATTGGTATAGGAATTGGTCATGATGGGATAACGCAAGCTGGACTTCTTGAAGTTGCTAAAAAAATGAATTTTGATCTTCCTTACGAATATAATGATTTTTATTTTTCGGAAATCAAATTTTTAGAGGAAACGGAAGAAGAAGTCGAAATGTATGATGTAGAAGTTTTTGACAACGAGCATCAATTTATTGCCAACGGTATTCTTACCCATAATAGCCACAGAACGCCCATTATCAACGGGTTAGACCTCCAGTGGTTAGATTTAAGTAAGAATACCAACCGTGACATGGAGTTTAGCGAGTGGGTGAAATTCCTACTTGTTATGACTTGTGCCGTCTATCGTATTGATCCATCAGAACTTGGTTTCCAATTTAAAGATCAGACAAATATCTTTGGACAAGCTGGACAAAAGGAGCGTTTGCAACATTCAAAAGACAAAGGATTAAAACCTATTCTTGTGTTCTTACAAGAGGTGATCAATTACTATCTTGTATCAGAATTGGACGAAGATTTTGAATTTGTCTTTACAGGTGTAGACGCAGAGGATGAAGGCAGACAGGTTGAGATTGATGCTAAGAAGATTCAAAACGGTATGGTTTGCTTAGAGGATATTTTTGAAAAATACTCTGGACGTAAATTCAATCCCGAAACGGATACTATCCTGAATCAATCTTACCAGCTTCAAAAGCAAATGCAATTACAGCAAGCTATGTATGGTGGAGAAGCGATGAATGAAGAAGTGGATCGTCAGATAGCTTCGGAAGAAAAGGAAGATACACAAAAATCTTTCAGTTCGAATCCTATCATGGATGCTGCTATGTCTTACATTGAGAAGAACTGGGGGGGATCGTGAACGTTCGATATGTAAAGAACATAAAAGTCGAGAAAATGCCGTTGGTGTCAAATATACATCATCATGTTGACCCTATGCGTTATCCTAAAGTACAAGAAGGTTATGAAGGGATGGCGCAGGTCATTTTCTCGACACAGATAAACAATATGTTAATGGACTTGACGAAGAAAATGGTTAGTCAAAAATCAAAGTAGGTCTATGTTATTCACACCGAAAGAAATACAGCAGTTGTTTTTCATTGTTGATTATCGTATTGCACGAGTGATTGCCGATGTATTGGGAAAAGATTATCTCTCCCCAGACGACATAGATGTACTTAAAAGGTTCGATTTTGACTTAAAGACAGAAATCCTTAAAATACCACCTTACTGGCAAGCATTCATATTTGGACGGTTAGCAGCCATACTTTCCCCTGCACAGCTTTCTTCGCTTAATTTTGATGATTTGAGACAATATGTCGAGAAAGAACAATACCCGCAATTGACAGCAAGAGAAAAGGCAGAATATAATGCGTCTGCTATGCGCTCTTATTCCTATATAAAAGGAATGGGAAACAAAATAAAGGATTCTCTTTCTTCCACCATATCGGAAGAAGAAATGAAAATAGCTGTTGCGGAGCGAGAAAGGGAAGTTGAAACAGCTATTAAAGAAGAACTTTCAGAAGGGGTTATAAAAAGGAAATCTGTTCAGTCTATAGTAAGTGCACTTGGACATAGATTGGATGAATGGAATCGTGACTGGGGGCGTATAGTCGCCACCGAAATGGAGAACATTTTTCAGATAGGTACGGCTCAAATGATAATGAAGGAACATGGCATCCATGCTAAGGTATATAAACAAACAATGCCACAAGCGTGCCGCTATTGTATAAACGCTTATACTACTAATGGTATAGGTTCTAAACCTGTTATCTTTGATTTGTCTGAATTGATTGCTAACGGTACTAATATAGGCAGAAAATCAAAGGATTGGAAGCCTGTTTTAACAAATATTCACCCTTTCTGCCGTTGTTTGTTAAGATATGTTCCAGATGGCTATGAATGGGATGATAAAACACAGTCTTTTGAACCCAAAAAAGTGGAAGATAAAGATCGTGTTCAAAGGAAGTCGAAAGTGAAAATTACAGTAGGTACAAAATATTTCGAAGTGTAATGAGAACAAGAACAATTTTCAACTCTGGTTATATCAATATCCCTACAGTGGATAGCTCTAAATGGATAAAGGATATTCAAGTAGGAGACGTTATAAGAACCGCTTCTGGCTATAGGAGAGTAGTTAGAGTGACGCAGTTTGAATTATCATCTATTCCCCGTATCCTGGACGTGTGCTATATTACCGAGGATGAAACTCTTGAAAAGGGGTATCGGGAAGATGCGCTACACAGAATAACAGAAGATTCATTTGTTTTGTGTAGCAACAAAATGAAAAGAGCTAACAAGATACGACCAGGAGATGTTATCATGTTGAAAAATGGCTGTAAGGGTAAAGTAACCAATATTATACAGATACCTATTGACAATGTTTCGCAATATTTTTATAGTTTTGAGCTTGATAAGCCGGACTTCTTTTTTGCAGATAATGTCTGCATCCCGGATGTAGTTTGTGACAATAATTCAAAAATTTAATGATATGGGATTGAACCTGAAAGCGTTACTTGGATTACAGACGCAAAAAGAAAAAATAGATGAGTATAAAGGACTTCTGAAAAAGGAAAGAGAAATAAAGCAAGAAGTAGATTCACTTGCGGAGAATTACTCTTTACAGAAGTCTCAATACGATTCTTTGAGAGGTAGCGACAATGCGGAAGCCGCTATGAAGGTAGAGAGTTGTTTCAGTGAGTTCTTGAAACAGCAATCAAAGGATTTAATGAGTGTTTACAATAGAAGAAATTCTATCCAGAAGTCGATAGAGAGGCTGGAAAACGATGAAGATTTTGCTGAAATGGCAAAAGATATTCGTCACCTTTTTGAATGTCGGGAACTTTGGAAACAAGGGTTGATTAAAAAATCGGTTTATTTTGATTTGTTCAAAGCAAAGCAAGGAAAGGTGCAATTTGCCGATGTACTGGTTTTTAGAGGTGACAAACTTCTTATCTTGAACCGTGTGGGAGAAAAGGGAGCGGTATCGAACGATTGGTGCATTCCAGGGGGACATGTTGATCCAGGAGAAACTTTCTTGCAAGCAGCCAAAAGAGAGCTGTTTGAAGAAACTGGCATTGATATGTCGGAAAGTTTATTGATTCCTGTCGGTAAGTATATCCCCAAAAGAAAAGGGATAGAGATTCACTATTTTATGTGTCATATTGACGATCAGACACCAGTTAATATCCTTGTGGATGCGGAAGAGGAAACAGGGTCGGAATGGATCAATCCTTACACGGAACTTGATCTTTACAACTTCATTTTTGATATGAAGGATAATATCAAGCGTATTCTTGGTATTGAAGTGCTGGACGAATTTCAACTTGTAATGAAGTCATTCAAGGACGGAAAAATATCAAAGGAAGTATTTACCACCTATTGCGAGAAAAATCCTGAAAAACTGGAAAAATCAGCAAACAAGACTTCTTTCACGCATGAAGAAAGAAAAGATTTAGCAAAGAAAGGCGAGGCAATGCCGAACGGGAAATATCCTATTAGAAATCGTCAAGATTTGAAAGATGCTATCCGTTTGTCCGGTAGTTCCTCTATGTCGAAGGAAGATGTAAAGAAATGGATCAAGAAGCGTGCAAAAGAGCTTAATTTGGAAGATGAACTGCCGGAAGATTGGAAAGTTGAAAAAACAATGGACACGGAAGATGCACATACATTGCAACGTGAATCTTTGGATGGAGAAACTAAAAATATCGTCCGTACAGAAGATGGAGTAGGGGAAGGCTGTTCTCATGAAAAAGAAATTGAGAAAGCTATCACTTTCAAGGGAACTGTTTACGAAGAAAAAGAGCCAAACAAATATACTTATGGAAACTTCCAAATTGCTTTTAGTGACAATGATGGAGATCATGGGAATAAGTTTGCCGATCTCTTAGCTACCTTTCAAAAAGTGGCAGATTTGAACAAACCCTTTTCTGTAACTATCAAGACAGAAGATAACGGTGAACAAGAATGGAAGTTTGGTACTAAATTCAGATTAAACGGCGTTTCCAAAACAGAAGATATTAGAAAATCACAAGAGGACACTATTTCTAAGGAAGAAAAGGAAGATGAACTTGAAAAGTCCGAGAAGAAAGATAAGAGCATTTTTAACATTTATCTTAATTTTCTGGAAGGAGCTAAAACGCGCCTTAAAAACATTCATTGGGGAGAGGAGGATAACTCGAAGCACGTTTATCTTGATGATCTTTCAGAAAATGTTTCTGAATTTGAAGATAAGATCGCAGAAGCCGGTCAAGCAGGATTCGGACGGTTTAAAGATGGAGAAATACAAGGTGACGAGGTGGAAGAATCTGATCCTATCGCTATTTGCCAGATGATTTTCGACAAGACGGTTGAGTTTAGAAAGGAACTTGCCGGACGGGACGAATACAATGGTGAGGTGAGTTGGATTGATGATTTTCTTGCCACACTCAAACAATCGAAATACAGATTACAGTTGCATTAATACAAAAGGTATAGATTGTGATAATTATTAATAAAAGTTAAAATATTGGGTTATTGCAATTTATACCTATTTTTGCAGTATTTTTGAGTGTCGCTATTACGTTTATATTTAATATAACAATCATAGAATGTTTGATAGTTTCAAATTATATGTAGACTTGGACTTGGAAAAGGCTAAAAAGGATGATTCTGCAAATGAATCTCCGTATTCTAATATGGTCTTTTCTGGCGTAGCTTCTGATTCTTCAAAGGACGACGAAGAAGAAGTATTAGAGCCGTCCGGGTTTATATATGATAGATTTTTGAAATCAGGATTGTTCAATCTCGATCATTTGCCGACAAGATCGCCTATCAATAAAAGTAGATTTTGGATAGGCGAGCCTATTGAAGCCTATGTGAGAGATAATAAGTTTTTTGTGAAAGGTAAATTATGGGAAAAGTCACCAGAAGCTCGCGCCTTTTGGGATAAGGCTATTGAGATGAAGGAATCCGGTTCAACAAGAAAGCCTGGAATGAGTGTTGAAGGAAAGGCTTTGGAAAGAGATAAGCGGAATCCAAAAAGAGTGACAAAAGCCCTTATTACAAACATAGCGTTGACTATGACACCTGTTAATACCAAAACTTATCTTGATATTGAGAAAAGTAAAGGGAACAGGGGGAACGATTTGTTGGAAATGCAGAAATCCGCTATCCTTTTTGAGTATTGTACCGAAAATGGGATAGTTCAGATAGATAACAATTTTAAGGTAAATTTCCAAAAGTCGCATTCTTTTGATGTTGGTTCTTTTTGGGAAATTTACAAATCAGTTCAAAAAGGAAGATTGGATAGAAGTGTTCTTGATACACTTGTAGAAAGAGTTCGACAATAATTTTTAAATAGATAGTATATTATGTTAAACTTGAATGAATTTAAAAACGATCCGTTGTACAAGGCACTCGAAAACTCTGGTTTTAGTGCGGAAGATATTGCTTCTATGGTGGAAAGAGGTGATGTAACTTTTGAGAAGTCTAAAACTGTTGCTGAAATGAAGGATTCCGAAAAGAAGGAAGAAAAAAATATCGGCAACGATAAGAAGCATGAAGATGCTCTTAAAGAGGACGAAAAAGAGGACAAGAAAGACGTAAAGGATTTGAAAGAAGACATCAAGGAAAAAGAAGATAAAGTTGAGAAATCTTTCTCTATGGAAGATATGAAATCTTTCGGTGCTTCTTTGGCTGCCAATATCGTAAAAGGAATGACAGAGGTTATGAACGAACGTTTTGGTAACATTGAAAAATCTTTGGAAACTTTTGGTGCACAAACTCCATCTTTCAAAGGTGTCCAGACTTCTGCCGTTTTGGAAAAATCTATGAAACTGGAAGTGGACGAAGGAGGAAAGACTTTATTGTCTGTCACTAAACAGCGACCTTTAGTTACTGCTGCCATCAATAAGGCTATTGAAAACGAAGGAGAAGAACTTGAAAAATCCATTGGCGATGATGCTTTAGCTTTCTTGGCAGATACGCAAGCCGAAACTATTGGCAAGAACTTGGCGAAGTTCATGTACGAAAAGTATAATATCAAGTTCCACAAGTAAGAAACAATTCGATTGAATATAATATAAAATATTGATAATCATGGAATTATACAATTATAATGATTTGGCAGCTTTTGGAGGTAGCAATAACGTTGCTGACGTATTGAAAGCTATGGAAGCTGGTTTACAGACCGGTATGCAATATAACGATCAGATTAACAATGGTGGCGGTCTGAAAGTTGAATCTTTGGATGCTTACATCAAGGTTCTTGCCAACCGTTTGAATCAGTTGGTCGTTTATAATGAAATGCCGAAACAGAGAATCGAGAATACGGTTCACCAGTACAACCAGTTATACAAATACGGTGAAGATGTAGGTATCTTCAACCGCGAAGGTGAAACGCCGGAAGAAACCGATACTCAATACATTCGTAAATCTGTTATCGCTAAGTTTATGGGCTTGACAGGTCAAGTAACAGACCCGGCAATGTTGGCGAAGTTGGCAGGTGGTATGAACATGTACACTCGTGAGGTACAGAACAAGACAACTCTGTTACTTACTTTGATTGACACTAACTTGACGAGTGCGGATTCTACTTGTGTGGAAGAAGAATTTGATGGCATTTTCCGTCAGCACATGATGGGTGTTGCTTCTGCTGATCGTGGTTCTACGGAAGGTATGAGTACAGAACAGATTTTGGATGCTTATTATGGCTCTGCTGCCGTTATTGATGCACAGGGTGGCATTTTGACTGATGCTTTGGTAGAAGATGCTGCTGACGCTGTTGTAAATGTTTACAACGGTTATATCGACCGTATCGTTTCCGCTCCGGTTGTATTTAACAACTATGTGAAGAAATTCCATGAATCGAAACGTGTTGTTGTCGGTATGGCTAACAGTGTTGTAGGTGCAACGATGGGTCAGTCTGTAAACAATATCGTAACGCAGTTTGGTAGCGTTGCAGTTAAGAGCGATAAGTTCTTTGACGTTCGTAAACCTATTAAGGCAACTGCTACAGCTACTTCTCCGAAAGCTCCGGCAACTCCTGTTGCAGGTGAAAGAAAATCGGCTGTTATTATAGATGCTAGAACCAACTTTACATTACATGCAGGTTCTTATGGCTATCTGGTAACTGCAAAGAATCGCTATGGCGAATCTGCTCCGCTTAAATTGACAGATACCGCTTTGGCTGTTGCAGCTAATCAGTCAGTTGACTTACAATGGACAGCCGGTGTAGGTGGAGCTTATCAGGCTACCGCTTATGTGGTTTATCGTACTAAGAAAGTAACTGCTTTGACAGACACGACAGAATATTATCCTATCTTTACTATTCCGGCTTCTATGCTGGCTGCTGGATATGATGGTGCTGCTGCAACTAAAGTTCGTGACCGCAACCGTATCATTGCAGGAACTAAGTCTGCTTTGATTTATTACAATGACAGTCAGGTCAATGAATACTTGCAGTTCGGCGACACTCGTAAGATCGACTTTGCAATCACTGCTCCGTCTCGTAGATTTGCAATTTTGAACTACGGCACTCCGGTTTTGTATCAGCCCGCTAAGATGTGTCGTGTCATCAATATCGGTGATGAAGGCTTAGGTGCATAAGAGATCATAGGAATTAAAATAAACAAGAGGGAAGGAAAGGGTTCTTGGCAACATCTTCCCTTCCCTTAATAATTTAAGTTTGAAATATGGTAACAATCGTATCAACAATCTATAAGAACACTGTTATCCAATTTGGAGACGAACTTGTGAAGTTTACGAACGGTAAGTCAACCGTAAAGGATGAGACTTGGGAATATATCAGAACGGGCGGCTTTAAAGGAATCACTTCTTTGGAAGATGCAGAGAATTTGGAAAAGGAAAAATCTGAAAGAGAAAAGGATGATGAAGCCACTATCAAAGTTCTGAAAGATGAGTATGACTTTGAAATCAAACGTTTGAACGGTATTATCAGCGACAAGAACGCTCAAATTGAAAAAATGAAACAAGCTGCTGATGTTTGGAGAAAAGAGTGTGAAAGATTGATGAATGGTGGAAAGCCAAAAGAAATAGAAGAAGAGAAAGAGAAAGAAGAAAGTTCTTATAATGAAGAAGAAATTGCTTCTTTGAAAGAAGATATGTCCAAAATGTCTTTCGAAGATTTGAAAACTCTTGCTATTGAAAATGGTATGTCTAAGCAAAAGGCAGGAAGATTCAAAGAAGAAGATCAGAAGGACGAACTTATCAATGCGATAATTTCTTTACCTAAAAAATAAAAGGTTATGCCGGGACAACTGACGTTTACAATAAAATATAAAAAGAACACAGGATCGGTCATTTCGGTAGCCGAAATGTGGAACAACTACTTGTATGGTATCACTATACAGGCTGGAACTGGTACGGCTTTTTCTGATGATGCTCTTAGAACTTATCTTAGTGCAGCGCAGAGAGAGGTTGAGAACTATTTCAATCTTAAATTTGTAAAACAGTTGGTTGAATCGGAAACGCATTCTTATTACAGGACAGATTATTTTCAGCAATTCCCTATCATACAAACCAACTGTCCTGTAAGAGTTCCTCTTGCGCTAACAGGTATGTTGAATAAGATGGAGCAGATTATTTATCCGCAAGCATGGCTTACATGTGAAAAGGATATGGACGGGATAGGGAAACGGAGAATGAGTGTAGTACCTACTGGGGCAAGTTCGGTCAGGGGAAATGCCGATGTTATTCTTACAGGTATAACAACTCAAATAGGATTTCAACGGTACACAAACATACCGGACTATTGGGATATTCAGTATATAACCGGATTTGATTTGGATAAAATGCCGGTTGATTTGATAAATCTGGTTGGTAAGCTCGCTTCATTCGGCCCGTTAAATATTGCTGGAGATATGATATTCAATCTTCCGGGTATTGCGTCCATGCACCTGGAGATAGACGGACTTAGACAATCCATAAACTCTACTGCTTCTGCTGAAAATGCAGGGTATGGGGCACGTCTGAAACAGTATCAGAAAGAAATAGAGGAAACGGTAGGACGGATAAAACTTGTGTACGATCAGTTTAAATTTTTGGTATTATAAGGAGGACGTATCGTGGCAAAAAGCATTTTACAATCACCTATTCCGGCTTTAAGCAATGCAAGTCCTGAATTTATGCGTTCAGAGTTCGATTCTGCTGTGTATTTGAAAGGATATGAGGTGGTAATCGAAAAGGCTTTGAGATGTCCTTGTAACGCGCCAGATTCTCCTTTGACGGATTGTCAGAATTGTTTCGGTACAGGATATTTTTATGTGAACCCTGTAAGTACACATGCACTCATAGCCGGAATAAACGGAAACAACGACTATAAACGTTGGTCGGAAGAACTGATAGGAACTATCAATGTAACGGTGACGGATACAGATAAACCGAATATGGGGTATTTTGACAGGATCACAATTCAAAAGGAATATTCTTATTTCAGCGAAAATCTTCCTGTCAGAACAGACGGAGAGAACTTTTTCATATTTACTACTTATAAGCCGTTATCCATATACAGCATACATGTGTTTGATGGTTCTACGATGCCTTTAAGACAACTTTCAGTGGCAGATTACAAAGTAAGTGATGCGAATCCTTATTGCATAATTTTGACTGCTGATATGGCTTTAAACCCAGTTGTGAGCGTTTATTATCAGCATCAACTGGAGTTTCATGTATTGGATTTCCCACACGAAGTACGTGCTTCATGGAAAAAGAATAAGGAATCAGGACAATTGGAAAGAACAAGGCTTCCTATCCAGGCGGTAGCAAGAAGAACGCATTTGATAGTCTCTGAAAAACCTAATTTCGACGGTTCTGGCGTTATTTTGAACGATAACATACAAATGAAAGTGGTGGAATGATTTTACCGATAAACATAGATTTAGGTGATCTTGTGGAAGAGTTTAATCTTTCAGGGGATCAATCTGTGTTTTTAGGTTCTTCCATTATTGATGCGGTTGTCTCGGAATATCAGCTTAGGTGGCAAAATCTTATATCAAGCGAACTTCATAAGACAAGGAATGAATATAAAAGGGGAGTTTTCATAGAAAGGGAATCCCCTTTGTCTGTTACATTTGGATTGACAAATAGAGAATCTTCTATTCCTTTAATGATAGAAGAAGGGCAACCACCTTTTGATGAAAAAGAAGGATTTAGAAATTCCCCAAAAAGAAAAGAAGCGGAAGGTGGAGGTTGGTACATTGATATTCCTTTCCGTCACGCAACTTCGGAAGCGGTAGCGGATTCTGGATTGTTTTCAACTATAATGCCTCAACAGATTTACGATGCAGTTCGAAAGACAGGAAGACTGGGAATTGGAAATTTACAAGGAAGGTTTGCCGAAAAAGGAGAGAGGAAAGAGATAAACAGGTTGGGAGTAAACAAACCATCTTACATGCACAAAGCACCTATTTATCAAGGCTTGACGAAAGTAAACATTGCTTCTACTGCAAACGAAACAAGAAGTGGTTACTTTACATGGAGAAGGGTAAGTGACGCTTCTGATCCTAACAGTTGGTGGAATGGTGGTATTATTCCATATAAGCTCATGGACAAGGCTCTTGAACAAGCTAAAATAGATGTTGTCGCGGATAGGGTTATAAACGAATTTTTAAAGGCTATTTAGTTATGATACAGATAGTTAAAATAAAAAAGATTGTAGAAAGTTGTTTGGAATATGTTCAGACTGACTTTGAAAGTAAAAACAATGAAAAGGATTCTTTCTTGTATAAGGTGTTGGGAGACACGCAGGATGGCTCTTACAACTTCTATGAACAGGCAAAGAATTTGTTTTTGCGTAAAGAAACAAACCCTAACAACATAAAGGTATTGCTGGAATATCCGAAGGACAGAGCAGGACTTCCATCTTATGTGATTCGTGAGCCGGGAAAGAAAAGTGGTATCGCCAACTCCATAGGTAAGATAGAATCTTTTATGGGCGGTGTTCCTATGTACAGAGATACAAGACAATATGGATTGGAAATTATGTGTTTTTCTGTAAACATGAATGAATCAATTCTGATGTCGGAAGTTTTGTATGCGCTTTTACTTGGTTCTTGGGATTTATTGGCTTCTCAATTTCTTAAAATAGAGTTTTCCATGAAAGAACTGATGATGGAGAACCATTTGATGCCAACTCCTATTTTTATTCGTTCCATAGGATTGGAATTATCTTCGGAAGAAATAGCTCCAGGACTTGTGGATACAACTTCACTTGGAAAGATCATCTTTGGAAAGGTCAACCAAGTGGATAGTATTGCTCTTGGCAATCCAGCTATTACTGACGGACTTCCAGGAGTAGAATCGGAAATTAAAGGAAGTTGATAGTACGTTGATTGAAAAATGATTACCTTTGGAAAAACAAATTTGAAGAAGGAATGTCTATTGCTAATCATTATTTAAACCTTCAACCATTATGGGAAGATGAAAATATGGAAAAGCGATCTACATTACCATCCAATTATTTAGAAAGGATAGACGGGATAAAATCATATAAATTCGATAATTAATTGAAAATCAATAAGTTATGAGCACATCTTTTATTTTCAATAACAAGCAAATAACCCTTCCGGGTGTTTATAGTCGGATCACAACGTCAGAAACAAGCCCTTCGAGAACGCTTGATTACGGTCGTTGCATCATAGTTGACACAGGAGTTTATGGTGCAAATTGGTGCGGTGGCTCTGGTGTATCTGGGGAAAACTTTCAGGGATTGGATTCTGTATATAGATTTGATACTTTGGCAGAGTTTCGTTCTTTCATGAAAGGCGGTATGTATTGGAAAATTGCAGAGGCACTTTTTACACCGGACTATTCAAATCCTGCCTCTACTGGTATTTCACAGCTTTTGTTTGTTAGAGCTGCACAGACAACTTCTGCCACTATCACTTTTGCAACAACGGCAGGCGGAACATTTGAAGTTAAAACTTTGGACGAAGGAAAGGGAGCAAATGGTACACTTTCGGAAGCTGACAATCTGATTACTGGTTATGGCGTTTCTATTGTGGCAGGAGAAGATGATCCTGAAAAATGGATCATGAAGTTTTACGTTGGCTCTTTTACCGGTTATGCAGAGGATGGTTATCCTATTGGAGAAACACCGGAAGATCAGGCAGCACCTACTTTGGTATTGCAGTCGCCTGAATTTAATAATATTCAGACTTTGATTGATTGGGCTAAATCAGACTCCAATTTTGCGAATTTGTTTGTATTGACAAGCAATGCAAAGAAAGAAGGTGAAGGAACTGTAGTGGGAAACGACGTAACAACGGCACTTGCAGGAAAGAAATTCGTACTTGCAAAAGGCGGTACGGAAACTTATAATGCCGATTACATGACACAGGCTCTTTCTGCTATCACAGGGTTGGATTATAGTTTTGCTCTTACAGATCAGTTTGGACAAAATGCGGATTCTGCGTTACAGAAACAGTATATTGCCCACATGAACAGCCAGGCAAAATACACCCATTTCTTGTTTGTTGGAGGATATGCTGATGCTGCTAATTTCTCTAAATCACTTGATTTGGCAAAAGGCTTTAATAGTGAGCTTGTCCAGTTGGTACATGGAGGCGCAGGCATGACTTCCGGTATTACAGGTGTAAAAACACGTTGGTGGGGTGTGATGTATAATTTGTGTTGTATCTTGGGAAGAACAGCTGGAAAACCGCCTTATATTCCTGTTACAAACAAGACGATCGGTATTGACAAATTACAGCATACTTTGAGTGAAGTTGAAAAAACGAAGGCTTTGGATGCTGGTATGCTTGTGACGGTTTACAATGACTACACTAACAATTTTGTTGTGTTGCAGGGTGTGAATACTTTGCAAGATAACAAGGTGTTATTCAACTCCAATGGTCAGAGCCACAGCATTCAGTTCATGCGTATTGTCGCACAGATTAACAAGGAATTGGTTGTAAATGCTTCTATTGATCTGCTTGGACAGGAAAATGGTGTAAACGTCAATACTTTGTCTGCCGGAGCGGTGAAGGATTGGACGGTTGCTTATTTGCAATCCAGAGTAGCAACGGAAGCACAGGATAACTTGCTTCTTTCTTTTAAAGATGTTGTCGTAACAAGACAGGAAGATGCTTGGTTTGTTACTTATAAGATTGTTGTCAACAATGAAATCAATAAGTTGTTCTTTACAGGCTTCTTAATTCGTGGATAATAATTCTAAAAATATAGAATATCATGCAGACATTTAGCGCACCTATGGCATATATCAAAATCGGCAATGAAACGGCTGGTTTTGTCAGAAATATTACCGTACAGGAACAGATCAATCGTGTGGATGTACAGGGATTGGGTAGTTTGCCTATTCAGGAGATCCCACCTGTATCTTACAGATGTTCCGCAACTGTGGATCAGTTCTTTTTGTCTTTCAAAGCTCCGGTGGTAGAAGCAATGATTCATCGGTTGGGAACTTTGCAGGAAGTTTTGGACACTCTTACATTCGCAGAACAAGGTTTCTCTATCATGATCTATAAGAAATTGGTTCAGAACTTTGATGATGCCCGTAAGATGGTGACGCAGGTTGATCCGACAGGGCAGACGGTTGCTCTTTTAACTCCGTGTTTCATTGAAAATCAGAATTGGCAGTTGCAAACGCAAGGAGTTGCAAGCTATAATGTAAATATTCGCTACCTTTTCCCAGTTACAACTACTGAATATTAAGTTATTTATTTTTAATAGGTTACAACGTAATATTTTATCATTAACATAATTTAAAGGTAAGAACCAAAGATTTATTCTCGAAGTTCTTACCTTTCTCCGTATTTATATATCAATTAACCTTTGCATTCATCGCTGTGAAGCGAAATATTTCTATTAATCATAATAAATAATTTTAGTAAGGTGAGATTTACCTCACCTTACTTTTTTTGCAGCAAAAACTATATTTATTTTGTGTTGTTGAAATATTTTACTATATTTGTAGCGTAATTAAAAATTATTTTTATGAATAGTAGATTCAAAAGTTTAGAAGATTTAGATGTGGCCTTTCCGACAGAGGAAAGTTGTGTTAGATTTTTGGAGCTTCTTAAATGGGGTGACGGTTATCCTATTTCACCTTATGATAAGGAAGCGAAGGTAAAAATAAAAGGACGAAAGTATTTTTGTTGTAGCACAAACAGGACTTTTGATGCGAAAACAAAAACTATTTTCTTTGGAACATCAACTCCACTTATAAAGTGGTTTAAAGCTGTGTGGTTATTCCTACAGGACAAAGAAATAACTTCTGTTGATTTATGCAATAGAATAGATGTTAGTCAGCGTACCGCATGGGAAATGATAAGAAGGATAAGATTTTGTTTGAAAAATAATTTAAACGAGAAATAATATGATTAATAAGATTGAATGTAAGGGAGAACTAAAGTTAGGAGATTTTTCAATCCCTTGCTATGTTTTGGAAAACGGAACGAGAGTTATTTCAGGTAGGGGGATTCAGCAATCTTTGAAAATAGTTGAGAATAAAAATAGTGGCACAAAAATAGGGCTTATTTTAAATAATTTGACACTTAAACCATTTATTTTCAGAAACTTAGACCCGGCCCATTTCGAACCTTTAGAATGCTATGATGGCGTTTTGAAAATTAATGGATATGAAGCTACTGTGTTAGTAGATATTTGTGATGGGATGCTTGAAGCGAGAAAACATATTGAATTGACAGATAGACAAAAGATAATTGCAGATCAATGTGAAGTATTGGTTCGATCTTTTGCCAAAGTAGGTATTATTTCTTTGGTCGATGAAGCTACAGGTTATCAATATGACAGAGAGAGGTTTGAGCTTCAAAAAATTCTTAACGCTTACATTTCTGACGAAATATTAAAATGGCAGCTTACTTTTACGGATGATTTTTATAAAAATATTTATAGGTTATGGGGGTTGCCGTTCGTTCCTAAATATATTCGAAATAAACCTTCTTTTATTGGTAAATTGACGAGCAAATATATTTACGAACTGCTTCCGCAAGGTGTTGTGGATAAGATTAAAGAAAAGACAGGAAAGACTTCTAAGGGGAATTGGAAATACAAATGGCATCAATCTTTAACTCCTGAAATTGGACGAGAGCATTTAAAGAAACAGATTATAGAAGTTACAACATTGATGTCTATTTCTAAGACAAAAGAACAGTTTGATGATTTATTCCAATTGAAATATAAAACTGTTCCTGTACAATTACAGTCGGAGTTCGAAGAAGAAATTCAGAAAGACGATACTTCTGATGATTTTGATTGTGCTATGAATACAATCGAGAATACTTCATTTGAAATTTATTGAGGCATTATCTTAGAAAGCAGAGCAAAAGTTCTGCTTTCTCTGCTTTATTACTATCTTTGCATATATCAACAAATTAATCACAAAACAAAGTATGAATACGAAAGAAATTACAGTAAAAGGAAGAAAGTACGAAATTCAATTTCCTAATGTAGGGCAGTATTACCAAATTGAGGTAAATAAACAGAGACTTGGTAAAGGAAGTTATAATTCCATGATCGGCAACCCAACTATTTCAGCACAGCGTGCTTTGGACATGATAGATGTGGAAGCTGCTATTTCTGTTTTATGTCCGCAATTGATGTCTGACTTGAAAGTAAAAAGTTTCTCTGAGCTGGGACTGAAAGATTACAAAGAAATTTGTGATATTTATATGCAAGATGTATTTCCGTTCTTGAAAGAAGCTGAAAAAATACTTTCATCTGTAGACTGATGAACCGAGAAGAATATAAAAACTTTGTCATAAGATGGGACAATATGTTTCCTATTGATAGGTGGTATAGGAACAAGCATAAAATCCCGTTTCTTTCAGAAGAACATAAGAAATGTGATTTCTTTGCAGAACTTATGGAATTTGAGGAAGACAAAGTTTTTTATGAACTGCAACAGGAAAAAGAAGAAAAAGAAAAACAAGAATATATTCCTAATATTGGAGATTGGCTAAAAGCACCGGAAGGTGGAATTTCGGAACAAGATACTGCCTTTTATGAAGATCAGATGTTTAAAATGATCGAGATGGAACAGAAGGCAAAAGAAAATAAAGAGAAAGATGGCTGATAACGAAAAAAGACTTAGGGTGTCGGTGGATGTCTCTCAACTTAGGTCGGTCGGGAGAGATGTCGAGAATATGCAGCGAAGAATAGTCGAGAACAACAACGACATTATTCGCCAGCAGAACGACGATCTTAACCAACTTAGGGAACAATTGAACCTTTTGGGACAGCAAAATTCTGAAAAGGGTAGACAGACTACAGCACCCACACGTCCAGTTGTTCAGCCTACTCCACAACCGGAAGGAGAGGAACAAGAGACTACAGCACCCACACGAAGGAGAAGAAGAAAGCAACCAGAAGCGGACATTTCTGATGAAAGAGGCGAATCCTATCAAGATAGAGGAACAAGAGCTATCGACTTGTCAGCTTTGCTTGGTGTCAATCAAGAAGGTTTTCGTGATATTGTGGAAGCTATTTCTTCCGGCAATAGCGATTTGTCTGATATAACAAAGCAAATTCTTCAAAACGTGCAAGCAGGAGCACGCGCTTTAGAGGGAATACAAGAAGGTGTCTTTTCTGTTGATGAAACTCTATACAATCAAAGAGGAACTTCTTCTGTGGGTGGATCGGGAATACGGCCTATTCCAGTGCCCACACCATCACCAGTGCCAGCAAGAGAAGAAACACCTATTACAAGAGAAAGAAGGGAAAATGTACAAAGAGGAAGTGACAGAAGTACAGCTACTAACATTGCCACAAGAGTGATTTCCGGTGTTGGAGCTACATTCCAAAGTCCTGCTGCTATGGGTGGAGGACTTATATCTTCTTTGGGCGGAATTGTGGGAGAAGGTCTTTCTTTGATACCTGGTGTAGGGGGATTTTTAGGCGGTGTAACCACTGCGGTCGCCAATGTCATGACGGGAATTTTCACTACATCTGTTGAAAAGGCTATGGAAGCGCAAAAGAGAACCATACCTTATGCGCAGACAATGGGCGTTTCCGCAGGACAAGCCATGCGCACAGCCTTTGGAGAAGGTAGTTATGCTGCTGGTGCTCTTGGAATGAATGTAGGAGAGTATATTCAAAGGCGTGCTGCACTTATCCGTGCCGCAGGAGGAAAGGAAGAAACAGTTGCACCTGTACCGGAAACACAAAGTTTGATGGCTGTACAGCGTTTATATGGACTTAGTGATCGTACTGTAATGGGAATGCAAGGGGCGATGCGTTTTGCCCGTACAGAGGAAGGACAAACAGCTTCTTCATCTGCTATTATCCGTTCATTTGAGCAGACAATGAAACAGCTTCAAATTCCTCTTAGTGAGATTGCCTCTACAATGGATGAAAGTATGACTACCTTTATCCGTTCTGCCGATGATATTCTTTCTCGTACAGGTGAAATAGATGCAGCAAGCATAGCTTCTATCATGCGTGCCGTTCGTTTGCAGACAGGAATGGAAGGTAGGCAATTGGAGCGCGTACAGCAGGCTTTTATGGGACAAGGAATTTCACAAGACGAGGTGACACAGACACTTTTGTTCAGAGCAGCCCAGCAAGCTACCGGTTCGACAACTCCTTCTGAAATTCTTGCTGCTTTGGATGATTTGACAAAAGGGAAAGGCGATGAAAACGTAATGAAGCGTTTTCTCGATGCTTTAACGCAAATGGCGGGTGGAAGTCTGGAAACACTTCGTCATTTGATGCGGGGTGCTTTTACGAAATTGACCTATACGGACATTAATGCGCTTACGGAAACGGGAACGCTGGATTATAAAAAAACGTTTGAGGTGGTCAAAGAATCAAGCCAAGCACTCCAAGCGCAGAATGATCCGACAAACAGATACGCTCCTACTGCTGCCGAAAGAACTGTTACGGCAGGAGAAAAGATGATGTCAGCCTATGAGAATAAGATGATTGGTATTGGGGAAGCGAATATGGATAGATTAGGTAAGATATTGAATACTATAAATGGTATTTATACTTATTTTGCTAACGATGGCTTAACGCAAGATATAAAGAAGGCATCTGAATTTTTGTTTTCTAAAGATTCCGCAACGTCTTCTTCTGTTTCAAAAATTGCTTTTGGGGGATTGGCGGGATTATCGTCAGAAATCCTTCTAAGGACTGCTGCTGCTTGGGTAAAAGAAAAAATGAAGGGGGAATAATTTATGGCACAGGATAAGAAAAATAAGAAAGAACAAAGTACGCCACCAGTTTATCCTATTCCGGCATACAAATATTCAACCGTACAGGATTTTATAAATGTATGGCAAAAATATGTTCCTACCGGTACGAAAAGATATACACCTTCTGATTTGATGAAGGTAAAGAACGAAAAAGGTATTTCTAACCTTGATATTATTTGGGGAACATACGATAAGGAAGAACAGAACAAATATAAAAGTGATTATGATTCCGGTACGTTGCCTTATATAAAACAAGGAACAACTGTATTCTGTCCAAAAGGAGATACACCTATTTCTCTTGTAAAAGCAGCAAAAGAAGGGCAGTTTGTTTCGCAGCAGAATTTTAAGGCTTATTGGGGAGATAATTACGAAGAACTGATAAGTGATGAAGAATATTTGCCCGATACAAATGTGACTTCTGCTTTGAATGGAACGGGTGTGAATGCCAAAATTATCTCCATGAATGTAAGGATATGGATTTATGTAAAGTCCATTGATAAAGTGATTGATTTATCTCCTTATGTACTGCAAGTGGTTACAACCAAATCTAAACAAACAGGGGAGTTCAGTGTTTTACTTGCACCGTTTTACTTTAATGGAAGTTCGTTCAAATTTGGGGATTCTGTTTTGGAGCAGTTTAATGTAGTTTCCAATACGGGAGCACAGGTAAAACCGTTTCAAGAAAAGTTTATTCAGAATAACGATATTGTTTTTATACGTTTTGAACGTCTGCAAAAAGAAAAAAATAAAGGAGAGCTGGAGACAGGGAAACGCGTAGAGCTTGAAATTCCTATTTCCAAAGTGGCGAGAAACAATATTTGGGATATGATAGGGTTTGTGGATACTTGCACTACATCTTATGAAGCGCAAGGGAACACTAAATCTATCACAATAGAAGGTCGTGATATAAATAAATTGTTTTCAGATGATGGTTGTTATTTCATTCCTTTACTCAATGTAACCGATACGTTTTCTCATTGGTATGAGATGAACGAGGATAGCATTTGGTTCAAAAGAAATGTTCTTACAGGTGCATTCTCTAATCTTTTATGGTCATACCAAATGAAACCTATTAGGGAATGTATTTGGTTTATTGTGAATGTGATGTCTAATATAGGGGTAGCGAAAAACAATGTATTCGATTCATGGCAGGACAAAAGAACAAAAAGTTATGACTTGGGTGTCAAAGAAAAACAGTCGGTAAACGGTATTTGGCAAATATTCAAAGTGTTTGTGGAAGATGTGCTTGAAAAAAGAGTGCTCATAGATTCTTCTATTGCCAATCCGAACGGTACACTTTTGGAATACATGAACAGAGTTTGTCAATTTCCTTTGGTCGAGTTTTATTTTGATACTTACGTCAACACGATAGATCTTGTTGTAAGGCAACCACCATTCAACAAAGATGCTATTTTGGGTGCATATAAGAACGGGCAGTACATCACAGTTAAGACTGAAAATACATACGGATATGATTTGTCTTATGATACGAGAAGTTATTCTTGGTATCAGTTAAGGGTAATGAGTAATCATGCAGGACAGAACAACACAACAAGCCTTGCTTTTGTTCCTATTGTGTATTTGAGTGAGTATGCAGAAGTTTTTGGAAACAAGAAAATGTCCTTTACGGATCAATATTTGAACTACAAGGAAACAGAGGGAGTGAAAGCAACCCAATCTCTTGCGAATTTCCAAGCAGCAGCAACAAATGATTTGATTTACATTATGGAATCAACGGCTTATTTGCCGTTCACAAGGACAGGGACTATCACGATAAACGGGGACAGAAGAATAAAGGTTGGCACGTTTATTTATTTTGAACCGACAAATGAGTTCTTTTATGTTTCTTCAGTTGTCAACAACGTTTCGTTTTTGGATGGTAATTTACAAAGACAGACGATTGTACAAGTGGAAAGGGGTATGTATATGCCAATTCTTTCCAATTCTTTCTCGAATGTAAAGGATAGGAAAGACAATGCCGGAGAAGAAAGCAAAGATGTCAAACCGGATTATTTCAAATTGATTGATTTGACGGAAATAAGGAATGCAGCAAAACAGGCGGAGGCAGGAAAGATAGCAACACTTGTCATGCCTAAAGTAGATAAAGATCAATTCGATTATTTCCTTAACAGAAAAATGTTTAGCTAATCATGGCAGGAGGAAAAACAAGAAAATTAAACGGCTCTTCTGAACCCATTTCATTCGGGTTTATAGTTATTCCTAACGGAGTGGATAGGGATTTGTATGTGGAAACTTGTTTGCGAACAGGACGCGTTTCTGTTATGGGCAATGGTGGAGCTTTCTTTAGGGATGTGTATATCACAAACGAAGTATTGGCAAATATCGAGTTTCCTTCAAAAGAAAATGAGCAAGGGTCGGCAGTTGTGTTGGCAAGCAATCCGTATGACGGTATCCCTATTGTGATAGGTAGTTATTGCAGAAACGATCAGTCTCCTATGTGGAAAGAAAATACTTTTCAATTTAGAAAGACGGTAGGGAATGTAACAGCTTCTTTGGTGGTCAATCCGAGCGACAACACAATTATGGTTTCTATTAATTCCCCTGAAAAGGCTTCCGTCAGCGTTAGGTCAACAGGTTCTTTAGAATCGGAAGTAAACGTTGAATCAACTGGAAGCGTGAATGTGTTGGGTGGAGAAATGGTTTCTGTAAAGAGTTATACTCAAATGGAAGCGAAAGTCGTAAACCCTGAAAAACCGGAGGAAGAAGAAAGACGTGTTTCTATGGATTTGGAAAAGGTTTCTTTCCATTGGAAAACAGAAGAAATGGAGCAATCCCTACAGGTGGATAATACAGGTGTTATGGTCAAAATAGGGGATAATGTACAAAGTACAATAACCAAAGAACAATTGGACTTGAAAACAGGAGCTTCTACACTCAAAATGAACAATGATATAATTGAGTTTAATGGTGGTGGATTGAAAGGATTGGTGGAATTGGATAATCTTACAAGCAAGCTGAATACGTTTGTAAATACATTCAATTCTCATACTCATAATGTACCAGCAGGTTCTTTTCTTGTGGGAGCAACAGCAGGCGTACCAAGTCCTGCACCTGTACCTGTAACTTTTCCCATGCAGTCGGCACAATCTTTCAATGCTTCTGATTATGAGAATGAAAAAATAACACAGGGATAAGGAGTTGCGAAGAAAAGTTTGTATTTTTGATAAACAATTTAAATATCTATAGCCGTGGCAGTTTTGGATTCAGTAGTAAAAACAGCAAAGTCAACGCTTAAAAATTTGGGACGTTCCATGATGGCAACGCAATTCCCGAATGATTTTGAAGTGTATATGTGTTCTTTGGAATTGACAGATTCTAAGGACAATACGATTGATGTCTTTACTTTCCCCATCAGCCCGGAAAGCATAGACAAGAGTGAACCGAAAAGAACTACAGTAGTTAATACGGCAGGTGGCATAACGGTTCTTACTTCTCCGGTGTTTACACCACAGTCAATATCCATAAAAGGGAACTTCGGTAGGACATTCAAGATTCTTCTATCCGGTTCTGATAGTGTTTCCTTGACAGGTGCAGCTTTCAGTATATCTGCCGGAAAACGCTATTTGTATCAGTTGCAAGGTAAGAGCACAAGTTCTTTAAAAATGCCTTCTTTTGATGTAGGAATAAAAACAGGATACGGTTGTATAAAAATATTGCAGTCTATCATAGACAAAAGTAACGGTGTGGATAGTCTGGGTTTCCCTATGAAGCTATATTTTTATAACATGGCATTTGGTGAAAGCTATTTGGTTACCATTCCGCCAAGAGGGATTACTTTCAGTCAAAATGTATCAAAGAACATGATTTGGGAATATAATCTTGAAATGACTGTTATTGCTCCTATGGAAGCTGTTTTGGGAACTAAGGGAGCTAAAGGTTCTTTGGTGTCTGCATGTGCTTCCAATGTGATCCAAAAAGGTGTAAATGAGTTCGCAAGTTCACTTTCAAAAGGTTTGTTGGGCAATGGATAAAGCGTTTGAAAAATTTTATAACATAACAGGGTACGACATTAAATCCTATTTTCAAAAGTTTGTGGATTTCTGTACCAACGACTATCCTTTGATTGTTGACTACTATAGCAACGGCGGAGAGGTGGACAAGGATTCTTTTTTACGTCTTGTGGAACTTACAAAGGAATCAGAAACTATTGAACCTTTGTTTATCCTACATGAAAACACTTTGGATGATATTTCCATGTGGGATATTTTGGATAATTTTACTGAAACACAGACCAAACTTTCCACTATAAAGAGTTCTGCAAGGTGGCTTCGCAGTTCCTCTTTGGACAAGAACAATACTTTACAGCTTGAAAAGACACTTCGGACGGGAGAGCGGTTTGAAGATGTGGCAAGACAACTTAATAGTGAGAACCCGGAAGACGATTGGATGGATATTACCATTCCGCAGTATATAGAAGAAACAGATTATTCTTTTTCAGATGGAGGGAACAGGTTCTACGTCAATCTTAGAAACATTGGAGGAAATTATCTTGATACGGTAGTGGATGTGCTGGTAGGAGAAAACATATTGGGAAGAGATATAGACCTTAATTTTGTGTTTGAGAATAATGATTTGAAAATAGTAGTGGGAGATGATGCGATAAAGCAAGCTCTTGATGCTATTTTGTCAGCACAGAAAGGTTGTATACCAGAGTTTAAGGATTATGGAATTGCAAATGAGTTCATAGGAACAACGGTGAACGCAATCCAGTACCCTTCTATTTTTAAGGATGTAATGAATATGTTCCAAAGGGATTCAAGATGGGACTCTGTGGAGTTGATGGATGTAAAAAGAGAGGAAGATGCCGTGTTCCTTTCTTTGCAATGTAAAACGGTAACAAAGAAAGATTATTTAGTAAATGTTCCTATATAATTGATATTCAGATGATTACAAAAACAAGTGCAACGATAACCAATTTGAAAAATCTCTTTATAGAGATGTTTTTGGATAAGACTGCCAAGGTAAGTAATGTAGCTGACGGTTCGGTTGTGAATGCTACGGCATTCGGTGTAGCGAAAGTTGCTCAAAAGGCAATGAAGGATATTGCCATAAAGGAAGCGCAGATATTTCCAGATACAGCTACAGGCGTTTATCTGGATAAGGCTGCTGCTTTGTATGGTGTCAGCCCGCGTAAAGGTGCTTTGGGTTCTTCGACATATATAAGGGTGTCTGCTGATCCTGGTACTGTGTATGGTACTGACGTTACTTTTGTGAACAAGAACGGTATTCGTTTCCAAGTTGACGAAGCATTGACTGTAGGGGAAAGTGGTTACGGATATGTAAAGGTAAGAAGTATCAACGCAGGGTATTCCACAAACGTACCGCCTAATAGCATTACTAATGTTTCTCCGCAGCCACAAGGTCATATCGAATGTACGAATGAATATTATGCTATTGGAGGACGTGATAGTGAGGATGATGAAACGTTTAGAATCCGTATTAAGAACAATCTGAATATCCTTAGCAAGAATACAATAGAATACTGGACACAGACACTTAGCAACATAGACGATCGTGTCTTAAAAGTAATGAGTGCCGGTCTGGACGAAAAGGGCATATATAATCTCTATGTTGTTTCGCAGAACGGTATTTTCTTTACCGAAGAAGAACTTGATACACTTCTTGAAAGCGCACAAGGATATTTTGGTATTTCAGAACTGAATATTGAAGGGAAAGTAGTTGGTATTGGTATCAAGAATATTGATTGGTTCTATGTGGGTTCAGAAAGGGGGTTGGATTTCCGTGTTCAGCTTCAACCGGATTACGATGTGTCTACTGTGCGTCAGAACATACAAGTGAGCCTTACTAAATATCTTGATTTTCGTTTTTGGACACCTGGAAAAATCGTAGAATGGGACGATTTGCTGGATATTGTAAAAAAGACCGATGGTGTAAAATATGTGCCGGACGAATACTTTTTTCCGTATTACGACCAGCAAGTTCCGGCAAACCAGTTACCGCGTATCAGAGGGTTCGTTATGCGAGATCAAGACGGCAATGTTTTGTACGATTCTGACAGCAACCTTTCACCACTATTCTATCCGGCAGAATCGGAAGATTTGTTTGTGGGTATTAATGACAGTTCACTTAACCTTTATCAAGAGGTTTATTTCAATGTAACAGATTCGGATGGGAGACCTGTTGAGGGTGCAAATATTTCTATAGGAAACAATGCGGTTGTAACTAATGACAACGGACAAGCTATTATCCAACTTGCAAACGGACAGTATGAATATATTGTTTCCGCTTCGGGATATATCCCCGCAGAAGGAATGTTTGTAGTGTTGAACGGTAGTGTTTTCATTGATGTACAAATGGTTTTAGCTCCTTATACGGTCACTTTCCATATGACGGACGAAAAGGGAGGGGTTGTTCCTTATGCAAATGTAACGATGGATAACAGAACAACCACTACCAATTTGCAAGGTGTGGCTTCTTTGTCCGCAAGGAACGGGAACTATCCCTACACTATTGAAAAGTTGGGATATGATGAGTATTCCGGCAGTGTAGTTGTGGATGGTAGAGATAAAGAAGTATATCCTGAATTGGAATTTAAGGTATGGACGATTACTGTCATTGTAAAGGATAAGGAAAATCAGCTTATACCGAATGTCATTGTAAAGGTGAACAATGGAGAATATCTTACGAGCCAGCATGGAGAGGTGGAAATACCACTTGTAAATGGTGAATATCCTGTAACAATCGAAAAGACAGGGTATGATACTTTACAGGGGGAAATTAAGGTCAACAACCAGAATGCGGACGTTACCTTTGAGATGGATTTCTTTTTATACAATGTGGAATTTAATATTTCGCAGGTAAATCAGGGGAATCCGGCAGAAGGAGCTACAATCAAAATAGAAGGACAGCCGGGAGTATTGAATGTAAACGGTTCTGGACAAGCTACTATAAAATTAAAGAGTGGAAATTACAGCTACACCGTGCAGAAAAAGGGATATGATGATTTGACCGGATCGTTCAACGTAGAAGGACAGGATACATTAATTCGAAGAACCCTTGTATTGAAACATTATAATGTGGTTATCACTGTCAAGAACAGTGATAACAGTAGTCCGGCACAAGGAGCAGCAGTAAATATCAATGGCTCTTCTTATCCTACAAATGAAAGAGGTCAAGCTGTTGCAAGCCTTCAAAACGGGACATATCCTTATACCGTAACAAAGTCGGGATATTATGACGGCAGTTCTTCGGTTACTGTTCTTGACAGTGATAACAGTAGTGTAATAAGTTTAAAGGCAAGACTTTACAATGTCATAATGACGGTAAAAAATCCATTGAAAGAACCTATTAAGGGGGCTACAGTGGAGATAAATGCAACGTCTTATCAGACACAGGATAATGGTGAGGTGTCCTTGCAGTTAAAAAATGGTACATATCCGTTTACGGTGGTTGCCAATGGTATGGACGATTATTTAGGCGAGCTGGAAGTTGTAAGTGCGGATATTCCGTCTTTCCCTGTAAATATGGAGTACAAGAAATACGATATTGTATTTACTGTACAGACAGATGAAGGTGTTGCAATTGAAAACGCTAATATTCATATCAACGAAAAGGACTATCAGACTTCGCAGGGTGGATTGGTAACAGTTCGTCTTTCTGATGGAGATTACCCTTACACTGTAACAAAAGACGGATATGTACAGACACAAGGTAGCATATCGGTTTCTGGCAGCAATAAAGATGTGCTGGTGCAGCTTGTTCCTATGTCTTACAATATTACGTTTATTGCAAAAGACAATATGAGTTCCCCCAATCTTTTGCAAGGCGTATCTATTGGGATTTCCGGTAAAGAAGAAGCTCTTGTTACCGGAACAAATGGTGAAGCTACTTTAAAATTGAAAGCAGGGCGATACACGGCTACATTTTCAAAAGAAGGGTATAAGGGTGAAGAACTACCTTTTGAAGTAACAAAAGAGGAAACGTTTACACAGATTTTAAAGAAGATATGGAATCTTACCTTTAAAGTGACTGCCGCAGGAAAATCAGGATTAAAGGATGTAGCCGTCAGTGTGAGTGGTGCAGCCATATTAAGTGGGAACACTGTAAGCCTCAAAACAAAAGACGATGGTACGACTGACCCTGTACAGGTAATAAACGGTGCTTATGATTGGGGTGCGTTACTTGCAGGATACTCACCAGAAGAAGGTGTAGGCAGCATACAGGATGCCGACCAAGAAAAAGCAGTTGAACTGGTTTTTGGGTTTGAAACGACATTTACTGTAAAAGACGAAGAAGGAGGTTTTGTTGATGGTGCTAAAATTGTTATAGATAACGCAGAAACAATCACAACAACACAGGATGGTACAGCAAAAACAAATCTTTCTACAGGTACACATTCATACACCTATTCGAAGGAAGGTTATCAATCTGGGAACGGCACGGTAAGGGTAAACGAAGCTGAAACGAGTGTAAGTATAACGATGATACGGGGAGCTATTGTCACGTTTAAGACAATAGTAAGTAACAGTGTCAAGTCAGATGTTAAGATTGTAGTAAATAGTGCGACACAAAGGGTTCTTCCCCAAACGATCGTTACTAATCAAAGTGGAATAGCTACTATTTCTTTACCGGAGGGGAGCTATACTTATTCGATCCCGACTGACGAAAGCAATAATTCTGATTTGATAGATGTACCGGACGGCAGCTTTGAAGTTGGATTACAAGCGAAACAGGTTGATATTGACCTTACTGATTACGTGAAGTATAGCATTATATTTCAGATAACGCCTGCTTATGCAAATCCAGATATCAATATTTATAGAAAGGAAGCTCCTGGCACGGTGATTGATTCAGGCAAAGCATCGAGTGGTGTTGCTACATTCCAGAACAGAAACGGGAATTACACTTATACAGCAACAAAAGACGGCTATTTGGATTTTAGTGGCGAGTTTACGGTAAGCAATGGACAGGCTGATATTAGCTTTGAAATGAAGCAAATATCAGATGTCCAGTTTACCGTCAAGGTTGAAGATGAAAATACTGCAATAGAAAACGCTGTCGTGACGATGGTTGATCGAAATAACTCTTCCAATAAATATAAAGGAACTACAAACAGCAGTGGTGTTGCTATTATGACGTTTGATGGTGGAGAGTTTGAGTGGTCACAAGACAGCGATGCGGATTTTTCCGGTTGTCCTGTTTTTCAAGAAGATGAAAAATATCTTGTTCCATCGGAAGGTGTAACAACAGATCAATTAAAAACCTATTTCCCCAATGGTGTAATTGTTTCTCCATTGACAATTGTTCAGGATAAGGATAATGGTGGTATTACGGAAAGTCTTACCAGAATTTACAATTCAAATAAAATAGATGGCTGGGAGGGAAGCTGGGATAAAACGAAAAAGAACCTTACTTTAACGAGTGTAATTAAGACATCGACAGCTTCTACAGAGACTTATGTTTTGTTTAATGTGGATGCCGGACTTATAGGGTTTTCGAATGGTCTTTTCCAAATTGGCACAGAAAAGACAGTGGATTATCACAAGGCTTTGGATTTTGGTTTTAAGGTAAGTGGTGTTCCGTCCAATCTGAAGATAGTTATAACTTATGGCTCGCAAAACGCTCCCTTAACGGTGGAGATGGAAAATGATGTAATTCAAAGATTCCAGCTTTCTGATCTTTTGTTGGATACAAAAACAATAGGTAATCCTACCATTTGGTCAGTGTATGTGCAATCTTTTGACGGAGGTACATTATCCGCAGATGATTTGAAAGATTTGAATATCACATTCTCTTTCTACGGAAAGAAGGTAAAAAGTTCGGATATTCCAGAAAATAAAGTTTTGTATGGAAGTTATGATTATGTGGTAACCCCACCTTTACCATTGCAGCCTAAAAAAGGCTTTATGTCTGTTCATTTGCCCTCTGTAAATCAAGAAGTGTTTATTTCTTCAACTACAACATTGCTTTTCTTGGTGTATGGTGGCGATAGCGGAACAACTTTTTTAGAGGGTGCAAGGATTACTGTATCGGAAACTGATGGGAAAATATATTCCGGTACGACAGGACAAGATGGCGTGGCAAGAATAAATGTCCCATTAGGACAGTCATTCAGTTATGAAGTTGCTGCCGATGGATATATGACTGCAACTGGAGAAACTGGTGTTATTTCTGAAATAAAAAGTATTTCTGTTACATTGGAAAAGGGTGTGAGTGTAACTGTAACTGTAAGGGAGAATACATCAAGCGGTTCTCCTGTTTCAGGCGCAAAGGTTACAGCCGAAAACGGGAATGTAAAAGTAACGGGCGTTACAAATTCGCAAGGGAATGCTGTTCTTACGGTAAAGAGTGGCTCAAATATCTTTACCGTAGAAAAGAGTGGCTATGAAAACACAGTCTATTCGGACTATGTAACTTCTTCTAAAGAGATAAATATTTCTTTAAAGAAGATATACAGTGCTCTGAATGTTCAGGTAAGAAGAGTTGGACAAATGCAAGGTATGCCAAGCCAAATCCAACTAAAGGACAGTACGGGGCTAGAGGTGATTCAGACTAAAAATATAACCACTACCGTAACGTTCGCCAATGTCGCATACGGACAGTATATCTTGTATGTACCGGAAGGGGATTTTTCCAAAGAAACATCCCAAAGCATTACTGTGAACAGTGAAGGAATGCAGGTGCAAGTAAATCTTACTCCGCTGTATATGGTGCAAGTAAAAGTAAACCCTACTGGTGGTAATGTGGAATTTACAGATTCAGAAGGGCAGAAGCATACAGGTTCGGCAGGACCAGCAACATACACGGCACGGTTTGACAAAATTCCTGCGGGAAATTATCAGATTAAGATTACATCTTCTGGTTTCAGTGATTTTTCAACGACAGGAAGTATAAGTGGGGTTTATCAAACAAGTGTGAATTTGGAATACACCCTAACTAAACCGAACAAGTTGGTGCAGATAACAAGTGACCAATCCAATTACCAATTAGATACATCATACAAATACGTTTCCCTTTTGATAGTTGGAAGGGGAGGTGAAAAATTTGAGTATTGGGATTCTTGGAATGAATTTGTATTGATGGGTGGAACAACTGGACAAATTGTGTATATTCCTAATATATTGATGTCGGATATTTCAAATGGCCAAATAAATAAAATTACATTTAGTTCTATACCAAATACAGGCAGTTGGACAGAAGGCACAGAGTATTCCATAAGATTAGGAATAACAACTTATGAATGTAGAGCCTATAATGGGAAAGGTAATGCTCAAAATGATGCCGATCTCCCCATGCCACAAGGAAGTAGATTGGGCAATTATTCTGTATATAATGCAAAAAGTTCCGGTGGTTTTGCTGCCCACATGATAGGTACATTCTATTGTAGTGGAAGTCCGGGAAGCCAAAACGCAAAAGAAGAAACTTATCCTTCTACAGGTCTAAGAATACAACCAGACGGTGCACCAGGTGGAGATGGTAAATATGGATTTAAAAGTTCTTATGAAGATACTGTTTTGGGAAAAGTGACTAAACCTATTCAATCCTCAGTTGTTATTCCTGTCCAATCTATTTTTGGTGGTACAAGTAAAGGTGGAGCTGGGTATTTGAACACTTTATCTGGACAAAGAACTGGTGCATCCGCATATGGAGGCGCAGGCTATGGTGATTCTTATTTCACTTCTCCAGACGGAGGAAAGACAAGAATTGCTGGGTATGGTTCTGGAGAAGAATCTTCTCCGGCAGATGATGATGCGGGAAATATTACAAGACCAGGAGAAGGTATATTTTGTATATACTACCACAACGAACCTATATAACTTGTTGAGAATCATTAAGGGAGAGCATATTTTTCACTCTCCCTTTTCTTTTTGTTTACAGAGGGTTGTTATGATAATACAAGCAGACAATCCCGTTGCCTTCATTATAAAAATCAGTTGAAGATGAAGATATTTTGAAAGCTGTTCCGCCAGCACCATATCCAGCTCTGCCGTTCATACTTCCATCTCCATAACCTCCCGCGCCGCCGGCTTTGCAGTTGTCGGTTGAAGCGAAATAACTCCCTGCTCCGTACCCTGTACCTCCAAAAATAGATTGAACAGGGATAGTAGAATCAGCTTTTAGTCCTGAATTATACTCTGGACCTTGATTGCCATATCTTCCATCTCCACCTACCCCACCGTATTTCATACCAGAAATAGATGTACTATACTGTCCGCTACTGCTACTTCCTCCTGCTCCTGCAACCAATTCAGGTGTTGCGAGACCTCCTTCGTTTCTACCATAAATGAACGGCGAAAGATTTCCTTGCCCGTTCACTTTGAAAAACCAATATGTATCTCTATGTTCTTGTCCATTTTTTTGATCGCCCAAAAACACTTCATATGTAGAGCCATAACACACAAATTTTACGTAAAGACCCATGTTTCCTGATATTGATTTTCTGAAATCTATAGTTTCATATCTCCACATTCCGTCTATAGATTGACTTATTATAAAATTCTTCTGATAAGCAACAATTGCACTGTCTCCACCCATGCAACCTCCATACCATTCAGGCGCATTTGGAGCATTGTCGGTATCTTTACCGTAACCTCCCCTTCCAACTATCAAAAGGGAAACGTATTTGTATGAT
>ULVZ01009903.1_pt1 | contig 48100 bp, 37 predicted proteins | sample 1959901 | NCBI WGS metagenome assembly ULVZ01 (sample SAMEA4835800, study PRJEB28245) | human gut metagenome | biome: gut microbiome; material: fecal sample | place: Denmark | collected 2008 | reverse complement strand
TAGAGACGGCGGTGGCTATCCACAGACAGCACAGGAAAGCCACACAGGAAGAAAAACAGGTATTGGCGCAGTATTCGGGCTTCGGAGGGGTCAAGGAAGTACTGGGCATCGGGACGCAAATTCCCATGCCCGAAGAACTGGCGGAACAGATGAACCGCTTGCAGGAGGCTTTGAGAACCTTTGCCGAGGGAAACGAAGCCGATTACAATCTGCTGATGGACAGCGTAAAGTCTTCCGTGCTGACGGCTTTCTTCACACCGAAATTCCTCATTGACACCGTGGCAGGTCAGATACACGCCACATTCAGGGAGAACGGACTTCGGATGCGCAGCTTCCTCGAACCGAGCGCAGGCATCGGCGGTTTCCTGCCCGTAGCTATGGACGACACACGGAGCTATGCTTTTGAAAAGGACATCATTACCGGACTGATACTGTCTTTTTTGCGTGAGGAAACAACCACCGTGACAGGAGGGTTTGAGACGATTTCCACGCAGCCGCTGGAGCATCGGAAATTCGATGTCATAGCATCCAATATCCCTTTCGGCAATTTCCGGGTGTTCGATGCGGAGTTATGGAAAAAGGGCGGCATCTATGAGCAATCCACAAAGGCCATACACAATTATTTTTTCGTCAAGGCGGTGGAATTGCTTAATGAGGGCGGACTGCTCGCTTTCGTCACATCGAGGGGGATAGCGGACACACCGGGTAACAAGTTCGTGCGCGAATATCTTGTGAGCCATGCCGACCTTATCTCTGCGGTAAGGCTTCCCGATACGCTTTTCATGCAGACGAGCGGTATCGAGGTGGGCAGCGACCTCTTGATATTCCAGAAACACACGCACAAGGCAACTCTCTCGCAGCGTGAACAGCTGTTCCTGCAGGTCGCAAAGGAAAAGGCAAATACCGATGGAGCAATGACGGAATACGCCAGTCGGCTTTTCTCCCTGCCGAAAACGTCACTCGCCACCGACAGCGGCATTGTCAGGAACCAATACGGCAAGTATGTCCGCAGGTACAGGTGGGCAGGAGACGAGAGTTCCATGTCACGATACCTCTCCGCATTGCTGCAGTATGATTTCAAGCGGTATTTCCACAAGAACCTTTTCATCGGGCAGGACGATATGACCGTGCAGATGTCGCTTTTCGGAGACACACCCGTTTCTCTGACGGACAAAGGACGGAGGGAATACACCGGAGATATGCCCGGATGGATGAAAGAGGGCGCGATGGTACTGTTCGAGGGGCAGGTAGGGACACTCTGTTTCCGCAGGTCAAGCCATTACGAGGAAACGGCGGTGGATTTTGTGCCTTTGGACGAGGACAGGGTCAATGTGGAGAGAGCCGGAGATTATCTTCCGCTCCGTGAGGTATATTTTGAACTTTCAACGAAAGAGAGGGAGGAAGAAAAGGAGCAGACGGCTTTGCGTGAGAGGCTGAATACCTTGTATGATGCTTTCGTGGCCAAATGGGGCTTCTTCCACGAGAACGACAATAAAGATTTTATCATGCAGGACAGCCTGGGCATGGAGGTCTATACCATTGAAATGCAGGTCGGCGAAAGTATCTTCAAGTCCGACATCATGCGCGAGCCGGTGGCGTTCAAGAAAATAGATGCCAGTGTAAGGCTGACCCCGGTCGAAGCATTGGCAAGCAGCCTCAATTTCTACGGCAAGGTGGATATGGACTACATCGTACAGTCCACAGGCAAGGATTGGACGGAGGTCACGGAAGCCCTCAAAGGGGAGATTTTCTACAATCCCGTAGCCGGATGTTGGGAACACAAGGGAAAGTTCCTGGCCGGAAATGTGGTCGCCAAATACAAGGATGCCGTGTCGCTCATTTCCCGTCTCGACAATCTGGAAAAGGACTGGACGGAGACATCCGTGAGGGCGTTGGAGGAAGCCATACCCGAAACGATACCTTACGAGGAACTTGACATCAACATGGGCGAGCGGTGGATTGACACGAAAATATACGCCGATTTTGCGGCTGAACTTTTCGATGTGGAGGCGGAAGTGATGTATTTCGATGTGAACGACACCTATCTTGTGCGGTTGAAAGGCTATTCTCCTGCGGCATACAACACTTATTCCGTCCGCAACTGCAACGGTGAAGACCTGTTCGTCCATGCCTTGCAGGACACCGTGCCGGAGATAACGAAAGAGGTTGTCCGTAACGGCGAAAAGGTGCGTGTGCCGGACGAGGAAGCCATACAGGAGGCGGCCACCAAGATACAGGAGATAAGGGAGCGTTTCAATGAATGGCTCGACCGACAGCCGGTGGAAGTCCGGGATGAACTGGTCAGGGTCTATAACGAGCGGTTCAACTGTTATGTGCGGCCGCACTATGACGGTTCGGCGCAGACCTTTCCTGGACTGTCTTTCGAGCAGTTCCCCTACAAGGAACTTTATCCGTCACAGAAAGATGCCATCTGGATGATAAAGCAGAACGGGGGCGGTATCTGTTGGCACGAGGTCGGCACGGGCAAGACGATGATAATGTGTGTGGCGGCCTACGAAATGAAACGGCTCGGTCTGGTACGGAAACCGCTCATAATCGGCTTGAAAGCCAACGTGCATGAGATAGCCGACACGTTCCGCAAGGCATATCCGTCTGCGAAGATACTCTATCCGGGCAAGGAGGACTTCACTCCTGCCAACCGCAGGGAGGTGTTCGCCAAGATACAGAACAACAACTGGGACTGCATCATTCTGACACATGACCAGTTTGCCAAGATACTACAGTCGGAAATAACCATGATGGAGATTTTCGCAGAAGAACTTGCAGATGTGGAGCGCAGCCTTGAGGTATTGGAGAACTCCACCATGCGCTACCGCAGCCGCAAGATGCAGCAGGGACTTGAAAAGCGCAAGCAGAATCTTAAGTCGAAGCTCGCCGAATTGCGGATGAAAATCAATAAGCGGAAAGATGATGCCGTGGATTTCCATTCAATGGGCATAGACCATATTTTTGTGGACGAGTGCCACATGTTCAAGAACCTCATGTTCCAGACACGGCACACGAGGGTGGCGGGCATCGGCAACACCAAAGGCTCGCAAAGGGCGATGAACCTTTTGTTCGCCATCCGTGACATTCAGCACCGCACAGGCCGTGACCTCGGTGCGACATTCCTCTCCGGCACGGTGGTCGTCAATGCGCTGACCGAACTTTATGTGATGTTCAAGTACCTGCGTCCTTATGAGTTGAGACGGCAGTCCATCAGTTGTTTTGATGCGTGGGCAGCGATATTCACGAAGAAAACCGCTGATTACGAGCTGAACGTGACAGGCTCAATCAAGCGTAAAGAGCGTTTCCGTACCTATATCAAGGTGCCGGAACTGGCGATGTTCCTGCGTGAGATTACCGACTATCGCACCGCAGACATGATTAACCTCGATGTGCCGGAGAAGAACGTGCGTTTCCTTTCTCATGCCCCGACCATAGAGCAGGAGGAAATGATTGGGCGGCTGGTCTCCTTTGCGCATAGCGGACAATGGGAGGATTTGGGACTTGACATCCCCGAACCGGACAACCTCGACAAGGCGAAGATGCTCGTTGCCACCAATGTGGCACGCAAGATGGCTCTCGATATGAGACTGCTCGGAGACAGGTTCCATGACGATGCGGACAACAAGGCTTCTGTCTGTGCAAGAACGGTATATGACTATTATGTGCGTTCCGCTGCCAACCGGGGTACACAGTTCATATTCAGCGACCTTTCCACCTACAAGCCGAATGAGTGGAACATCTACACCGACATCAAGGACAAACTGGTGCGGCTCGGTATTCCTGCGGACGAGATACAGTTTATCCAGTGCGCCCAGACCGAGAGGGCGAGAAAGAAGCTCTTTGCGGACATGAACAGCGGCAGGGTGCGTGTGCTGTTCGGCTCGACTTCCATGCTCGGCACAGGTGTGAACGCCCAGCAGCGGGCCGTGGCGGTGCATCATCTTGAGATTCCCTGGAGACCAGCCGACCTGGAGCAGCGCAACGGCAGGGCGGTACGCAAGGGAAACACCGTCAAGCTCTGGGGAGGCAATGTGGTGGATATAGTCATCTACGGCACAGAAAAGACTTTGGATGCCTACAAATTCAACCTATTGAAGAACAAGCAGATGTTTATCAACCAGATAAACAACGGCACGATTGCCGTGCGCCGTATCGACGAGGACAGCATGGATGAGGACAACGGCATGAATTTCGCCGAGTTCGTGGCCATCCTTTCCGGCAATACCGACCTGCTGAACAAGGCCAAGCTCGACAACAGGATTATGCAGTTGGAAAAGGAACACGCTATATTCAAGAAAGAACGCATCCGTGCTGAACACAAGATTTCTGCCAACACGCAGGAAATCGAAAAGGCAGACCGCTTCATCGCACAGGTCAATGCCGACATGGAATACATGACCGCATACACGGGGACACGGGCAACCTTGTTGTTGAACCTGCCGCAGGCCACTGTGGAAGAGATTGGACGGGAACTGCACCGCATGGCAAAGACTTACCGCAAGGATGCCTACAGCACCATAGGCAGCTATATGGGCTTGAACCTCTTGGTGCATAGCGAGTATGACTTTGCAGGAACATTCGACCGCAATGCGTTCTATGTCGAGGGCAAAAGCGGATTGAAGTACCGTTGCGGCGTGTCGGGGGCGTTGCCGTTGGGCTTTGCGGAGTCGGCGCAATATCCCAAAAACACGTTGGACAAACTGCCGGGCATCATCGACACCCAGCGGAAGAAAATAGCGAAACTGCAAAGCGAGCTTCCCACCTTGCAGGAAATCATTGGGCGCAAGTGGAGCAAGGCCGATGAACTGGCAAGGCTCAAGCAGGAGTGCCGGGACTTGCAGCAGCGGATAGACGAAAGCCTGAAAGAAACGGAGCAGAAATCGCTCTCCGGGTCGGAAGGTATTGACAAGGCCGCTTGACCGTAATTCAGATTTTTAACCTTTTCCCTCTGTTTGGTTGTGAAATCGGACAGGGGAATTTCCATACCATGTTGCCAGTGGCCGTCTGCACGGCATCCCTTTCTATCCCTATGTTTCCGTAGCTTTTATAGCTGTTGGTTTCCCACCCTTTACAATGCGGCTTTCCCGCCCTGTAGTTCAGAGGAATGTCTGTGCCGCAGTCCGCTCTGCAATCCAAGGTACGGAAGGCTGTGCCGGAGCAACGGCAGTCCGCTTCACGCCGCTCCATGCTGGAGCTTCGACAGATGTCGAAACAACACAGTATTCCGCTCCATGAGACATCCTACGGATCGTTGTTCTGGCACATACCGCCTTTCATCCGTATCTTTCCTTTCCGGGCCGATTGCGTCATGGGCAAACGGGGACACATTCAGCTTTGTGCCAGCCTGCATATATTCCGGCAGATCACAAGGCAGAAAGAGTCCCCCTTTCTGTTTGCCCGGCAGACCGTTGTTTATCCCACCCGAGCCGTTGTTCCCTTTATATCATCCTTTCCCTCCGCTTTTATCCCCGGCAGGGCGTCCGTACAGTTCTAACCGGTGCGCCTTTATGTTCTCTCCGGATGCTTTCTGGCCGTCACCGGTCTGGTTTTACCGCTGCAAATATAGGCCGTCGCGCCTGTCCCTTACGTTTTGAAGTGCATTTCTTGCAAATTCTTCCTTGACAGCCGGGGCTGCCAAGAGTAATTGGCAAGAAAAAACGTCGTGTGCGGCTTTGCCGACAGCCTTTGGTTGCAGCATAAAATCCCGACAGCGGTTCAGACAGAAAGGAACCGAGAAGAGGGAAAATAAAAGAAAGGTAACGGCAGGACCAACCACCTTGCCACAAAACATTTTTTATTATGTTACATGTACACACTATCGGACGCATTGGCAAAGACTGCCAGGTGATTGCAGGAGCCCACGGCTCATTCATGGCTATGAACATAGCCGTTGACGATTATTCAAAGGGACAGAACGTCACCACATGGGTAAAGGTAAGAAGCAGCAAAGAGAACCACATCCGGCTGGCCGAATACCTCACCAAAGGACGGCTGGTGCTTATTGAAGGCACGCTGTCATCTTCCCTGTGGACGGACAGAAACGGGGAGAGCCAGATTCAGCTTTCCATTACGGCGGAGAGCATCGCTTTCATCAATACCGGCAAGAAGGACAGCTCGGCTGGCAGCCCGGACAACATGGCGGCCACGACGGACAGTACACCCGTACCCCCTGCCGACATGCCGCAGGACGACAAGGACGACCTGCCGTTCTGACAAAGGCATCCCGGTAACGGTATGGACTGGACTATGGTATATGTCATATCCGGCAGTCAGGGAAATCGACCCGCTGCCGGTATGGCGTATGCCGGTTTCGGTTTACGCTCCGGACAGAAATAAGAACAACCTGAAATGATAGAGATATGAGTAATTACGATTTTATAAAGATTGGAAACAAGGTTTTCTGGCATGACCCGGATTGCGGCTTGTCAGACGGGGAATATCAGGTTATGGATGCCCCGGCGGAGATTGAGGATGACAGTATTATCCTGATAGCCTCCGATTATTCGGAAGCGGAAGTGTACCCGGCGGAATTGTCACCGTTGTGATTTTCCTGGACAGGCATGTCGAAACTTTGCGATATGCCTGCTCTGTCAGTCCTTTTATAACGCTCTTGCGTAATCGTGCTCTGCACCGGTACCATTTCTATTCCCGGCGATGCCATCATCCTTTTCTATCGGCACATGGCCTTTCTTTTCACGTCATCCTTGCTGCCACCGCCTTGGTTTTATCAGATGCGAATGTACGCTGTCGCGCTTGATCCATCGGTTTGAAATGAATTTCTTGCAAATTCTTCCTTTCCGGGCAAGCCCGCCAAGAGTAATTGGCAAGAAAAACCGCCGTATGAAGCTGTACCGACAGCTGTGTACAGCATCCATAAAACCCCAAGGCGGTTCCGGCAGAAAGGAGCCGAACAAAGGGAAAATAAAAACAAGTATTAACAAGTTAAAATTTTGAATTATGGAAGCGACAAACATTCAGTCAGCAGTGAGAAACATCGTATCGGTAGCATTGGCAGACATTCAGCCGAGCAGTTACAACCCACGCAAGCACTTTGACGAAGCGGGTCTTGCCGAACTTGCCGAGAGCATACGGCAGCAGGGAGTGCTTCAGCCTGTCGGATTGCGCCCCATAGGGGAGAACCGCCATGAGATTATCTTCGGAGAGCGCAGATACCGTGCATCGCTCATGGCAGGATTGGAAACCGTTCCGGCGGTCATATACGAGGTGTCGGACGAGGTGGCAGAGGAAATGGCGGTGACAGAGAACCTGCAGCGCAAAGATGTGACACCCATCGAGGAAGCATGTGCCTATCAGAAACTGATAGAGAGCGGACGGCACGATGTACATTCCTTGTCTGTTCAGTTCGGTAAGTCGGAAGACTATATCCGCACACGGCTAAAGTTCACGACCTTGATACCCGAAATTGCGGCACTTTTGAAAACGGACGAAATCACAATCAGTGTGGCGAGCGAAATCTGCCGCTATGGTGAAGACATACAGAACGAGGTTTATGACAGGCATCTGAAAGAGGGTGTCATGTACGGTAGTTGGCGTGGTATGAAAGCCGCAGATGTGGCAAAATACATCGAAAGGGATTTTACGACCGACCTTGAATACTATTCCTTTGACAAGACCCTCTGCATGTCGTGTCCATACAACACCAACAACATGACGCTGTTCTGTGAGGGCGGTTGTGGAAAGTGTGCCAATAGGAAATGTCTTGAGGACATGAACGCTTCCTATCTTGTGGAGCAAGCCATACAGATGTTGGAGAAACACTCGACCGCTTCACTTGGCCGTCATCCCTATACTTGTAATGAAGCGGTAATCAACCGTCTTGCGGAACTTGGCTATGAAATAGATACATTGCCCTACCGCTATGAAAACTATCCCGAAATCCCCGAAGCACCCGAAGCGGAAGATTACGAGACAACGGAAGACTACGAGGAAGCTCAAAAAGATTTCGATCAGGAGCTGACAGATTATAAGGCTGAATGCGAAGAGATACTGCGTAGAAGCGAAGAGGGGGAAATATCGCTCTATGTCATTATTGGGCGCAGCGATTTTTCTCTCGGCTATGTGGAAACCTCCGTAATGGATAGGATAAACGGCATGTCATCGGCAGATGAGAAACAGCTTACTCCGCTTGAAAAATTGGAGAAGCAGGATAAGCGTAATAAGGAAATCGCCCTTGAAAAGACGGTCGAGGACACCAAGAAGCGGATTTTGGAGGTAGACATCACAGAAACGAAGTTTGGGGCTGACGAGGACAAGATGATTTATTACTTTCTCCTTTCATATCTCCGCAAGGAACACTATGTAACCGTAGGTATTGAGAGCGAGAGTGTGTACGGTCTTTCTGACAAAGACAAGTTGAAAGTCATTGAAAATCTGAACGGCAAGGCGAAAGCCGTTATCCGCAGGGATTTTCTGATAGCCAATTTCAAGGACGCATTCGGAAGCAATACTATAGCCACACTTTTGCTCGGTTTTGCAGAAAAGCACATGCCCGAAACACTTGCCGAAATCCGAAAAGGCTATGACGAAGTGTACGAGAAACGTCACAAGCGCATCGAGGAACGGAAAGCTGCTTTGTTGGAAAAGGAACAGCCTACACCACAGCAGGATGCAGAGGTGAATGCGGAAGCAGGGGAAAAACAACCCGAAACATCTTCTCAGACAGAAGCCGCATGACACAATCTGACGAATGGCAGGGCAGAGCTGAGGTGCTTTGCCTTGCCGTTCTCTCTTTCTGTGGATGACCGCCGTCCCAGCCTTTTTTACGCTGGCATCAGCACGCCCCTTTTTTACCTTCCCTTTTATAGCGGCCTTCGTCTTGCGGAGGGCTCTCTTTCTGCCGAACACTGTTTTTCCTGTGCAAAGGTATTGCCCGGGAAACACATCCAAGTACCGCTGACGCTATTTGAACGCAATTTTACGGTTACTTGTCCGATTATCAATCGACCATATTTCATATCGTAACTGAAAAATTCCGCCCCAATCACTTGTCGGTTGTTCCCTTGACGGCAATCGGGTCATGCACGTAAAAATCAGTCCCCGGCAGAAGAAGCCAGAAGGCTTCCGAAAAGAGGGGAAAAACAAAGTTTAATGTAAAAAACGGAATGTTATGAATGGAGAATTGATTATCGTGCGCTCGGAGAACAAAGAGCGGTTGTGTTATGTGTTGGACGAAATGTTCATTGATGTAAGTAACCCCATGCGGGTACTGGTTGCCGGAGAGGACGAGTTTGACATTTTTGAACCGGACGATTCCTTCAGGTGGAAAGAATACGGATTCAGAGGGGAGCTGTATCACCTTGTACCGGCATTTTATCCCAACGGATGGCCTGCACTCTTCCTTGTAAATGCGGAAGACGAGCGGGATTATATCATACTGACTGTCAATATGGAGAAAAATGAAACATTCGGCATACCCGACCGTGCCTTTGTCGATGTGAACAACTACCCGGATGCGATGGAGTTCCTTGTGGAGAACGGTCTGGCTGCTGATTGGGGCTACCGTCGGAAAAGCGGCTTTGTCGATTACCCGATGGTAAAACTGAACCTGCCGCTTCTGTTTCGGCACAATCCGCAGGTTTTCTATCAGGCCAGACTCGACATATTCAGGCACATGCAATATCCTGAATTGGCAGACAAGCGGTACAGGGAAAGGGTCGAGCGGTTTGTCCATGTGTATATGACGTTTGCGGCCAGTCCGTTGGAGAAGGCTGTACGGGAAGTTGTCAGGTGCTATTTTGAGCAAGAGGAAAAACATTGGTTGGAAGCGGTCGCTACCGAATATCCGGAGCTGTCGGATGATACGGAACCACGCTATGACCCGGCACTCTGCCCCGGCCATGTGTACCATTCGCTCCGTGTCTTGAAAGAGTGGACGGAGTGATTGACTGGCAGTTACCGCACCGGTAGCATCCGCCGGTGTGGTACCCTCATGCAGCGATGCGACACTTCCCTTTTATATCTCCTCCGGCATACCCCACCGCCACCCGTATCCTTTCATAACTCCTGTTTCTTCCCTTTGTATCGGCATAGCTGTTCCTCCGGCATTCCTTTCGTCACCGCATGGGTTTTACCGGTGCAAATGTCGGCTGTTTCACCTGTTCCCTTCCGTTTTGAAGTGCATTTCTTGCAAATTCTTCCTTGCCGGACAAGCCTGCCAAGCGTAATTGGCAAGAAAAAACATCGGGAGAGGTGTTCTCAACAGCCGCTTTGGGCACCGTAAACCTCGATACGGCTCCGACAGTAAGGAAGCCGAGCTGAGGGAAACAAAAAACTAAAAACAAATGAATATGAGACAGATTTTCAATGACATGCGGGCGTATTTCGAGGCAAAGCCCTCACTGACGCCACAAGAGCAGGCTCTCCTGCAACAGTTGAAGTTGAATGCGGATTCCTTTCCCATTACTTCGGTCAGCAGGGCGGATTTGCAGGCCTACGGCTTCGACACACGTTTTATTACAGACGGACAGATGTGCAAACTGGCCGACAAGATGGCCGATGACTATTGTGAACAGCTTTTCTGGACGAGCATGGAGATTATCGCCGAGGGACTGGATTTCCCGCGCCATCCGGAATGCCCGGTGTGCGGCAGCCGCCATGTCCGGCTTGAGGGACAGCCCGGAACGCTGGTTTGCGATGAATGCGGACAGGAATGGCACGAAGGTTTGTTCGTGCGGGTCGGTTTCCCCGACGATGTTTCCTGTTTCGAGGAAAATGACATCGGTTATCCCTCGTTCGGGAGCGGGGACAACACCGCACGCTATGTGCCGGAATACGATTACATCGCCCATTTCAAGAAACAGCCGGAGACGAACCGGTATTATAAGCCGCTTAGTTGGCCGGAATCGCAGCCTTATCTTTTTCCGGACAGGCCGGAAAACTCCATCGATGACCTGAACGAGCCTGTAACCGACAGTTTGGGTATTGAGGATTTCGGAGAGAGCGCGGTATGGGTACCGCTCTGCAACCTCAGAGGATGAAGACGCTGGTCATGGCAGCGAGGGGGACGCTAAATCCGTCCTCCACCTGTGCGACGATTACCTTTTATATCATTGCAATCTATTCTTCGTTGACACCGGCTTCCCGTCCGAACATCCGGATTGCAGCTTACCCTTGTATAGTTTCTGCATAATTGTCCATATATAGAAAGATAATCTCCCTTTTTAGCGGGCTATGCCTTCTATGTTCATGCCCGTATCCGTCTGCCGTCTCCTGCCCGTGCCGGCATCGGTTTTTGACAGGTGCAAATTTAGACTGCCGTGCCTGTTCCCTCCGTTTTGAAGTGCATTTCTTGCAAATTCTTCCTTGCCGGGCGCACCCGTCAAGCGTAATTGGCAAGAAAAAACATCGGGAATGGCTTTTCCGGCAGTCTTTGACCGCACCGTAAAACCCGACGTCCGGCAGGGAAGAAGCCGAACAGAGGGAAACAAAAAACAAACCGTTAAAATTCAATGACAATGGAAAAGGACATTAGAAAAAGCAAAGAGTACCTGCTCGCAAAGGAGTGGGAAATGGCTGTCAACAGCTACAGTTTCGCCCCCCGGAAGTTCGCGGCGGCAATTCCGGACATGCACCCGACAAATCAACAGAGCCTGTACCGGCTTGTCAGGGAGTGCATCAAGGTCATGGCGGATGACAGCCGCCGATACGACGACCGCAACAGGGCATCGCACGAGGAGGCGAAATGCATCATGCAGTATCTCAATGAACACGGGAAATACATACCCTTAAAATAAACGGAATATGAGAACAAAAGATTTGGAATTTGACGGAAGGACATACACCTGCCGCATCGTGAACTCCATTGACGGAGAAGAGTTGATCATTGGCTCGACAGAACTGCTCGATGCCCTGCATCCGGGCGAGTTTGGAACTGAAAACGACGGCTTTGCCAATGAGAAGGCGGAAGCCCTCTATGACGAGGTTTTTTACTTTCTAATGCCGCAAGACCTTCTCTTGCCTGACAAGGAGCTTATAGACATCTTGAAGGAAAGCAATCCCGACTGGTTCGACTGAATTAACCTAAAAAAGAGGCATCTCAGTGAAGATAGCCTCTTTTTTGTAATTCATTCTCTGCGCACATTTCATCAAACATTTAATAATATCCCTGATGTTTTTGGGCAAATATTCCGCGACAGCATACTTGACCATCCATGTTGGGATACCATAATAGGCAGCTGCAATACCTCCTGGCATACAAGCAATTGTGTCGCTATCACCGTCGAGCGATATTGCCAAACGTATTGCCGATTCATAGTCATGACTATCTAAAAAATCGATTATCGCTTCAGGGCAAGACCCTTGACAAGTAACATCAAATTGGTATGCCGGACGGATTTCATCACAAGTCCGGTGTAAATTATAGTTGAAAGTTCGCTCAATATATTCCCGAATATCATCTTTGGATTTATGCTGTCGTGTCAAAAATATTGCAGAAGCGATGGCCTGTGCGCCTTTTATGCCTTCGGGATGATTGTGTGTAACTTCTGCCGATTGTTTGTACCAAGGACAGGATGATGCAGAAACATTACCTAATCCATGCAGTAGTGAAAAATATGCCACATCCAATGTGACTGCTTCTTTCCTGCTTGAATTTCTTTAAGGGCTGAAGCATATACGTTGCGATGCTCATTCACAAATCGTTTTAAATTATACTTTGTAACGTATTCTTTATATTTCGCGAGAATCATATTATTTGTTCATATATTATTCATTTATAGAATATAGTAGATCTTTCGTATCTACTTCTAGACATTTTGCAATAGCGACTAAATCATTCAGACTGGGTTGTGTCGAATTTGTACACCATTTCGATATCGTTGCTTCATTTTTTCCTAATTGAGCAGCTAACCAGCGATTTGTTCTGTTTTTTTCTGCAAGAACAACTTTTAACCTATTGATATTCTTTCTCATTGCTCGACTTCTTCTTTATACGTTATCTTTAAAATTCCCCTGACATTATCGATTTCAATATTGCCTAAACGACTTAAAACGGATTGTCCGAGTAAAAGTGGCGCAGACTGATTGTGGACAACGCTTGCACGAATATCATTTAAATTTAAACCACCGAAATTGACATTTCTAAGATTTATGACAGTTCCTTCGCTAATTTCGCCATTGGCGTTTAGGTAATTTTGTTTACCAATGATATCAGTTGGTTTAATATAGTCATTTTTCATCATGAACGTAGCTTCAACTGATGATATAGAAATTACTGATGCGCCTGTATCAAAAATGAAATATAGAGGTAAGTTGTTTATTGAACATTTAACCTTATATACTCCATTTTCTTTAGTGAATGGTATTTCTGCTTTTTTATCAATATATAGAATTTTGTCATTATCTTCTGAATGTTCAGAATCAGACTTAGCTTCATATTTTTTGATTAAAGACTTAAATTCATTTGTATTTCTGATGTTATCTAAATCCCTATCGCGGCTTATATGTACGAATCTCCTAAATCCGGCTTCCAATGATTTTTGAAGGTATTCTATAGCTTTATCTTTTTCACCCATTACAGAGTAAAGGCAAGCAGCATCGTAATAGTTTCCCTTATTACTATTTTCCAAAACAGAATCAAGGACTTCAATAGCCTTTTCTTTCTGTCCTAAATAATAATAGGCATAAAATGAGCATTCAGCTTTTTCTGGAATAGAATCAAGTTCAACAACCTTCTCAAAATCTTTTTTTGCATTATCAGTTTTCCCCTTTAATCTCCATAGCACACCACGGTTCATGTATGCGTAGGCGTAATCAGGTGAAAGCGTTATTGCCATAGTATAATCCTCTATTGCACCATCAATGTCACCACTGTGGTCTTTTATCCACCCTCTTTGATAATAAGCAAAATCATAATCAGGATAGGAGGCAATAATGTTATTTAGTAGTCTTATTCCTTCATCACTATGACCAGAATTGTCCATCAGACTTGCTAACATCATTGGATATCTGTAATCTGTAGAATCTAATCTGATAGCCTGTTCGCAATAGTTTATAGCCTGATCATAATTACCTATTTCAGAATAGCAAGAGGCAATACGGAAAGCAGTGATAGGAGAGGCCTCATTTTTCATTGCTTCTTTATAAAAATCTATGGCCTTTTGATATCTTTCTGTATATTCATTGACTACGCCTAAGTTATATGGCCAAGCATTATTGTTTGGCTCTTTAAGTTTTTCTACTTTAAGTTTTGATACCAGAATAGTATATGCCGAATCCGCAACTTGCTGCATTAAGAAAAAAGCCTTGTTGTCCCCATCTATGCTTAAAGCATGGATAATGTCGTCAATGGCTTTATAATACTGTCTTTGGCCTATATAACTTTCTGCTCTAAATGAGTATCCTGACGAATAGTCACTTGCCAATTTTGTTACATAGTCAAACTGTTTGATGGCATCATCGTATCTCTTTTCCGCATTCGCGTTGCGTCCAATTCCCATATATCCCATCACGCTACCGGGATCAATAGAAATGATTTTCTGGTAATCTTTGTCTGCTAAGCTATATTCACCTTGCTCATAATATAACTGGGCTCTATTTTCATACGCATCTGCGCAATCTGGTTGTTCTTTTAATAGTTGATTATAGTTATCGAGGGCTTTTTCATCTCTCCCCAACTTCCGGTAGGTGTCGGCTCTTGTTAAAAAAGCAAAGGACCTGTATTCTTTGTCTTTCTTAGGAATGAACTTTATCGCTTGGTCGGATGCTGTTATGGAACGCCCATATTCCGTTTGATAATTGTAAAGTAATGCTAACCAAGAAAAAGCATACCCATTTTTGGGAGAATCCTTTATCTCTTTGTTTAGGTAATCTAATGCTTCTTCGTATTTTTCGTTTTGCAATGCTTCAACTCCACGAACGTAATTATAAGAATCTGGACGTTTTATGTCCTGTGCAATGGCCGTATTGCCGCATAGGTATGCAATAAGGAATATAAAAAAAACTTTTCTCATATCTGTTAGTCTTGAAATATGTCGGTTGGAGTTATTTTTATTTTTGCAATCTCAGTTCCATTGTTATCTTTGTACACATATACAATATTTATGTGCATTCTTGTCATCTCATTTTTATAGGACTGAAGTGACGGCGTTTCTCTTAAACCGGCAACAAGTTCCTTTTTCATTTCGTTTACTACACTGTAATTAAAAGCAGACGGATCCAATTCTTCTTCAATGGTGACCTCATAATAGACACAATTCCCATTGATATATGCGTCTGTCAGCCAAATTCCATCTTCCATAATGCATGGAATATCGTATTTCCTTATTTCCATTTCGAATATTTCCAATAATGAGTAAGGACTTATTTCACCATTATCCAACTTCGTTTTTATCTCCTTCAATCGTTGAGGACCGATTGATATGGACATTAATATCTGTTTGGTTTCTTTGTCTGTATACACATACTTGAAACCTAAATTGTTTTTCTCAAGCAGATGGCCTATTTGTGGGTCAACAGTTTTTATGATTCGTGCAATATTCCTATCAGAATTAGCTTCTTTTTCAGGCATTGAATAAATGTTCCAATCGTCCTTGTTCATTTCGCATGTACAAGTAAGCAAGCTATCTTCCAACTCCAAACCTGTCATCCAAATATCTGTATTAGAGATCCTAAATGGTAATGACGATTTCAAGTCTGCAAGTTCATACTGTATTTCTTTTAATGCGTATTCCCTTTTCCTTTCTTTTGAGGCGGGGTTATTGCAACCTGTCAATAATAGGAAGGTAAGTGCTAATATTTCGATAAAATATTGTTTCTTATTCATATAAGCCTATTTAAAAATAGTATGCCAAAGAGGTTCCAATATATTTACTTTCATCTGTATAAGAATGTCTTGTATTCTCGTCTAAATCCTGTTTATAATATACCATCCAATCCCAATGGCGCCATCCGATACCTAAACCACCACCAACCGCAAATCGTCCTTCAATATCTTCATTGCGGACTGCCTTGTAGCTACCGAAAGCACTTGCATACAGCTTTGACTTGCTCCCAATGTTGCACAGATTAACTTTAAACTTGGCATATATAGGTAAATGAAAAGCTGTTTTGTAATCATAATTATCATAGTAATAATCATCATATTCAGACATTGCATAAAATATCACACCGGGCTTTACACCTATTTCAAACTGTACAGGAGCTCTGAAATTGCCTATACGCATACTGATGCCTGCATTATAGTAGCCAATATTCAGCATTCTGTCAGACATGAACATATTCATGCCAAAGTCTAAAAATTCTAATCCATAGTTGATATACCCTCCGTTGGCTTTTACTCGTGCTTTACGTTGGTTACGTTTATACTCTGAATAATTTTTCTTTGCTTGTTTTGCGTATGATTTTACTATATTCTTTGTGTAATCATCTTTTGCGTATGACAAAGCTTGATTGACAGTATAATCTCCTACATACATTGAAAAATTTTTAGCCATTAAAACGGCGAGCATATCTGATACGGCATTATAATACTCGCTATTAGGATATTTTCGTAAGAACGCCTGTAATTCTTCCTGCTTTGAATAACTAGTAAGGGAGGTATAATCGTGATACTCCAAGCATTTGTCATAAAGGGACAAGTTTGAATTTTGTAAATAATTCCTTCCGCCAGCACTATTAAATTCATCGTATGCTTTGGCTAAATCTCCACTTTTGTAGTGATTAACAGCTCTAATTTCATGAATACGCTTTTGGGCGGCTTCTATACATGATGATTTTGGGAATTTTTGCATGAAATATTCAACATCATCTTCCTTATCGCTGTTCTTGACAATTTGCCATACAGAAACTGATTGCAACTCTGCAATGGCTTCATTTGCTTGGTTTACATAGCTCTTGTATTTTGAATTATTGATATATTCACTATAACCGTCAATGGTATTAGCAGACTTTGCTTTTTCCCATAGATCATAATCTGATATACGGTTATTTATTTCTTGGACATATTTCCCATGAGGATACATTTTGAGATATTCATTGTATGCTTCAATCGTTCCTTTTTGACATGCCTTTTCATAATTGATTTTCTCTACACGTTGTCTTTCTTCAAGTTCTTTTTGATGCTGTTTAGCATATTCTTTAAGAGTTTGTGCTTGACAATTTATTCCGCATGACAACGCAAAAAGCATTAGTATAGTAAAGAGTATTGTTCTCATAAACTGTCTTCTGTTTTAATGCATCTATTTAATTCGTCAATTTTTGCCTTTATTTTTTGAGGGGTTGTTTCTTTGTTGAAATCTTTCAAATAGCCAACCACCTCAGTCAGCATATAGCCCAAATATGTGTTTCTCCAATCATCATATTGTTTGTATTGCGCATAAACGCGGCTTTGAGTTATCTTGCTTATCAATTCATTGCTTTGACCGCCGCTGGCAAAAGGAGCATTACATTCTTGAAAGATGTCGTTAAGCAACTTGACTGTTTCACTGACATCTTCTTTATAATTTTTCAGCAATTGATATCTTATTTCATAATGTCGTTTTAATGCCAAATCTTGTACAGACTCATAGGCAGGTATTGCAATACTATCTACACTATATGCTTCGTATGGTATATATATGAAATTGGATGCCATGCTGATAAGTGCCTTATCGCTTTTTATTGTTTTGTCCATTAAAGATTTGTTTTGTTCTTGAGCGTCATCACATTGGATTTTGTACATACGAAGACTATCTTCTATGGATTGTTTTTGCCACATCAATTTGTTATGAATCTTTTCTAAATTCAAGTATCTATCTTTCAATACTTTGAACGAATCTCTGTATGCAATCAATTCTTGATAATAAGTTTCTTGGATCTTAACTTCTTTTTCAGTTGTTACGGATGCAACGTGAGATACTGTATCTTCCGGTAAAGCCAAGCCTAGTTCTTTTTCCTCGATGTCTTGTGCCGACATTAAAGAAACAGGCATTAACGATATGAACAATGTGAAAATAATATGCTTCATCGCTTATTTTATTAGTTATAATTGTTATAATATGAACTCGCTTGATTATAGTAACCACGAGCACGGGCCCATAATGGCTCAACACTTTGTTTCTTGCCATATAAAGCTACAGCCTTGTTATCGTATTCTGTCACTGCGGCATCCACTTGAGGTACTAAGGTATTGTCGTAATATGATTGACTATAAAATCGATATTGGGACAGTTTTTCGACTTGAGCACTTATATATCTATAATGTGATTGAGCAATTTCGCTCCTCACGGAGTTTAGCGCATTTTTTAAGTCTGTGCAATTTGAAAGGTATCTATCATTGGCAAACTGTCTTGCCTGACTTATTACATATTGTGCATTCGATACACTTGTAAAACTTATGCTTCTGCTTATTCTACGAGCTTGTCTGTATCGGTCAATAGTCTGAACTATAACATTCAAAGAATCCATTGTGGAGTTATTAATGACATCGGTATTATCGCTATGCTTTATTTTCTGCAAATCTGCAATTTCTGTCAACATCCTTGCATGATCAGAGTCATACCATACTGATTGTTCAAACTTCTCAAAACATCTTCTTAGATACTTTGGCATATAGATGCCAATGGCATCGTCTAACTCTTTGTCGGCTTCCGCATCACGTATTTTGTCTTCCTGACTGTATATCTTAATACGATCAATAGTAGTAAGGAACGCCGAATCAACGGTTTCCTTATCTGATGCGTTCTTCAGACTTGTTTTACATTGGGCCAAGTCTGAACTATAAACATCAATTTGTTTCGGTGTCGTAGGTGGATTCACCTTCGTTTTGGCATAAACCAAGATTCCACCGACTGCCAGTATTAATGCTACTAGCAATATGCCTATTTTTAATGTCGTTTTCATCTTTATCCTAATTATATTATTTTACTTTTGCTCCAGTTCTATCTGGTTTATTAGAAGATGTCGAATTAGTAGATGAATCCTTATTGGAATTATTTTGGGGCTTATTCGTTGTCTTACTTTCTTCTGTAGTGTAATTTTCTTGCACTACTCCATTCGGAGCATCTTGTAACCATTTAATATATCTAGATACAGTTATTTTCTTGTCAGAAGGATCGCTAATGTAATGTCCACCTATTAATGTTTGCACATCTATCTTTTCGTCGAGACACATATTGGCAGCATTAACAATGGAGCTGAAATTGTCGCACTGATCCTGAAGTGTTGCGTATTTTTTATTCGTAAGTAAATTCAAATTCAACTCATTCATTGCCTCAAAGAGACCTTCAGTAATCTTATAGTTGTCAAGGCTATCTTTAACCCAAACAGAATTATTATTCAGATATTCGATAGCTTTGTCGTCCAAATTGATGGCTTGAGGTTGTTCCGTCTCTGATTCAAGGGTGATTTCCCCTTCATTCGTAGTTGTTTCGATATGCTTTTCCACAATTATAGGCCAACCAAGTTGGAGTTTATGGCCATCAAAGAACTCATCTATTGCGACATAGCCTTGATATAAAGCTCCAATTACGAAAAGAGATATGAATCCGATGAAAAACCATTTTATTTTTAATCCTATATTATTGTTATAACACAAAAATTTGTCTCCCTCCACTGTATATCCTTTAAGAGGCATTGATTGGGAGTTCTTTTTGGTTTTTATAATGACTGTCGCATGTGCATCAAGCCCGTTGCCATCCTGTTTAGGAAGTATAAATGTTTTTTCGTACTCTTCCGCCTTTAGACCAATACGAATACCATCTTGTATAATAATGTTGTTTTTGTATGGTTCATATCCATTACACTGAATCTCAACATCATGATGGTTGTCCAGATTTTCAGTAACATAAAGAACTCCATTATTAAAATACTGTCCATCAACTTTAATAGATATTTTTGAAGTTAATGATTCATTGTTCTCACAATCATAAGCATGAAACCATGCTTTTTGTATGCAACGACGATACTCTTTAGGCTCTATGCTGATATTTGGATTTGAAACAGATATTTCCTTTTTAACGTCAGCATATCCGTTTTTTTTCAAGACAATTGGAACCAAAGCATTCTTTGTAATTTCAATTGGTGCTGTGAAACGTATGCTCCCTATATATGGAGTAAAATTATATTTTATGTCTTGAGGAGGTTCTATCATGCAAATCTCATAGATATCGGCTTGAATTTCTTTATAATCCATTGTTATTTCCGAGAGACGATCTATAAAGAATACGCCTTTATATTTATTATATACAGCTTGCGCTATAGAATCACCTAAGAGTTCCTTTAATTGGAAATTACTTCCCTTCCCTCCGTAATATCTATAGCCGATACGTCCTTCTTTGGGAGATCTAATAAACTCTGTAGCAGTTAAAAGTGCATTCTTTACTTCGTATTCCTTTGAGAATACTTCTTCTAATATTGTTCTATTAATGCCCTTTCTTGCAGAGAGTTCATTTGTTACTAACTGTATTATATTGTAGGTTTCGTCTTCTGATATTTTTATTTTAGCAGGAAAATGGATCCATGCTGCCGTATTGTCATTTTCTCTTCCACTTCCTTCCGGGCGAGCTTTAATTATGGAAATCATATATCCATCACTACCATGGAAACGAACTAAAATAACAGTTTTGCTTGTCCCATCAAAATTATGAAGCTCTTTGATATATGAACGTACTTCTGTCGCATATCTCGCCCAAATTTCTTCCTTATTGATGGAAAAGGCCTCTCCATCTCCACTGTTTGTAGTTTTTAAAATAAAGCCTAATTTCATATGTTTTATCCTTTTAATTTTCTTTCAAACCAACCACGTTTGCCACCTCTGAAACTTGCAGAACGTTGTAATATAAGATTTACTACGTTCTCTGCCGGACGTGCATCAAATTTGCAAAAATTTTGGAAACAAACATCTCCTAATGAAAATGCCAACTTTTCCACGTGTCCCTTGTTTATTTCATTGTCTTTGCAAATCTGCTCAAGACCATTAAAAAATCCTAAATACCTGTCATTTATATATTGGTTAAAAAATGATGGACTATTATTTTTAGCTTTATCAGCTTTTGTTATCATTATGTATATAGCATCCGTATCTTTCTTGAAGATACCTGTGTCTTTTATATACGATACAGCACCTTCTAAATAGACTTTCTGAGGTAACCCTTCATATTTTCTATCTTCTGCTCCATATTCAATGACAAAAATGTGCATTTTCCTATTTGTTGAGCGATTATCTATCAACACCTTGGTCATCGTATCAAGCATTTCAATATCTGAATCGGACATTGGATCACCTGCATTTTCTTTATACATACATCGCATCAATTCACCAGCCATATCAATACATGTTATTGGATGAATTCTATTTTCTTTATCAACAAGATCAAATCCCATTTCATAAAAAGAATCTACAGGCGTTCCTTCTAATAGTGTTCCAATCTCGCCATTTTGAAAAAGGTCTATCAACTTTGTCATATATCCATAACCTTGTGAACTTGTGTCAGGATCCATAGATTTCGCAATTCGCCCACTTGCAGCAACACTTAATATTGCTCCTAATGCACAACTTTTTCCAGAAGATGGGATTCCCCAAAAATAGATTTCTGTCGATTGCTTGTGTATCCGATCTAACTTTTCTGGTGTGCGAAATGTTATTGCACTATCACCTTTAAACATTCGTTGGATAAAGGCTTTTTCAATGCCAAGATTTAATAGATCACTTGTAAGAATTATACCTTGATTGATTAATCTCTTTACCACACCTGAACTTAATAGATTATGATCATCTGACAATTTTGCAAGAAAATCATTTTTTGTAATCTTATTGCCTTTTATGTAATCTTCTATCGCATCTATAATATTATTGTCTTTTTGCTCAATAGTCAGATTTTTATCTGTTTGAAAGTTATGAATCTGACTGACAAGTGTGTCTGCGTTGACACCCATTATTTCATAGTATAAAAGCTGATTAATGAGTTGATTAGCTTCTTCTATGTGATTACTATTAGGAAAATTCTTGATAAATTCTCTTAATGATTCACTGCTATTCTTGTCAACTAATGTCCATGCGTCATCAGTTGTTGTTTGAATATATTCATCCTCTTTTTGCTTTTCTATTTCAGCTTTTATAGAACGAGCCTGACTGCGATAAGCTCCATTGGGGAACGTGTCTAAATACCACTGTGCCGTCTCAATTGTATGTTCATCCTGCACTTTTTGCCATGCAAGTTCGTCTGCATTATCAAGCAGTTCTTTTACTTTTTTGCGTTTAACTGCATCAAACTCGCCATCTGTATCTTTGACAAGTTCGTCAAAGGTAACGATACCTTGTTGAATATACTCAACAAGTTGCTCTGCTGAATATTCAGCAACATTATCCAATATATTTTGCTTGCTTACCATACTATGATTTTCTGTTTATTTAGGGCACTCACCATATTCGTTAGTTTTTTTCTCTCCGTCAGCAAACAACATCCATAATCCATAGAACGGTATGATTTGATACCACCCTGAATTTCCTCTGTCATGACAACGCTTGGCTCCTTGAGCAAGCGAGAACCAACAATAAGGAATCAGAAACACGAAGTATAGAACTATCAAGCCTTCGGAGCCATTTGAACTTCCTGCTACACTAAGTATGCCTTGCATGATTGTGTTCACTATTACCATGATTATGAATGAAATTCCATATTCCAGTCTTCTAATCCTACCTTTGAATGAGAATGGATTTCTGAACATGCCAGGCTTGCTTTTGTTTTCTGTGTAAATCGTATTCGTTTCCTTGTTATCATTGTTGCTTTCTTGTTCCTGTGAAGGTATTACAAATGGTGTGTTTACCTCACTATTCTCCTCGAAAGAGGGTTCTTCGGCAGCATCCATAACTGACTGTTTATTGGATGTTTCTTTTGTAGTATTCTGAGATGCAGACACAGATTCAACACGAGGCGTAACTGGTCGTGCTAATATATCCTTTACTTGCTTTTTCAATAAGGGGGTAAATTGCCCCTCTGTATCATGCTCCAGTTCATACAATGTTACAATTCCTGCACGAATGGCATCCGCTATTTCCTCCGGACTGTAACTTTGAATATTCTTCAATAACTCCTTTTTACTTGCCATAATATTTTTGTTTAGAAAGTTCCACTATAAATATCATTGTTTGATTCAGTTTGCGTTTCATCGCTTTCATTTGTATCATCGTATTCCACTTTATCATTTCTTTCCTTCTTTCTTTCAGTATGGGAAGACAAAGAAAACGGTAATAAGCTGTAAACGCCATTTGCTTTGGTATTTCTGCTTTGTAATAGGTATGGAAATAACAGCATGATAAATAATATTATGCCTGTCCAGATTGTTTGGATATTAATACCCTTTTGGGTCATATATATCTGTTGTAAATCTGTAAGGTCTTGTGTTGCATCACTAATGGCGCTATTATTATCGCCGAAAGCAGTTGTCTCTTCTTGGGCATTGGCTTCGTTGCTTAGGACAGGTTTGGAATAAGAGGTAAGTGTCTTATTCCAACCTGTAATGGCTGTTGATATTTCTTTTATGTTTCCCACAAGGAAAGCATTCCAGACGCTTGCTCCTTGATTCGCATCTTCAATCCATTTATTTGCCACATATTCAAGACTATCTGTGTTTTGCGATAAAAGTTGAAGTTGTAGCGTCCTTACATAATCTTGTTTTTGCATTTGGTCGTCAACTCCCGAAAAACCGATTCGGTGATAAGTGACAACATCTTTACTTTTGTTGTGTATGACGGAGGTAAGAAACTGATCATATTTTTTGATACGTTCATTTGCGTAGGTGTTGTACTCAGTAAATAATTGCTTGGATTTGTTGATTGCTTGATTGAAATTAGTTTCAATTTCTTCATGTTGTCCAATTACGGTCCAAAAGTGGTTATAAGTCAACATCATCCAGCAGAATGCTATTGGACAAAGGCAAATCAATATACGTTCTATTATTATTGAACGCTTGAACTTTTCATCAGTACCCTTATATAATTGGGCACCAATAAAAGTACACAGCAATAATATGTCAATAATCAACACCTTAATTGCCGCTTTCCCAAAATCACCTCCATTTTGGTAAAAGTCACCCATATAGGTTACATAGCTTATGAAGATCAGTGCTATAAAAGCAATGATATGCCCCCATGAGAACTTTAATGTCTTGTTCCATGAATAATTGTTTACGTTTTCCATTATATGTTATTTTATCTTTTGTTCTAATTCGTTTATCTTTTTATCTATTGCATCCCGTTGTGCCTTTAGCTGTTCAATCATTTGTCTGATGGCACTGTATCCGTCATCATCTGTATGTTGAGATGTTTCGTCTGCATATTGCGATTCGTTATCGACATTATCAGACAAAGGGCCATTGGCAATATTCCCATTTTTTACAGCCTCAAGAAATTTGTCCAAGATCAACATCGGAGGAACGTATCTGTCGGTCTTTTTCCCTGTTTGCTGCATTGTTCCTATAATTTGTTCTACTTTAATGTCTGGTTTTATGCTTAGAGCTAAAGCGACAGCACCGCTGACAATCGGGGCTGACATACTAGTGCCGTCCAACATGGCAAATGTTTTTTTAGGGAAGCTGCTATATATGCTCACGCCAGGTGCTGAAACATTGCTTCCAATAGAATAGTTGGTAAAATCTGCGGCCTTTAGGTCTGGTGTGACAGCCGAAACATTTATCGTATTATTCGTTTCCCTACAATTGGGCAGAATTGCCGTCATTACATTGTCATTGCCCGCCGAAAAAACAATTACTGTGTTTTTGTCATTGGCGACCTTAATGATATGGCGAAAGACACGCTCTTCGTTTTTGAAATAACTTTTTGCTATCTTCTGCTGTTCTTCCAATGGTAATTGATCCAAGCCATTAAAACTTGGTCCAATAGAAACATTTACAACATGGGCTCCGTTATGAATGGCATACATAATTCCACTTGCAAGAGATGAAAATGTACACATGCCATTGTCAAAAACTTGTACTGGCATAATTTTACAATCCGGTGCTATTCCAGCTACTCCGTCCGACAAGAACTGTAGGCCTCCGGCTGCAAGCCCGGCCACATGTGTTCCATGCCCTTGACCACAGCTTAATTCCCTGTTCTGTGTAAATACATTGTATCCATTGTAGAATTTACCGCTGAACATCGGATGCTCCGTATCTATCCCATCATCTACAATGGCAATAACGATGTCAGGACTTCCCTTAGAAATAGACCAAGATTCTTGTGCGTGGATGGCCTTTAAGTGCCAGCCCTTCAACTCGTCATTTTGTACAGAAGAAACATTTCCTTGTAATTGTATGATTGATTCGTCAACTACAAAGAATGAGGAGGATTTAATACGTTCCGGCAATTCATTTCTGATTTTATCCCGTTCTGACTCTGGTATCATGATTTGAATCATAGGCACATTTCTGTCACAGCCAATAATTTGATATTGGTCACCAGGGTATTGTCCCTTAAAGTCTTGTGCCCATTTATCTAAATCCGGATTGTCGGTATCAAAATATATGTTCAAACGATTGGCTATGACATCAGGAGCTCCTTGATTATCTACAATGGGAGGCTCTATGCCATCGTTACCTACTATCGGAGAGACAACATTTCCATCTGGGAGATGGCCGTCTTCATAAATGTTTCTGATTTTGCCATTCTTGTCTCTGACTACTCCATCGGCATCACGTACCGTTTCAACAGGAATAACGGTGTCGTTATCCAGAACTTCATTGCCATATATATCTTTATGATATTCTGAAGAACAACTTTTACATCCTCTCAGCAAAAATAGCAGCAGTAATATAGCCAATAATCCAAGGATGAGCCACAACAACCATTTCAAACAACCTCTTCCTGTAAACCATAACCATAGACGTTTATACCAAGGCAATATTCGTTCATACTGTGCATTGAACACATAATCATGGTTTAAGACACAATCGGTAGATTGACTCCAACCCATAAAATTGTATCCTTTCTTAGGTTTTATAGTAGGTATTTCTGATTGTGATAATGTTGTTCCTTTAGGTTTTATTAGGATAGATTTTCCTTCTATGTCTCCTTGTTCACCAGGAATGAAACGGCATTGTACAGTTTCTCGTTCGAGACGCGCAACGTATGTCATATCGCTGTATAAAGGTGAAAAAACAAGCGTCGGTTGCCACCCTATGAAGCGATAGCCTTCATTAGGTTGTACATTGGGTACCATGTCTTGTTTTAAGGCCTCACCCTTGTTTATGCTGATATTTCCATTGCTATCAATATGGCCATATTCTCCACATTCAAACCTGATGACAATTTGTTCATCAGGTCGTTTTTGTGTTTCGCTTTTTTCTGTCTTCTCATATTGCGCGATAAAAGTTATATTTCCTGTTACTTCATAACCGATAGGGTCTGTTGACCATCTTGTAAAGATATACCCATCATTGGGAATTATTTCTGGAATATCTTTTGCCGTAAGACGAGCCCCCTTTTCCCTATGAATATTCTTGCCAAAGTGCCCTTTGATTTTTCCTTGTGTACCACAATCAAAGGTGATAGTACATTTTTCTTCATTTTTTAAGCCTTTAACCCATTGCCCCGATACCTTATGTTTATTTGTGTCAGGACGCATACCCCATGCTATCAAAACGACTTTATTATCGTAGCAATAAATGAAATCGTCATTTACATATTTTAGTGCGGAAGATAATATATTATGTTCTTCGGCGTTCAGTTGAGATAACGCTTTGTTATATTGCTTTAATGTTTCTTCCTTAATTTGTTTGTAATACTCTTTTTTACTACCGTTCAATTCTGATAGTTGTACCGGGGTTTCTATCCACTCCGCTACATACCAATAAATCAGACCATCTTCATAAAATGGACGAGCCAAGAAGTCACGATATTCTTCGGCAATATGGTTTTGCACAATACTATAAACACTATCATAACGAAGATACATCGGGTCGGCCCCAATTCCTTGATAGTCGGTGAAATCAGTGTCGTCTATATAGCACAACAGCCGTTTATTATAGAATGTAACTTTCATCATGGCAGAGTTTAGTTATGATTATATAAAGATTCGCATTCTACGATGATTCCCTTCATTGCTGCGTTCGCTTTAGGATTCTGTTGCGAAACGTCTGCGGAATAGAGGAGTCCTATTGCTAAAAAATTTTTCCATCTTTGGTAGTTGTCCCAAAAAGGAAGTTTCATGAGTACGTTAATAGGAACAGTCGTAGGATCAGAGGCATCATCAAAAGCTTTTAATGCTTCTATCAATGTTGTTTTCTGGTGTTCCTTATTAACATATTCTGTAGATGTTTCCACTTGTATGTGGCAAGTGTCAGCTTTTACCGATACCATTTGCATATCATCAACATTCATATATTCTCTGCCTACAGAACTAACAAAATTATTTAGAGTTAGGGACGAAAAGTCTGCTATGGCATTTGGTAAATCCGTTTCAGGGAATACGCGTGAGTATATATCGATTTTCTTTGAGATGATTTTTTCGACACCTAATTGTTTACACAACATTTGAAGCATTCGGGCAATCTCGTCACTATAAGGAAGGTATTGCGATATTTCCTTAACCTGTTTATTGATAAAAGTTGCCCAATATTCAAGTATTTCTTTTGATACAACATCTGCTACGGTTGCAGCTATGCTACATTCATTGGTAACTATGTCATCAATAGTAAATCCTTTCTTTTTGTATTCTTCTTCCAAAACATTGGCATCAGAGGCATAGTAATCACACAGACGCTTAATATTTGTTTCACGACCGTCTTTCAAGTCAACTCCGGCCATCGTCCGTATAAGGATAATCTCATTAAAGTCTTTTGGGGTTTTCGTCTTGAGTACAACTATATCGTATGCAATTTTACGGATGTCTTCGACAGGTATCATTAACCGATCTATGATATTGCCGAAAATTTCAGGACGTGTTCCGATGTTCATATCCAGTTGATGGCGTATTTTCCCGATTATCGTTCTGACTCGTTTATTATTTTGTTCTTTATCCTCTGGTTCATAATAGGCTTGTAACTTAGACAATATGTCTTCTTTGATTTTATTCAATTCTTTTTGGTATCGTTCTTTCCTGGCATTGTCTAAATTCCATGATATATTGTCCAAGTCTCGAATGATTGCTTTTGAGCCATCACTGTTTATGCAGGCAACGCTGTCCCATGCTTGAGCCGGATTTTGAAAATGTTTTTGAACGAAAGCATTCCGAACAAAGCTGTTCCGCAAATTGTCGAAATAATCCGGATAATCCTGAAATTGGTGGATTCCTGTTTCAAGACTACTGTTTTCTATATAACCATCAAATACCTGATTCTTGGAGGACCAATAGAAATCGCGCAAAAGATATATGCTTTGAAACGCTTCCGAACGGAATATGCCAGATGGTTTTACCCATTTATCAAACCAAGTGGCAGGTTTGATAATTTCGGGTATTACTGTCTTGAACCGCTTCCAATGTTCTTCGAGTGTTTCTCTATTGTTAGGAGTATCGAGTTTGTTGCGCTCTAACTCAATATTAAATTTCGTTGCAATAAAGAATAGTGGAGATACTCCATTCGTACGCATGAGGCTTTCCGACCGTTCTTCCGGAGTTTTTCCTATGTTATGTTCTATCCATTCATTTATGGTATCTCCAAGGGTAGGTTCGTTTTTTTGGTCATTGTGATGACAAAATAACACACAGCTAATGCGAAGCGAGTTTGAGTATTTGTTGAACAGATAAGCCACTTTACCTCTCCTGAATATCGATGACAAAACATCTTTAATATCCTGTTCCTTAAATTTTTCCCGCGAACGTGCGCCAGGAAAATCCAACAAATCTATTCGTTTGAGAAAAGTTCTATTCTCGGTGATGCTTTGAGGCAAAATGAATGTAAGTTCAGCTATCAATGCAGACAATGATGACTTACTAAAAGATGTAGCAAGCAGATTACCATCCTTATCATAGACGTCGGTATCATAGATATCGGTCGTATTTGTTGTTACGGGAGAATTCAGATACTCCAACCATTCTATTTTAAGTAAAGTACCATGTTCTCTTAATACGGCATCGAAAGGGACATAAACTTCTGTTTGGAAATCCAACTTTCGGTATTCATTTATAAGGAATGCAAATAGTCTGCTAATTTCCGGGTTATTGTTCCAAATCAAAGAAAAGATGTTTACCCATTGGTCAGGCATCACATATTGAATATGGTCCGATACTATTTTGCGGAAGTCAGACTGGGCAATCCCCGCAGCATTGCTTCCCAAAGTATCGGAAATGTAGTCGCAAATATCCTTGACATCATCCTCTGTCAAATAGTCTTGCTGTATGTCCGACTTGACATCCAATGAATTCAGTTTTGCATTGATTCCATCATACTTCAGTATTGAGGATGGATTTATCTTTAAATCATTGTAGTACGAATCGGCTAATAGCATGATTAAGTCCGCAACAGAAAGATTTTTGATTCGCACAAAATCTTTCATTTTTTCATTATCGTTATTCACGGTAAACCGTGTAACAACACCTGTTGATTCCGTTTTAGAGGTATTTCCACCACTGGGATTAATATTGTCTATAAAGTTATATTCTTGTCCTTTATTGGTTATGACAAATGGTTTGTCTGGTGTAGAAAGCAAGCTACTCATCAAATAGGACTTTCCCACCTGGCTCTCCCCGTATGCAGCAGCAGAGCAATTCTCTTCCAATGCACCGGCTATTCTTCTTATCTGACGACGATATTCCCTCAATTCTTCTCTTGGAAATGTGTCCTTGTTATACGTGTCAGCCCAGTCTATCGCACGATTTATTATGTCGAGTTGTTGTCTAATATCTTTCATCATAATCAACCAATTTATTGTATTTCGAACGCTCCAGTATCAAGCCAATACTGATTATTAACCCCTAAACTTTGAATATTAATTTCGATATATCCGTCTCCTATATCTGTTCCATTACGGTCAGTAATACCTGTAACAGAGAGCTGTTCTTTATTGTCTGGATCTTGTTCGATAGTGACATAATATGGCATTCGCAGACGCATATCGTCTATCACGTCTTTTACCTTTGCCTGCACTTGTAAATCCGTCATGGATATTCCCTCTTTAGAGGCTTTTGCTCGTAATCGTTCTCCTATTTTGTTTTCATTAAAATCTATCACATACAGTTCACGTGATGGATAGGAGTCAATGCCAAGCTGCCTGATATTAAGTCTGAGCGGAAGGGAACTTACCATTAATTCGCCTATAGGTTTCTGTGGTGTTATAAAATATTCTATTGGTAAACCTTCACGTGAGGCTTCTATATAATTGATTACTGGCTTTAGCTTCTCATCGAGTTTGCTCTTGTCGAGGACAAAACGGTCTAAATTACCCAGAGATGTGGCATAATAGCCAATCAATGCCCCCATAGCAACTATTGTCTTCGGGTTCGTAATGTGGCCGGTGTTTTCGCTGAATGGATACCAATATCCCACAAAATAGTTATTAAGCAAAATAAGCCGATTAGGCGAAACAGGATAATATTTCAAAAATATATTCCTGATTGGAGCTAACGATGATGGTCTTCCGGAAAGCAAGACAATATTGCAATTATAAGAAAACATAATCGTCGCAATTTTTTTAAGCAATGGTTCGAATGCTTTCCTCACCACTTCCGACACGCATTCATTGTCGTATCTCCATTCCAAATCTTCGAGTGGAAAACCAAAGAAATCCTCAAATCCTTTTCTTATACGCCAGTTGGGTTCATTATCTTCGAATATATCCTTATAGCGTATAATACAATTTTGTGCCTGTTTGGACAGTAAGTCAAGGAATTTGTACATCAATGGGATTGAGTATTGCATATTAAAATCGCGTCTCAACCTGCGGTCTGCGATGGTCTGTCCTGTATGGTCTGGTCCGAAGAAGTTGCGTAATATTTGTCTATATTCTTGTTCTTTTTTCCCCTGGAGATGTTCACGCAGTGCGCTTGATTGTGAAAAGAACATGACATGTTTAATAAGCTCGTTCAACATGTCATCCCCGGCATAATAATAGCTATCATAAAACAGAGGATCAGGTTGAATAGTTGTCACATCCCCAGAAGTGTAAGTGTATCGGCTAATCATCAAATCGGAAGTTCCTGCACCTATGTCAAGAGAGCCGATTGTTAAATGAGGTTGCTTTTCATTTCCGTCTTTTTCGCCGTAAAGATTGAAAAATTCTTGGCAATTTCCCTTGTATTTGTAGCCCACTTCACCATATATGTAAACAAGTTGTGAACAAGTAGCTTCATCATAATACCATTTGTTCTCTTTATCCTTTATGGAAGGTACTGATGGAATAATGTCAACCCGGTTTTCTATGCTGCCATTGAAATTGTTAAGTAATTTGACTGCATCGGAAGCACATTTAACCAACGCTTCACGTTCCAGTTTAGACATGGCCGTGGGGCAAGTGATAATGATACGTCTTATACGTCGTGGCATATTTTTATCACCTCTGTCGGTTCTATATTTGTCACTATTTATCTGCATCTCAGCTTGTGACAACATCTCTAAAAAGGCAAATGTCATCATTGAACGGCGTGAATAGTGGTAAGATTGCCCACCAGTTCCCATTGTGGCAAGGCTGCCGTTACTCTGTAATTGTTCGCTAATGCCAGGTATATTTAATATGTGTTTGTCCTTTTCTCCTTCAAGCGTTATGAATTGCCATTCTTCCTTACTTCTTTTGCCGTCCCACAAATAACGTTTTGGACTTGACATGGTGGAATACTTCTCTTGATTGACTTCTGTTTCAGAGGCTTTATGGATTAATGAAATGGCTTCCTTGCCAAGTCGTACAAAACTCGGATATACAAACTGACGGCTTCCCTGAATACCAAATTCGCCAAATTCGACTTTTCTCATAGCTAAACGCATGTCAAAGGGTTCTTGATAGGTTACAATTTCTCCCTTATTGCTATCATTTAGCTGCGTAAAATCAATCAATTGCAATTGACAAACTTGGTTGAAATTTGAATTGTCTTCTACCAATAAAGCGGCAGTTCTTGAATTTCCGATGTCAACCACCATGTCAACATCTTTTACAACCGTTCCTTTATCACGATAAAGGATGATTTGTGGAAACAATTTTTTTTGTGCGATATAGTCAATTAACAAGAAATACGTAGCAATATATGTCAGTTTGTGCCCTTGCTTGATTTTACCAACACTTGACAACTCTGGGTGCACCAACTTAAACAGATAGTCGTTTATATATTCCCATTCCGGATTTGGGGAGCAAAAATCCATCAATTGAAATTCTTGTGGGCAAACGTCAAACCTCAGTTCTGTTGCAAACTGGTCTGGGAAAACGGGACATTCTTCATATTTGTCCGTTTTCTCTTTAGTCCTTGTATCCAAGGCAAGTAAGACTTTATATTTTTTTATTCCCTCGCTTTCTGATATAGGCAATAGCTTAAAACGGCTCCAATTAAGTGAGCCAAATTTGAATTTTGTTTCACTACGATGGTAAAAATAGGGAATTGGCAACCATTTATTCTCAAACTTCGACAATACATTTGATTTATCGACAAAGCTAAGTTTGAAAATATTTCCAGTTACTTGCATCTCATCATCTATCATTATCGGTTTAATGCCTTCATCATATAAGTCTTGTACATTAACCCCTTCTTCAGATTTAAGAATCTGCAAATAACCATTCTCAAAGAGTGTCTTTTTATTGTAAAAATATTGGTTCGTTTCATCGTTGATTTCTTGAACCAAACCCAATGTCCACTCTCCATTCTCGGTATTGTACCATTCGTGAAACCATAATTGGAACTTCTCCTTTGTGTTAATCTCAAAGGGGAAAGAAGTTATGTGAATGCCAGTATTTGCAACGACTGTATATATCATAATCTACACTTTAGTGTACTTACTCTTATGTAGAGTGAGTAGGTCGTTGTATCTACTTGATTTTGATGGACAGGCATAAAAAGTTTGATGTCTATCGCCAAACTTTTTATCAACACCGCTTAATTTTTTGCTAAGAAAAGCACAATATCTGCAAGAATAATCGTAACTTTGCACACAAATGATGTACTCTACATAAGAGTAAGTAGGAATTGCTAAACAGTCAATAGAAGAAATTCTATTTCTTATCTAAGAGGCTTAGTATTCTGCTATTAGCTTTGTCTACTATATTACTTTGGATTGATGAAAGATAAATTCGTGTTGTTTCTTCGTTGTCATGTCCCATGCCTAAACTAATTGTACGTAAAGGTACATTCTTCGCCTGAGCTATGCTGGCCCAGGAATGCCGGGCAACATACAAACTTAGCGGTGTGGAAACTCCTGCTAATTGGGCTATCTTCTTCAGTTTCCGATTAATTATGAGCATTTTGTTTAAATATTGTCTCCTTTCTGTGCCATCATTCCTTTCGATAATAGGAAACAGAAATGTATTACTTTTGTAGGTGTATTTATTAACAATCTCTTCCATTTCTTTCTCCCATTTAATTGTCATTTGTTGTCCTGTTTTCTTTCTATTATATGTGACATATCCATCAGATAAATTTGTTTTTTTCAAATACGCTATATCTATAAAAGACATGCCACGCATATAAAAAGAAAACAAAAATAGATCTCTTGCAAAATCAAGTTTAGGTTCATCTCTTAGATTCAGATTTTTTATTTTACGGATTTCATTAAGGCTTATTGCACGCTTGGATGTTTTGTCAACGCCAGTATATACATGTTTAAATGGAGCTGACTGTTTAGATAAGCCATCTTCTACTGCCTGATTGTAAACACTTCTAAGAGTCCTCATGTAAAATGATGTCGTGTTCCTGCATAGATTTGATGCTTTTAGATAACTTTCATATTGACAAATCAATTTATCATCAATCATATCAAAATATAAGTCCTTATTATTCCTGAACTTCATGAAACTCAATAACATCTGTCTATATGTTTCACTGGTACGTTCTCTTTTTGCATCTTTAAGAAAGTAAATCCTAGATCTAATATATTCAAAAACAGACATCCTGCTTTCCAATGAATTACGATAAGCATCAATTATATCATCGACAGAAAATATTCTATTATTATTCTTTATATTTTCAATGATGTTTTTAATCCGGTTTTTCTCCCATGTTACATTTTCTCGTATTGATTTTATAATTTCTATACGATCTAATGATACTTTGGTTAGATTAATGATGTCTTCAGAATCCTTATCCCATTCCCATTCATAGATATGATAAGGAGTTGAGACTTGTTTAACCTTTCGTTTATAAATAAATTGAAAATATAAAGTACCCTCATTTTTAATAAGAGAGGACACTCTAAATTTTAGCTTTACTGAAATCATATGTTCGTCTTTAATTAACTTTATTATATTATTTTGCATTTCGTTTATTCATTACATCTTTTATCATCTCCTTCACGTCCTGGCCCACCTGCACGAAGTTCTTGTACAGGATGCGCTCCCGTTCCTCTCTCGATTGGAAAGTGTAGAACTTCGGCAGTGGCACATACGCCGCTTCCTCCTTCTTGATTTCCTTCATGTCAAAATCCGTCTTGCAAAAGAATTTCGTCGTCTTGAACTCCTCGCTCTCCTGGATGTTCATTGAACCGCCTGCACCGGTCTTGGTCTTGGTAAAATCCCTCGCCGTTTGGCCGCAAATCCAACCGGTCGCCATGTCGGATATCTTTGATGCAGGAACCAGACTATCCATGTTCTCGTTCAGGTTGATACTGGTCTTGTCCCGGTCGATGGTTACGCCTTTTTTCAGCTGTACTACCTTGCCGAAGATGTCGTTGGAAAGCCATTCCAAGGTCTCTTTAGCACGGGCCGAACCGCTCACCACGTTGCCTACGGTGGTGATGATTTTCTGCATACCCACCTTGCCGTAGTCAGCTTCCAACTGGGGCAACTCCTGAAAACCGAGCGTCACGCTCACCTTGTTGCTTCGTGCCGTACCGATCAGACGGTCAATCTTGTGGAAGTACAGGGTCGGCAGCTCGTCTACGATGATGCTTACGGGGATGTTCTTGCCCTGCCCGGTATTCACGCGGGTTACAAGGCGGTTCAGGATAAGGGCGTTCAGCGCACCGATGATGCTCTCCATCTCCGGGTCGTTGGCGATGAGCAGGTAGCTCGGACTCTTCGGGTCGCTCACCTTCAGGTCGAAGTCGTCCCCGTCCTTGTGGAATATCCAGTACGATTCCTTGGTCGCCAAGCGTGAGGTATAGACACGCAGCGTGCCTATCATACCTTCCAGCTGCTCCATCGCCTTGTTCTTGAAGGCAGTCTGGAACGGGCCGAGCAGCGGGGCCACCTCGTTGTCGGTCTCCAATACCTCGAAGATGGTCTGGTAGCTCTCGTTCAGGAACGACAGAATATGCGGCATGTCGCTGTACTTGCCCAGCCAGTAGGCGGGCTGCACGATGTTCCCGTCCTTGCGGTCACGGACAACTCCCGTTGGTTTCCAGAACTTCGTTTCCGGATCCTGCCGCTTCTCCGCATACAGCAGGTTGCCGTCCTTGTCGTAAGGTTCTTTCTCGTAGTTCACGAAGAAGTAGATACAAGCGGCGAGGAAGTTCACCGCCGAAGTCTGGAAGAACTGGTCGCTACCTCCGCCGCCTTCTTTCTTGCCCTTCTGCAAGGATTCCAGCAGGGTCTCCGCCGTTTCGCTCGCTGCCGCAAGGTTGTTGATGTATTTCGCCTGGATGGGGTTCACCCGCTTGCTGTACTCCACATCTACGAAGTTGATGATGTTGAACTTGCATCCCTTGGGAATCTTGCCCAGCTTCTGGTTCTTCTTGTAGTGGTAATACAGCTTCGTGGCCAGTGTCGGGAACTTGTAGTCATAGACGACCATCGCAAAGCCCTTGGCCGAGTGTTGCCGGATGAATGGCTCGATGATCGAGAAGGTCTTGCCGCTTCCTGGCGTGCCGACCACCCATGTTCCTCTGAAACAGTTGCTGATGTTCACCCAGCCCTTGCGGAACTTGCCTTTGTAATAATAACGCATCGGGATGTTCACGCTGTACTGGTTCTCCACCAGTTCTTCGCATTGCTCGAAGCTCTCGTTCTCGAAGTTGAAACGGTCTTTCATCAGCCCGTCCTTGATGTATTTCGAGATGTTGTCCAGGGCAATATGCACGAGCACTACGCCGATAAGCGTGGTCAGCATGTACAGGATGATGTTCACGGGCAGCGTGTAGAGCCGCATCTGCATCGGATGGTTGAACAGCCAGACCGAGAGTACAAGCAACGACAGCCCGCACACGATAGGCAGCAGTACCTGCCGCTTGGCGTTGAACTCCAGATGTTTCTTGTTTCGCGTGCCGAGACAGGTGATGCAGATAAGCAGCACCGTGGCGGCCTTGCTGTACACCAGATGCCCGTCGTTGTATATCATCCACCGCTTGATGCGGCTGTGTATGTCAGCCACGATGCCGCCCCAGTCACCGAACAGGGTCGGGTCGATGGCGTAGGCGAAGAACTCCATCAGCACCGACACGTACACCATCGCCCGGAATATCCGGTAGAATCCCTGTAATTCCTTGCTCTCTTCCATGAATCACTCTCTTGTCGGTTCTTGTTTCCTACGGTACCAATGGTTCTCGATGCGGATGACATCCATGCCGAACCATACCTTGTTCTCGTTCAGTTTGGCCTTTATCCTTTCAAGGGTCACCGGCCCGATTCCCCATATTTCCATGAGGTATTGCTCGTCAAGACGGATCAGGTCGCCGATGTACAGTATCCCGTGGGATTCCAGCTGGCTTCTGACGGAAGGCGTGATCCCCAGGCTAAATACCGGTTGCGCAAGGTAATGCACCTCTGCGGCAGGCACATTGCCCAGGGCGATTTCCAGCCCCTCACGGATGCTCTTGAGCGTGTCGATTTGCTGCTCCATGTCGCAGATGGTCTGTTCGTTGAGCGATATTTCATTGCGCAGGTGGGTTGCCCGCTCTACCAGGTCGGCATTGCTTCGCTTCAGTTCCGTGTTGGTGCCTGTCATCAACCGGTTTTCCGCATCCAGGACATCCCGTTTGCATTCCAGTTCCCCGACAAGCTCTTCCAGGCGTTCGGCATGGCTCTTCAGGATTGAGTCCCTCTTGTTATCGGATGCCATCTCGTCCATAAGGCTATTGAACCTGCTCATCTGATAATCGAGACAGTTTTTTGTCGATGAAAGGGAATCGGTCAGTCGTTCCAGTCTCTGCCGGCGGGATTTGCGCCGCAGGCAGATGTACATCAGGACAAGTGCTGTTACCATCAGCATCAGTCCGGAAAGAAAAGCTACATCAATCATTTCCATGTTGTTTTCTGTTTTAGTGGTTTAACGTAATGATGGGGCGCACCTGATGCGCCTGTGTCTTGGGCGTTTCCTGCATGGCTCCGCTGCCCAGCGAATAGAGCCACGCCTTGGCCGTCTGCTGCCCCTCGACTTCCGTCGATGTCCAGTACCAGCAGTTGTTCTCGACCTGTGGCAGCGTGTCTCCGCCGCACTTTTCGAGTATCGGGTTGACGGTCTCGCGGGCGGCATACAGCAGACGCATCTGCGCCACCGAGGGGACATAGGCACTCTGGCCGTTCCACCACAGGTCCATGACTGCCTCCGCCATAGGCGAAGCCGTTTCCCGTGTGTCGTATAGGGCGAAGGTGTTCGTGTTACCGTCGAATGCCTCCGTGTCGGTGGAAGTTCCTTGTTCCACGCCAAGACTGTCAGCGAATGCCTGCGGGGCGATGTCCCACAGATAGACGGCATAGCCGTTGCCGCCTGTTTCCTCGCGCTGCCCGGTGTCGAAGACGACGGCAATCGCCTGCTTCCCGGATTGTTCGTACTTGCTGTATGGCATGGTCGTACCGTCCGTACAGAGGACATGGCCGGGACGCACCGTCTCATCGGGCGTTTCTATATGTGCATCGCAGGCGGCCAGCGACAGGGCAGCCGCCATGAGGATGGTCGAATGAATCTTGGGTATCATCTTGTCATACATTTTTTGTTTCCTTATTTTATGGGTAGTTTCACACCTAGGACAATGCCTGCACGCAGCAGGTCCGCCCCCTTTATCATCAGGTCGCTTTTCGCTTGCCAGTAGAATGTCCATCCCGACCGCAGCGTATAGTTGTGCTCGTAGCCGAAATGAAGCCCGCCAAGAAACCGTTCCGTGTCACTGCCGCCGGATGCGCCGATACGCAGGTTGCCGTAGTGGTTGCGGCCTCTCACTACACAAGGCTTATAGGCCACGCCGAAGCCGTAGGTGCGGTAGTTGCGCCAGAAAGTTTCCGGACAGACATGCCCGCACGTCCCGCATTCCTTCCATTGCAGGTAGCCGTTGGCGAAAAACTCCCAGGCGTGCCGGTAGTTCATCTCATGCTCGTAGGCAAGGGTCACGTCCATGCCGTTCTTGTAAAGCAGTCCCACGCCCAGCGAGAGCCTGCCGCTGTTGCGCTGTGCGCTTACGTTGAGTGCGAAGCAAACGCAGGCAAGGATAAGGATTACCGTCTTTCTCATCGTCATTCCTCCTCCCGTAATGCTTCGTTGAACGAATCAGCCGACAGCACCTCCTCATAGTCGATATTCAGGCTGATGTTTCGTCCGCTTATCTGTTTCTCGCTCATCTCGATAGTCAGCACCTTGTCGTTGGGGAAGGTCATCTTCTTGATGACTACTACGTTGCGGTAGCCGTGTTTGAAGGTCTTGCCCCTCTCCAGTATCAGGGCGGGTGTCAGCTCGATGACCTGTGCGTTGGTCGCTTTGGCCAGTTTCTTGTCCGCCAGTTTCACCCGGATTTCGTCGATGTCGAAACGGATGTTCGTCCGGTTGTCTATCGAAAAGTCGATGAAGAAGTAGTCGCCCACCGCATAGAGGTTGTTCAGCCGCATGACCATGCGGTGCGATTTGGTGGCCACGTTGCGGATCTTCGCCGGTGAGTTCCAGATCTGCCTTGCGAAGCGTGTCATGTCGGCGGTGGACATCGAGACCGCCGGATTGTTGTAGGCATCCCGTTCCCTCGGCAGGATCTCCTTGTCGGTCACGGCTTCACGGGACCGCGTGGTGTAGAGCAGGGCGTACTGCGTGCGGTAGCGTTCCGTCACGATGGTCACGATGGCCAGCACTTCGCCGTCCTCGTGTCCCGGCTCCTTGGGTTTCAGTCGGATGATGTTGTCCAGAGGTTGGTCTCCCGCCACTTTGTCCGTGGAGATGTCCACGAAGCGTACAGGTTCCGAGGCCGTGATGACCGTCGTCACCTGTTCGTTTACTGTCAGGTGCTCCATCTCTTCGTAGGTGCGCTGCGCCAGCGCGTCGTGGCCTGTGAACAGACAGACCGCGAGAAATGATGCTGTGATTGTCCTTTTCAGATTCATATTCCTGTCATCGTTTATTCGTTGTTATGATTTCTTCCTTTCCCTCATTTCGTCTCTTTTCTCCGTTCCAGTTCTTCCTGGATCCGTCGTTCGGCTATCTCGCAATACACTTTCTCGGTCTCGAATCCGATGTAGTGCCTGCCTGTGCGGATGGCGGCCACGGCGGTTGTGCCCGAACCGATGCAGTTGTCCAGTACGGTGTCGCCCTCGTCCGTGTAAGTCCGTATCAGGTATTCCATCAGGGCCACCGGCTTCTGTGTAGGGTGGTAGAATGTACCCTTCTTGAACTCCTTGGGGGTGTAGATGACGGAAGTGGGATATTTCTCGTCCATGATACGGACGGGAGTCAGTTTCATGTCTCCGTAGCACCGGTTCGTACAGTCCGACAGCACTTTCCGCCCGTGGTTGCGCTGTTCGGGACGGCTCGGTTTCATTTGCGGATGATACACCGGTGCTTTCCTGTAGAATACAAGGATGTCCTCGTGTTGTCGCAACGGCATACGGTTGGCATTCAGATGGCCGCTGCTCCTGTCCTTGTGCCAGACAAGGTTGTATCGCCACAGTTTGGGCTGCGACAGCACCAGTTCAGCCGTGAACATCCCTTGTGCGAACAGGATGATGGGGCTGTCCGGCTTGGTGATTCTCTTGTATTGCTCCCATAAGGGGGCGAGCGGGATTCTTTGGTCCCACTGTGCGGACTGGTTCTGGCGGTTCAGTACCCCGTAGGGCAGGTCGGCGATTACCGCGTCGATGCTGTGGTCGCCGATTCGTTTCATACCCTCCAGGCAGTCCATGTTGTAGATGTTGTCATTCTGTATCATTGTCATAGTCGTTTCTATTGTTTCTGGTTCCCGTTCACCAGGTACACGAATGTCCCGTATTTCAGTTTCACCTTGTTTTTCTTGATGGCCTTGCTGATGGCGTTGCTCGTCTTCTGGTAGGCGTTCTGTACGGCCTGCATACCCCATTGGGCAAGGCTGTTTCCGTAGGTTCCCGTGTTCATGCTCAGGTTGCCCGACATGGCACTGCTCGCCACGTCCTTGCTCGTCTCCCGGAACTGACTGTTCGGCACATACAGTCCTTCCAGTCCGTCCGTGTCATAGATCGACAGGCTGACCTTGACCAGTTCGTCGCCGACCAGTATGCTGTTGATGCTCCCTTTCACGCGCCCGGAGGAGAAACCGCTCACGGTAGCGTACAGGTAGGTACCGCGCTTGACCACGCTCTCGTTGATTTCGACGTCGTCGAGCAGGCGCAGGCGCACGCGCGAGCCGTCCACGGCTTTGATGTTCTCGTCGATGATGGCCTGGATGAGCTTCGGCTCGTGTGCGTCTTTCGATAGTGTGTTGAAGTAGTCCGAGGTGGTCTTTACCTTCTTCACGACCTCGCTCGCCGTGTCGTTCTCTCCGGGTGCTTTCACCGAGAGGCTTTCCTCGTCTATCGTGCCGCTGGCCTGCGGGAGTGTTTCCGGTGGGATGGTATCCGTTCCTATGCTGTCTTCACCCGAGGGGGCCGTTACTTCCTGCCGCCCTCTCAGTCTCGCTTCCGCCAGTGCCTTTTCCAGTTCTGCGAGGGCTTCTTCTTCGCGTCTTTTTGCGTCGGTCGCTTGCGCCGCCATAGATTTCTCCTGCTGCTGTTCGTCCAGCAGGGCGATGTCGTCTTGTGTGTACTGCGATTCATATTCTTGCTTGTTGCCTTCCGGTTCGTCCCGGTCGATGTTGTCTACGGCCGAATAGTCCTGTATTCTGCCCCAGGATTTGGCCATGTTCTCGTATTTGCTGCCTATGCCGTCGCCGTTACGGATGGTGGCATCCGGCAGTTCGGGGTTCAGGAACTCCGTCGTTTGCAGCGTCCCATCCGGTATCTCGGCCTTTTCCGCACGGAACAGGTCGAAGATTAAGTACGACACTCCGAGCAGCGGCAGATACAGGATGGCCGGTAGCATGTACTTCGGCTGCCTGAAGTTGATTTTCTTAAAGATGTTCATTGCATATTTCAATATTGGTTCGTTGATATTCGTCTGTTACGGTATGCCTTTCACGGCGGGTGTGCCGTCAGGCCGTTTGTTTCTCCTTACGGGCTGCATGGTCATTCCGCCACCTTTTGCCGCTTGTCCTTTCCGTCCCGTTGTCCCTCCGGCGGGGAGAGAACCCTGTGACGCTCGCGCAGTACCGAGTCCTGTACCTCTGTGGCTGTCCGCTGTGCGGGTTGATGGCGGTACACGACTGTCAGGCGGTAGATGTTCCATGCCAGTCCGCCGAGGACGAACACGAAGACTATGGCCAGGAACAGCCTCCGGTGCACGTTGGCAAAGCCTTGTACCTTGGCCGCAGCCTTGTCTATGCGTGTCGCCTTGGCGAATTTGCGCCCTGCTTCCACATCGCGCTCGTAACGCTCCTTGTACTTGGGGTCGTTCTTGTCCGGCATCTTTTCGCCGAGCAGCATACGTCTGAATCCCTTGATATTCATTTTCTGATAGTTTAATAGTTATTCTTCGTCTTCTGTTCGATGTCCTTGTTCAACAGCGTGCGCCAGTTCGTTATCAACAGCCCGTGCGGGTTGTTCTCCGTCCGGGGCACCCGCTTGAGCTGTCCGGCGGTGACCAGTTCGCGCATCAGGATATTGCTCCGGCGTTCGATGCGCTGGCGTCCGTAATAAGTGAACTCCATCGTGCTTTTATCGAACTTGATGCTGTCACAAAAGATGGAGAACACGGCACTCGTTCCCAGTATGTTGGAGTAAAAGCCGCGCTCTTTGAGCGTGTTATATTGGGCAAGTCCGGTTTCGTCCACCAGATACATGGCTTTCTCCATCGTATAGCGGATGTACTTGTCATCCGGCGGCAAGGTGAAGAAGTAATGATGAAACATCTCTACATGGGACTTGGCTTCCACATCCAGTGTCTCGTCCATCGTGGTGCGGTTGACGAGGATGGGCACGTTGCCGTCCAGCACATACACCTTCTTCTGTGCGTCCGTGACCATTGTCCGGGCCGTCCAGATGCTCGATACGCTGATGATGACACACCCCGCCAGAAAGGCGGTGCAGATGATGCCGACCAGCTTGATCTTGTTCTCTAAGTTCTTGATGACCATGTCTTACTTTCTTTGGGGGTTCGACTTTTTCATGTATTCACCGTGAAGCAGGGACATGACCTCCTCCTGCAGTTCCGTCAGCAGAGGGGTGAAAGCCCCGAATACCTGTACATAGGGCTCCAGCATCGCCGTCTGCACGAATATGCGCCAGATGGCACGATTGCGACGTCGGACATTGCCGTGCAGCCTGGCAAGGCGCAGCCGGTACAGCAGGTAGGTTGCCAGCGGAGCCGCATAGCGGTCGTCCGTCTCGAAGGCTTCATCCAATTCCTCATACTCCGGGTCATATTGCCGGTTATCCGGCACATCCGTTATCTCCTGGTTCATGCGTCTTGCTGCATAGTGCAGGAATCGTTCGTCCCTGCACCAGTTTTCGATTTTTCTTTGCATTTCCATATTTCCGTATATGCTTTGGGTTATTTTATCTCATGATTCCGCCGACGGCTCCAGATGCCGTCATCTTTGCCTGCTGTGCCACGCCCTCGCCGAAGTTTCGGGTCGAGAAGGCGGTGTCACCCTCCGGTATCATCCATGCCGCAAGGTCTGGAACAAGGTTCAGGCATTTCAGGGCCACGATGCTTGCCGCCATCAGGTAGCCAGCCGAGAAGAACGAGTTCTGCAGGTAGGCGGCCATCGTCTGCTCGCTCGCCGTTATCGCCGTCAGGTTCTCCACCTGGATGCACAAAACAATATCAAACAGGAGCAATACATAAAAGCCCACGAAGTAGAGCATTGCTCCGTAGAAGTGAACCGTCAGATACCTCGTGAGCCATTTCGCCCATGCACCTTCCCACTTGGGTAGCAGGCTGAATGCCCACTGTATCGGACCGAAAATCGTCAGCATTCCAAGTAAGATTTGCTGACAATAGATTGTTGCCCACCACCCGATACGAAAGACTATCAGGGCAATGAGCATGATGATTTTGTCCAGTCCGACGATGACGCCGGAAGTCAGCGAGGTGAACCACAGTTTGGCTGCGTCCTTTTCCATGTTGGTCACTTCGTCCACGCCCGTCTGTTCCATTGTCACCTCTATCAGGTTAGGGTCGGATGTGCCGGTATGGGCAACATCGGCCTGTGCTTGCAGGCTGGTGTACAGCGTGTCACGCACATATATCAGCTCCTGCACTTCCTCGAACTTGTCCGCGATCTGTGTCGCTTCGGCTTCGTACAGGTCATGGGTGTACGACCCGATGCAGTTCGGGATATAGGAGAGGAAGTCCAGAAAGCACCAGTTGCTGCCGCTGCCTGCCATGCCCGTATCGGCAGGAGGGTACCACCAGCACAGCACGAGCGACACCGCCAGTGGCCTGAACAGCTTCATCACGTCCAGTGGCTCGTGCTTGACCATCATCTTGTACGCCATGCCTGCCGCCACGATGAGTGAGAACAGTGCGGCCAGTGCCATGCACATCTGCAATATCCACCAGAACGGACCCTGTGCGCCCGTAAATGTCGCGTCCGTCAGGAACTCGTTGGTCTGGAAGATGACATCATCTATCTCTTCCTCCAGAATGTTGATTCCGAAATCCGAAAGTATGTTTCCGTCTGCCATACGCTGTGTCGTTTAGTTCCCTCTGCTTACCGTTTCGTCACCGTCTCCCGTGTCCGTGCCGCCGTCCGATTGCGAGCCGCACACGGCAAAACGTGCTTCATTCCATCGGTCTACGGCATCCCGGACGATACTTTCCTTGTCTGTAGACCGGTCATAGGTTGCCTTCAGCAGTCCGTCCGTGACGATGGCGTTCTGCCGGTGTGCAAGATTGAGGACAAGGATTTCGTTCTGCCGGGTCACATCCTCGTAGATCCGCAGATACTCCTTCTTCCGCTGGGCATTGGGCATGTAGGCATCCTTGGTGGCATTGATGGCGCACTGGTACACGTGGTAGTATTCAGTCCACCGCTCCCGGTCGTCCGCTGTACCTCCGGCTGGGAGGATACGGTCGATGTTGCGCCGCAAGCGTTCCATCTGGTCGTTTACCTTGTCGCCCTCGGCGAGCCAGGCCAGATCTATCTGGCGGTCGGCCACGTTCAAAGCCTCGATTTCGGCCCGTTTGACCAGAGCCGAGTCGATGGCTTCCGCTTCGTCCGTCTGGTTGTAAAGGTTCACGCCCGCCAGTGTGCGAAACGACAGTTTGTTCTTGGCTGCGGCCGACTTCTTGTACTTGTTGTGCAGCAGCGTGTAGTAGATTTCGGGAGTGAGGGAGCCTGTGCCGGTCTCCATCACGGTAATCTGGTTCTGCTTCGGCGAGTCATGGTTGTAGGTCGCATACTGTGCGTGGACGGCATGTGTCACCAGGACTGCCGCCGCAAAAAGTGTCATTGTCCGTTTCATGTTCATATCTTTTCCCTTTTTCGTTAATAATCCAGTCTTCCGGCACTGCGCCAACGCCCGAAGGCACTCTCGGCGATTTCCTGTTTGGTGCGGGCGCGGTATATCTTTTCTTTCCAGTATCCGACACGTACTTGGATGTACTTCCATGTCTCGATGTAGGCTCGGTTCAGGTGCCGTTCAATATCGTCAAGCGACCCGTTGATGGCTTCCATGACCATCAGCAGGTCCGAGGTCGAGCAGGCGGCTGCACCTGTGGCGTACAGCACGAGGTCGCTGAGCGACTTGTACAGATGCTCCCCGTCTTGGGCAATCTCCCGTATCGCCTGTTCGTTTATCGTGACAATCAGCAGGTCGGACGGGGCGAACTCACCTCGTTTCAATACCTTGTCGTTGAACGCGGTCAGCATCTCCTTGTAGTCACCGATGCGGTCGCTTACGGTTGTATAGGTGTCCTTGGCGTTCAGCACCGTCCGCAAGGACTGGTACATCACGTCGATGACATCAAAGGCACGGGTGTATCTGTCCAGGTCCACGTTCAGTTCCTTGTATTCCACGGTGGCGTCCCGGCTGTATTCATGCAGCAGCTTATTGCTGTATTCCAGGGTGGAACGTGCCAGCAGCAGGCTGCGCTGTTTCTTGTGGTCGTTGATGTAGGCTTCCACCGACACGATGTCGAAGGTCCACTGTGCCTTGGCGGCAGGGGGCAGGAGCACGAGCAGCAGCAAGGCTATAGTCAGGGTGCGTTTCATGGTTGCACCTCCTTTCTGCCGTTCCCGTTTCGCAGGTTTCGTGCGTTCTCTACCCATCGGTCGTGGCATTCCTCCACAAGGGTAAGTCTGCGGCCTTCATCCGTGTTCAGTTCCGGTAGGACATCCTTCAGCAGGTCGATGATGCTGTACTTGTAGTGCATCATTTTTTCAAGCGACACGAGGTCGGCATAGATTCTCGTGAGACGGGTGTCCACTTCACGGGCGATTTCCAGCCGGTCGCTTGACCACAGCAGGTGGTACACATCCCCGGTGGGGGTCTCTTCCTGCGGTGGCGTGCGTGCATACTCCGTCGTGATCTTGCAGGAGGGATATTCCCGTGCAATTTCCGCAATGCGGTCGTTCACCTGCTTGGTCTTTTCCGCATCCGACAGGTTCGGGTCGAGGGTCAGCACGTCGGCCACATGGGTATCGGTATATTCCGTGCTTAGTTCCCAACTGATTTGCATGATGGCCCGGTGGATCTTGATACCGAGGAAGTATTTGGGCTTCCGGGCGATGGACAGGGTCGCCTTGAAGGTGATGACCCCGTTGATGTTCGGCATGGTTGCCTTGCGTACATAGGTGTAGCCGTTCCACGAGCCGCCGTCTTGCCATGTCAGGCTGAACGAGGTCTTGCAGTCCTGCATGATGGCCGGTATGCGGTAGTAGTCATCTGTCGCTACGGCATTGTCGGCGGCAGCCTCCGATTTTGCGTTCTCATAGTCTGCCTGTTTTTGCTGCCACTCGGCCAACTCGCTCTTCAGTTCCGCTATCCGGGTCTGATTCGAGTTGTATTGCTGGCGGTAAACGGCGGCATCTTCCACACTCGATTCGGAGATTTTCTTCAACAGCACGGCATTCTCGTCTTCCAGTGCCTTAATTTGTGACTGGCGGGCGGCGACTTGATTTTCAGCTTCCTGCAACATACCGTCGAGTTCCGAGGTGTCGAGTTCATTGTCCGTGACGGTGGTCAGCATGGCGCACTCTTTGGAGTGGGCATTCAGCGAACTGCCGCATTTGCGGCATTTGTACTGGGTCGTGCCCTGTGCGATCGTGGCACCGTCGGAGCAGGTTACGCTGATGGTCACGCTCTCGCAGCCCTGCAGCTTGGCGGCATCCGTCGCCTGATAGTAGTTCCTCGCATCGGAAGCTATATAATAGGTATAGCCTTCTTCGTTGTCGTTGAACTCCGACAGCCGGGCATTCAGCTGTGCCTTGAAGGTGTTCAGATCCATCGAATAGGAATCGAACACTTCCTCGTAGATGACCTCCTCCTGGTTCCAGTTCTGCCTCACATGGATTTCATAGGCGTATGCCTTTTTGGTCAGCCTGTCGCCCCGTTTGATGAGATAGCTGATCTGGCTGTAATTGATGGTGTAGGTATATCCGTCATTCTGGTTGTTGAGCTGCTGCACGCGGCTGCGTGACCACCCGGCATACCGTTCCGAGTTGGCAAGGGCTTGTTCCCGCTGCGATGCGTTCGGATAGAAACCTGCATCGTTCGTCTCGAAGCGGGTCCATTCGCCGCCGTTCAGGATGCTGTTGTCATCCGTAGGAGGGTAGTAGTCGCACAGGGCGACGCTGCCCTGGTCACGGCGGGCGATGTACCACCGCTGGGTATAGTAGTTCCCGGCAGTCTCGTCCAGATAGTCCGTCATCCACGAGGTCAGGTCGTAGTTGCTGAAGTCGAACAGCCCGGCCACGTTCTCCGGTCCGCCCACCATGTCGATCAGCAGGCCGCCGATGTCGGATTCCGCCTGCTCGAACAGGCTGCCGTAATGGTCATACAGGTCGATGATTTCTTCCACCTTTCCGTTCATCAGGTCATGGAACGAGCTGGTCTGCAACAGGGCGTCCCCGATATTCCCGATACCTGCCGTGGCGAGTCCTACCCCCATGTTATACAGGTTGTCAAGGTCGTTTTGCAGATTCTCCTTGGTGAAGTTACCGGGGATACGGGATAAGTCATCCAACATACCCTGCCAGTCAATGTTGCCTATTTCCGAAAGTTTCAGCAGGGGGACGATCTCTTCCCGGATTTCAAGAAAGGCGATGTCCGAGAAAGTCAGCGTGCTGTTGGTTACGATGCTCTCGAACTGCATACACAAGCTCTTTGTGTCATCGCATACCTTCATCAGATAACTGCCCCAATAAAGGGCAGTCTGCGGCGAGCGGAGCATCATCTTGGCCACCGTCCAGGTCTTAGGTATGATTTTATGGGCAGTCATGTTGTAGATGCGCCGGTAATAATAGTTTTCTGTATTGCTGCTCCAGATACCGAGGTCTGTCAGAGCCTTGTGCTCCAAGAATTTGGAGGCAAAAATTCCCGCCGTGGCAACCTCCGCCGCATTGTAGTGCTTCAGGATGTCATCGACCTGCTCGCTGTAATAGCCTTCTGCCACCGCTTCCGTGCCGAAGGCGGCGGCCATCGCCGCTACGGTGCGTTCGTCATAGTTCACGCTGTAATACTGGGCGTGGACATGCTGCACGACGGCGAGCAGGACGGCTATGAGGGCGAGTGGCAGTCGTTTCATCATTTTATCGCTGATGGGTTGCTTTCACTTCCTTGTGCTCGAAATTCCATCGCTCGGTGTCGATGCAGCTCTCCGTGGCA
>ULVZ01028911.1_pt1 | contig 48599 bp, 61 predicted proteins | sample 1959901 | NCBI WGS metagenome assembly ULVZ01 (sample SAMEA4835800, study PRJEB28245) | human gut metagenome | biome: gut microbiome; material: fecal sample | place: Denmark | collected 2008 | reverse complement strand
GGGGGGGGTAATTACATCTTTCATCATTCCACCTCCCATAATTCAGCTACTCTTTTGAACTCTTCATCAGCCGGAACCGGGCAATCTTTGATCCATTGCATATCTTTTACTTTCCATAACGAAAGGTCTGTGTTGTCAGGAATATGCTTTTTAATATCAGGAAAAAGATTGAGCCGAAGAGATTTACTTTCCATAAGTTCATCTTTGTAATCCAACAAAAAATTATTGGCCTCCAATAAACTATGAACATCATTAACAGAATGTGGAGTGTAAACAACTCCATCGAAGTATCTGATATAATTGGGGAGCATATCAGCCAGTGCCGTATATAGAAATAATTTTCCTTTATTGCCATAGGCCAATTTTTGAACGGTTTTGATACTTTCAGCCAAATTTGCCAGTTTTTTCAGGAAACAAAAGTGGTTCTCCACCAGTTATCATGATCTCTTTGTAATTAAAGTGCTCAACAACTGGTAATTTTGAAAAATCCCATGAGTTGTTGCAACACATAGGACATTTGTTCGGACATTTGGTTGTAACCAATAGACGTAACTTTTCCATTTATAATGATATTGTTTGGGTGTATTTCAATTCTCCGGTATATCCACGTGCTTTCAATTCTGCGATAAGTTCCCGTGGAGAAAATTTTGCCAATTCAGGATTGGAATATATTTTCTTCAAATTCCCCCCCCCTCCCGGAGTTTTCTTACGGTTTCTGGCATAAACATTACCGCACTCTTTACAATATGTCTGCAATCCATCTTCGGTTGAAGCATTTTTCCAAAACTCACTGAGCGGAAGTTCCCGGCCACATTTGCTACATTTTTTTAATTTTTCCATTATTCCTTTTCTTTAATTCTACCATATTCACATATTAGTAAAGCATCCGAAGTTGCCAATGTAACTTTTGCATACGGGAACAGCTGTTGGGCTTTCTTCTTTAAGATGTTTTTCCATTCTGTCTTACCCAATTTGTCTGTATTTCGTAATCCTATAGTTTTTTGCCAAGTTTGTGGAGATACTGTTACTGTCGGAATCCCACAAGCTATCAATCCCATAGTCAGCTGTCCGTAACCTTCTCCAAAAACAAAAGAGGCAGAAGCACTTTGTCCGGTCATGCCATTCACTCGTTCCAAATAACAAACGCTATTTTCTTTGTATATGGAGAGAAAATCTAATAAGTCTTTGGGAGTTGGTGGCATTTTGATACACTCCAATAATTTGTTATTCTCGGTGTCGTACACTACAATCCCACCGTTTTTGCCAACATCTATACCTATGATCCTTCGTTTCATAAATTATACTTTTTTGTTTATAAATCTTTTGAGCTTAATTACATCTTTCTTTCCAAGCCTTAGTGCTTCACTGGTCTTGATGTCAGAAGGTGAAGCTTTACAATTCTCGGTTATCCTTTCAAAATGTCGGATAAAGGATTTTAGGAAATAGTCGGGGATTTCAACTTTCATAATGATTGATTTATGTGGATAAGCCCGGACTCGAACCGGGAACTGTTGCAATCAGGATTTTCGTTTCTGCTTCCGTTTGTACGTATGTCAAGTGTTAATAGCATATTACCTGACTCGTGATGCTATTCGTGCATTTTTACCACAGAAACTAAGCGTCTTCCGATTTCGCCACTTATCCGTTTGCCTCTACAATAGAGGCATTTTATATGAACAAAAAGACTCTTTGTAGTATCTACCGTCGTGGAGCGTATGCAGCGTACTCGACTCGACTTGCAAAGAGAATAAAAAAGGTGAGGCATGATAGTTCCCGGATAGGCGGTCAAGCCACACCGGGAGAAGCTGATTATTAATCGGGTTGATAATTATTATTTTAGGAATTTAGCAAAAGTCTTGATTGAGCCTTCATTATTACTTTTTAAAGAGGCCAATTCTGTATTTTTAGAAGTTAGTGTAGAAATAACAGATTTATTCTTTTCGATTTCTGCATCAATATCACTATTAAGTGTTCCAAATCGGCTTTTGCTTGTGCAAATTGAGACAATATCGTATCTCTTCTTTGTTGAAATGTCAGCATATTATTTTGTCATTTTTAAAAATTCAGGAGCAATGCCATATAGAGGTGTCTTCCCGTCCCACTTGTCTATAAATTGTTTATATAAAATCTCACGGGTGAGTCCACGGGACGCAATTAAAGCTTGTTCTGTTTTTAGTTGCTCCAGTTCGTTTTGCTTCTTTTGTTCTTCAATCTTCTGATCAAGTACCGAAATATTAGTGTTTACCTCGTTACGGCTATCTATTTTATCGCGGACAGCTCTTGAAAATTCCAATTGTGCGGAGAAGGTCAACAACTGCAATCCCCGTTTCTCAAATTCTTTATCAACGATCTGTTCCAGTCTCTTTTCAAATGCCAATGAACCACCGTCAGCCATCAGACTGTCTGTTTTATGTTTGCGACTTTCTTCTTTGATAAGATCATATATACGTGGCTCCAAAATATTATCTTCTAATGATTGCATAAAGCCATCTTTTCCCGATGGGGTGTCAGCCTTATCAATATGCTTGTTATCAAATACAATATCAATAGCCCTGTTTTTCATTACTTTATAAGAGTAAGTTGGCCGGGCTGTAAACTCTGTATTGTCGGCTGCCTTTAGTGTGACTGGATCAGAAAATTCTCCGCGCTGATCGAATAGCGGAACTTGAAAAAGCTCTGTGCCTAATTCCCATGTAGATACCTTACCGGCAACGATTTTAAAATCTTCTTTCCCTTGTTTGCCGTAGTTCTCCATAAGGACACCGGCATAATTGGGAGCAACTCTTTCGCATGAAGCAAACAAAACAACGGCAAATAGTGCCACAATCAAAAAATCAATCTTTCTTTTCATTTTCTACTTTTTTTTAATGATATTATAAACTATAAATGCTACTGTCAGCATAATTATTGAAATTCCCAACCACGCATTTATGTGATTGAATACGCGGTTGCCAATGAAGAAAGCCGATACGACAAGTACCGGCTTCCAGTATTTCTTTACAGTCTTCATTGTTATTGTTCGATAATGGCAATATCCGGTGCCAATTTACGGATCAACAATAATTGCTCGTCAATGGCCTTGTTGCGTTCCTCTTCCACTATCACTTCTGCACCAGGGGAGCAAAGGGACAATCGAATATTACGCCCGTCCACATCTGCAATGATTTCCACTTCAATCTCTTCTGCAGGGCGACCTTTGAAAATCGGGACAATAAGATTGAATGAGGCCGGAAGATTGGAGTTGACAACTTGGCTGTAATTGTCAGTGCGACTACCGTTGTCTTGTCGGGAGTTTTCCACTTTTGAGTCAATGCTGGCTTTGAAGTTCTTCAAGACTGTTACCAGTTCCATGTTGTATTGTGCATCCTTGAAGAAGGCACGATTCATTTTGAAGAACTTTGAAAGCTGCACCGGTTCCCATGTCTTGCTTGTGTTAATACCAAATTCAAGAAACTTGGGATAGTATTTCAACTCACCTCTTACAGTAGCTTTATTCCTACTGTCAGTTTCATTGGTGACAAGTTTAAGTGTCATTTTCTCCCGATCAACAAGAATATAGCAACGTTTCTGATTGATCTATTCTTTTTCAGAGATTCTTTTCAAGAGAAATTCATGAACACTTCCAATTGTTCCGGCTAATTCTACCTTATCAGGCTCCAGTACCGGTAACTCATTTTCTTCGTGAAGTTCAATAACTCTAAGGGTTGCTTCGGTCACACCCGGAGCAAAGTTCACTTGCATCTTTTCGTTTTCCATGTTGTTCTACAAATTTTTAGTTCTGTTTTTAAATGATTTGGCTGGTTTGAAGTGTGGAGTATAATGCTCCGCTATGACAATAGTCTCGTTTTTGTGTATGTTACGAGCAACTTTTCGTTTATAGTGTTTGGGTGACAGTGTACCAAAACCTCTGATATAAAGAGTTCTTCCATTAGCTACTGCATCCACGGTTTCCTTCAATGCTGCTTCTATAACTGTTCGGACTTCGCAAATAGCAATACCGGTTGATTCGGCTACTTGCTTGATAAGTTCTTCTTTTCTCATGGCTTATCCCTCCGTACCAGTAGATTCAATGTCCTCGAAGACCGTTTTTTGCATCTCTTGTGCCTCCATCGGACGTTCTTTAACCAAATCGCCATTACCATTGTAATATCCGGTGGTACGGGTGCTACGATCCATAAACTTAAAGCATTCATCCGTAATTTCCTCATAACCACGTTTTATATCGGTAAGCAACGTTTTTTTACGTTCCTTTTTAGGTTTCAGTTTGTCCTTGTATGCTTGCATGAAAGCTTTCTTTTCTTCTTCCAGTGCGGCCATGTCAAGGTCAATATTTGCCAACTCCGTTTTCCGTTCACCCATTTCTTCCTCGCTGAAAGGAGAAGTATAGGTAATTCTTTCAACTGCTTCGCAATTGTCTTCCAACATTTGTCTGCGAAGCAATGGATTCTTATCTTTAAATAGTTCTTTATCCATATCATAAAGGTTTTAAGCCATATCGGGCAGAACCGACAAATGGCTGTGGGTTAGTCCTTATGTTTGCTTTGTGTATATCATCTGTACGATGATTGAATAATCGGGGTAATCCCGTTATTTTGTCATATACAACCAGTTCAGACGATACATAACAAATAAAGCCTTTCAGTCGCTCTTTCAACCATGCGTTCTGATAGGCTCTGCGTTCACGATATTCTTGGTAGCTCATTCCCTTTGGGCGAGCTGTGAGAAGGGGAGTGTAATTTCTCGCCCCCCCCCGTAACTTTTTGAGTAGGTTGCATACTTTCTTCTTTCACGATTTTTACCATGTGTCCTTCGGGCACTTCAACTGTTACTGTTCTCATTTTAATTTGATTTTAAACTGGTTATTGTATTCTATGTATTTTTCCGGGCAGGTTGTTTCTATAATTCCGTTCATTGTAGGAATACGAAACAACTTGCCGGATTTATGAAGCTCTTTTTCAAGCTGTTTTGCTTTATGTAAAGCAGCCAAAGAACGTGTTTCATTTTCGATCAGTTCTTTAGCCGCTGTGATACTGTTACTAATTTTTTTACATGAATCCATTACTTGACTTCTTCTGCGTATTGAGTATCGTCTTCCTCAAAATCGTCCGGTTTCTGACCTTGTGCCTTTTTCCAGTCTTCAAACATTTCATCATCCAACTGGCTCTCTGTTTCAAGAACTTTAATCATGGAATCTGAAATGCCGGTTTTGGGCAGGAATTTGAAAGCCCAGTTCACGATTGTTTTTCGAGCCATTTCTTCAAAGTCTGTGTCCCACGGAGATTGCTTGCCTTTCTTGACAGCCTCACTACGACTTTTTATTTCTTCAATACGTGCTTTGGGCATTGCATCGAATTTTACAACACCGGAAGTCAAGACTGCAAAATAGTAGCCTCCAAGAAGATCACCACGTTCTCCGAATACATTGGGTTTGTGGATGATAGTGCCACCGGTACCTTTTGTCATGCTGAACTCGTCATTAGCATAAACCAAATCAGAATAAATATCTTTTACAACGCCGGTGCGGATCAAAATATCAACTTTCCCCATATATGAAGCTTGGAACTTCACTTTGCCTTTGTATGGTACAAGATACCCCAATCTTAGTTCAGGATTGAGTGTCAGACCGGTAAGAGAAACGTTTTTGATTGCTTCGACAAGATGATCGGGATATTGCCGGGCACAGTCAATCAAATAAGGATTATTCAACATTGCCTGCATAGCGAAATTGACTTCACGGGCAAATTGCTGTTCTGTGCCACCAGCTGCTATAAATGCCTTTTTAGGGGAGATAAAACAACTTTCCAATCCTTTCAGTTGTACTGGAAAGGCTGGTGGGGCAGAAGGAACGGGCGGTTGTGGTGTGGAAGGTGTTGGGGAGACCGGTTCTGTTTTTGTTGGTGAAGGAGCATTGTGTTGTTCCATTCCCAAGTTCCCTTGTTGGGGGGATTGATTCTCTGTTTTACTCATTGCTCTTGATTATTATAAAAGTTAAACATCTTGTTCTTTTCAAATGCAGGTGTGTCCGGCACCATTATTCTTCGCCCTTTGAATCCCGGCTGAATAAATATCTGTGCACCGTCAAAATCATTGTTTTGTGTACAGTAAACATGCTGGTCTAACAATTTCTTGAATGCCAATGCACTTGCACCCATTTTCACAATTCCGTCTTCCAAATGGAAAGCCCAGTTAGCTGCACTGACAAATACTGCGTCATAGGGAGCTATCTTTTGTTGCATAACCCAGTAGAACTCCTTCCATACTCCAGTACGTTCATGTTCAAAAAACTGGTAGAAGGCTGCCGAAATACCGTAATGAAATTTGGCAATAGTCCGGTTAACTGTTTCTTCATGAAGATCATCAACCTCCAATGTTTTCCAGTCGACAATTTTCTTGGCCGTTTCCACATCAGGGCGATATTTGAACTTGCATCCTTCGTATTCAACGAAATGGCTGACTTCGGCTTTTCCCCATTTTAATATCTGCCTGACCTGTTTGGAGGTGTCCCGGCAATTATTAAGAAGCTCATAAACCATTGTTTCAACCAATTGTATATCGGTTGTGCTTGTCAATGTTTTACCGGGATTTGATTCTTTGGACTCTATTAGTGCAATCTGATATTTTTGGGTGTCTCGTCCATACGGACAGCCGGTTTTAGGATTTATAGGCGGCTCAAATACAAGAAGGTTGTTTCGCCACTTGTCAAGTTTTCCAGTATTAACAAGGCTTTCCATTGCATCATGGTACAGTGAACCTTTTTCAGAGGCTTTAATACTTATCTCAAATAATTCTGGGTGCAATGCCTTGTATCGGGCAAACTTTGGGGACACCATATAATCTTTAATCTGCGTACTACTTAGGAAATCTTTGAATCTTTCTCCACGGTGGTATTCTTCATTTGGCAGATCGTAAATTGTATCTTCTATATTACTCATATAATGAATTTGGAGTTTTACAAAAAACTCCCTACTTTCGCAAGCAAGGAGCCAATAACTAACTAAAAAACTTATTCATCACTTGTGGATAGTAATTCTTTGTAATTCTGTAATATGTATTCTTTTTCTTTATCTGTAAAAGAATAGGCTTTAGCCATAAATTTCATTGCCATATCCTCATTGTGATCGGAAAGGGGATAATAGTCAGTAGCGAATTTGTAAGTAAGCCTATTCAATCGCTCATACTTAACTTTGACCTCCTTAACCCATCCGCTTATCTCCGAGATGATGCCGGACGCTTCTTGCATCTTTTCGTCATATTCCTTTTGGTCTTTTGCTGCTTGTTCTTTCATAGCCTTGTTCTGTGCGGCAAAGTTTGAAATCTTAGCATATAGTTCATCCGAATAAGCCCATCCTGAAATGATGTCAAAATCAGAGTTCCCATTAAACTTGTATTTCTCACTCTTTTTAAGGAACTTGTAATCACTCCCAAGTTTATTCCAATCGTAATCAACCTTTCGCAATGACTTCGCGCTTTTCAGAATTTCAGCAACCTTAGTCGCTTCATTAATGTCAGTAAACGCAAAACCATCCAAAAGCGGAATTGAGAAGTACTGAATATCAGCAGGCTCAATTTCAAATAATTCGGGAATTTTGGGTTTATCCATGATTTTGATACCTTCCTCCATCATGCGGAGTTTAATCAATTTCTGTACATCTTCCTCCGTTAACGCAAGAATCTCTTGCTCGGTCATTTCTGTAAATCCTTTCATACTTTTAGCATTTAAAATGTGTTCCCGTCCGCGTTCCGATGGATTGTTGGCCGTAGCTTTTTAGCGGTGACCGCTTCTTGCGAAGCACGGGTATATATATCATTTAAAGTATCTATTCAGTTAAGAATGTATTTATAAACGCCCTACGTTTACTTTGTCATAATATAAGTTGTTTTTGATAACTTAGTGATTCGTGTGCTGCATCTTCTTATTGGCAGTCCGTATTCACACTCTTTTCACTAATCCGCTTTGGCTACTTTGTCGGTCTATTTCGCCCTTTAGATAAGCAGTAAACCTTGTTTTAAGTCTTTATTTGTTCAGACTATACAATATGTCAAAGAACGTTTTGTTAGTTCCCGGAAAGACGGCCAAACCCGTCCGGGATTATTTTCTTTCCATGAATTTTCTCAAAGCTGATTTGGTAAAAATGAGACTCTTGCCATTTTTGGTGTGAGGAATATCATGTATTCGATTGTATAAGGTTTGCAACTTCCATCCGAGAAATACAGCAGCTTGTTTGGCATTCAAATACTCTTCGGTTTCAGCAGTCGCCATTTCAGTTACAGCCTTTCTCACATCATTGCGAATAAACTTGTGCAGTTCTTCTGCAATCATTTTGGCATCTGAACGGTTCATTTCTTTATCGCTTCGATGGTTATCTGATTTTTATCTTTGTCGATGGATATTGAATATCTTTCAACGTCTTCACGGGGATCAGTAAAAGCTAATTGATAGGCGTAGCTTCTTGCATTGACGCAATCCTTGTAAGAATCCAGCTGCATTACTTTGGAAGAACCAGCTTTAATGCTTAGAATATCTTTCTTTGTTACTTTCATATTATTTTCTATTTTATACTTAAATTTTTCCACAAAAAAATTGCATAAAAGAAAGCTAACAACTACATTTGCCAATGAGATATGTAGTAAGTGGCTTTTGAAGTCGCCAGCTTTCTTGTTGTTCAAACTTACACTCTTTGTTTGTTTGACGTTGCAAATATACTTCATATTTTCAGAAGTGCAATAAAATACTTCTTAAAATTTGTAGTATTTCGTATGTTATAAAACATGTTTTAATGTAAGTTGTTGGTTTATAAAATGTCATACAAGTGAGGTTTGCGTAAAAAGAAAGCTTTCTGAAAAAAGTAATGTCGTTCTATTAGTATTGTAATAATTTAATAAGTAAAAGACGATCTCATTCGGTAAGGTGCTGGATTGCTGCATAGTTAGCCCTTAGACGGTTTCCCGTTTTTGCTATATGCAGCATAAGAAATGTCTCGTTCGTATAAGTACGCCGTTCTTAGCTGGCCGGGCATTAACAAGTTACCCGACTTCCCGGATTTTTCGCTTACTTGTAGCTGTGCAGGCATCCCGGTTTCGTTTGCCTCTCAATATCGCACGCCCTTCGCAGTATTGAGTTGTAAGAGTGTAACCCTCTGTCTCTCCGCTATGCGGCCTACCGCCGATTACACAATGTGGAGAAAAAGAAAATCCGCAAATAGGTAGCAGCTATTTACGGATTCCTATATATAAACTCCAAATAGGATGTTTAATCAATTTATGTGGTAATACTGCTACCATTACGGATGCAAATATACTACTTAATTTACGAAGTGCAAGAAGTTGACGATAAAAAATTGAGTGATCTCTCAAAAAGGTTTTTGCAAGCAATTTCATATTGTGGTTTGAGTGGGTATAAATTGAAGAAAGACAATATTATATCCAGTGAATCAACTCTTACCAGTATAAAAAAAGGGATTCAGTTACCAAGTAAAAAAACAATTGATGCTTTTTGTGAGAAGTATGATGTGAGCAGAGCATGGCTATATACTGGAGAAGGTTTGTTTGCAAAGACTCCATCAGGACAGATAGAACCTTCGGAGAAGGATATTAGGGATGCTCTGAAAAATGCGAGAATGCAATCAGACTCTACGATTAGTAAAGTAGCTCCTTATCTTCAAGATATTCTTGTAAAAGTAAAATATGTTCCGATAGATGCTGCGGCTTCATTTGTCGAAAGCTTATATAACACAGCTTATGAAATTGATTCTTATGGTGTCATGCCGGAAGAAGGTGAAGTGCTTGATGATTCTTATATGGTCTTTCAAGTACGTGGTGACAGCATGGAGCCAACTATACCGGACGGAGCTAAAATTCTTGCTCGCAAAATAGAAGAAGGTTTGTGGGAAAGCGCGTCAGGAGTTGTGAGTATTGTGTATGGGAAAACGCTTTCAGTCAAGCGGATATTGAAAAACAGTCTTTTCTTGGATAATGTGCTGACTTTAAAGGCTGATAACCCCAAGCATGGCCAGTTAGATGTCGAGAGAAGAGAAATAAGGGGGATGTGGCAAGCATTACGCATAATAAGTCAAAAGATTATTTGATATGGAAGAAAGGGCTATTGACAGATTACGAAAATTTGCAAGGTATGCACGTGATAAGGGAGTTGTCAAAGGTGAGAACTCGTTTGAGGCTTATTGTGAATTGTCAAATAGATACATCTATAACTCCATAAGGAACGGGAAGGGGGCTATTGGAACTGATATAATAGCTCGTATTGTGGATAAGTTCCCGGAATTGAATGTGAAGTGGCTTTGTACTGGCAAAGGGAATATGATTGAGACGGATATAGTTCTACCGATATTTAGCGTGGCTTGTTTCATTTAAAATACTCCATAACTTGTGCCGATTGTTCACGGAGACCACAGCAAAGATAATTTTGAGTCATTTCCACGCTTGCATGTCCCATCATTTGGCTTATTGAGTATAAATCGGCACCGCGTAAATACAAATTGGTTGCAAAACTCCGGCGTGCCGTGTGGCTTGAAACAAATTCCCATTTTTCACCTTCCACTTCCTTTCCGGCCTTGAATACTTTAACCGCCTCTGTGATTCCGGCTTTCCGGCAAATATTACGGATATTATTGTTGAATGTCGGATCACTAACTTCTTCTTTAGGTAAATTTGTTAGTAGCTCTTTCACGATTGGCTTCAATGGCACCGTGGCATGAGTTTTAGTTTTTAGGCTGACATAAGAGATCATTCCACCCACTATATTACGGTTGTTCAACCGTGTATAGTCACTATGACGGCAACCGGTAAAGGCGCCTATTAAAAATTGTGTGCGTACCAATTGTTCGTTGGTATTCTTGGGAGCATAGGTGATAATTCGTTCAAGTTCTTCATCAGTAAGCCAAACATTAGTGCTTCTCACATTTTTTACTGAAAGGATTTTATTATAGTCTTTAGGTAGCTCAACCTCTTCATTATACAAGTTCAATACAGCTTTTAATTTGGCGGCATATTGGCGAACAGAGTTTGGTGCCAGCCGTTCTTCCATATAATCAACAAAAGTCTGCAATCGGACTTTTGAAAGATTCTCCCATGTTGCCGGGCAATCATTTGCCCGACTATACATGTTGAGTATAATTTCATATTTGGGGTATTTTGCCAAGAATGCTATACGTAAGTCTTTCATTTTTATTTCATTTCTTTATTCCAACCATCATAAATATCTTCCCAATTATCACCTAAGCCAACCCTTATGCCGAAAGCGTTGTAACATTGTTGTACCGCTTCTTTCGGTGGTAAGTATCTCCCGTCACTTAACATTATATAGCCTTCGTTTATTTCTTGTTGTAGCAAGTTTATATCTACTGGCATGATTTCATCAGGGAACAGCACCACGTTTCCTTTACTCGTTTGATAACTGACTCTTGGGAGTTCAAAATGCCCTCTCTGCCCAGTCAATAAAGAACAGATTCCGATTTCTCCAGTAATGAGATGAACTTCCGTGTTTGGCGCATTTATAACCATAAAATAGGCGTTATCGTCATTTTGGAAATGATTTACTACTCTGCCAACCCTTTCTGTATCACATCTTCTCATTCTCTCGTCCCAAAGATGTCCCATATCATCATGGAATCGGATATGATCTCTTACTTTATCCCATGTTCTTACAGACAGAAATTTCATAGCAGGTAGAGTAAGAGTTTTTTCTACACCATTATCATATTTAAGTTCATGGGTAAAGTAATGTTTTCGTGAGCCGGTAATGTGTATATCCGTAACATCAAAGTTTTCATCATATCCGTTTTCGGTGGAATATTCTTCAAGAACAACAATATCACTCTGTACGATTTCATCAACTATCTTTTGAAACTCATTATAGGCATTGGTTAGCAGGTTTTCGGTATTCATGTTGTCCTGCATGGGTATTTGTGCAACAAGTCTTATTGGGTATTCATTATGTTCTGTACCGTAGCACATATTCTCCACAATACCACAATTAACCTTCCCACATCTTTCATGAAAGAAGTCCATTGTACGCAATACATCTTGGTTGCTTAATTTCGTGGGTTGGGTGACAAACAGCACATAACTTACTTTTACCCTACTAAGAAGTTCTATATGCACGTTTGTAACACTTGGAGGCGTGTCAATAAGAACATAATCCGGGTTGATAGAGTGTATTTTCTTTTTAGCCAGTTCAAGATATTGCCTTACCATTGATTTTTCCAAGTAAATAAACTTGGAAAACATATTTCCAGAAGAGTGTACCCAAATCATTTCATGCGGATGATCGCCTTCAAATTCGGTGTTCATTGACTGGGTGTTTATATCTGCATCAATGATAAACACCTTATTCCCTTGTTTTGCAAGTAATCTTGCTATATTTGCGGTTGTTGTGGTTTTGCCTACGCCGCCTTTGCCTGAATATATTATAATAGCTTTCATATCAATTAAATATTTGGTTCAATAAATTCTATATTAGCCATTCGCATTTCATCTTCAAACGTCCATTTGTAATTGTGATTTTCCCAAAATGAAGCATATTCACAACCACGGCAAGTAACGGAATATCGGCCTTCTCCTATTTTTCTTGCTTTACAAACATCACGGAAAATCCGATTATCTATCGGAAAGTCTGTAAAACATACGATCTCTTTTCCTTCATCCAGTAGCTTTTTAAGAAGCTGATAGTCACGACTGGTTTTATATGGCATATTCATGGTTGGACTCCTTCTTTCATCAATTCAGGATTATCAAAAGCATTTCCTATCACTTCACATCTATCGCTGACGTACCACAACGGAGTAAAGCCACATGCCTTGTTCTTGTAGCAAAACATACCTTTATGAAATAATACCTCAACTGTAAATTGATAGGAGCTTTCACTTTCATGAATCAGTATTAGATCATGTTCGAAGATGCTATTACCGTTCTTATCGGTTATTTCGCTGAACTGACAGACTGTTTCGGGAATAACACCAACCCACTTGTTGGGTCCTACTTCAAAGAATACATTGTACATCTTTCTTTTGATGGTTCCATAGGAAATGGTCATACTCTTTACCCATTCACCACCGTTAACCCTTTTCGCTCTAAATTTTATCATTCTCATATAAATATCCAATTAAGATTCAAGTTTTTTAATAAATTCATTTAATCTATCGGCTGAATAATCGGTACCACCAATTATGAAGTAACCATCAACAGCAAATTTGAATGCTTCAATGGCTTTTTGTCTCATTCCTTCTTCGGCTATCGCTATTGCTGCATAGGCTTTTGCTTCTGATATGGCATATTGCACATAGCCGGTAGAATCCATCCGGTTGTCACTTTCCAAATCCAAAGTGTTACGTCTGATATAATCTTTTGCTTTTTGATTCATAATTATGCTAAAATTGCTTTATTTGTTTTCTAAATTCGTTCCATTCGTTGTTGGTAAAGTTGAAAAGAGTCTTTTTGCCTTTTTCTTCCCAATCACTTATGGCATAACCTACTAAATAAACTTTTTTAGTGCTGAAATCAAATCCCGTCACCCTATAACGTTTCTCATTATCCCGGTACATTGCCCCTTTGCATAACCTTCTGCCTTTGGAGTCTATGAAGGGTTTAATATTGCAGAATGCTTCATAGCTTTGGCAGGCTGAAATATTTCCCGAAGTAACAGCTTTCCGATAGAAATTTTCACCATAGCCCTTACCGTTGGCGTTGACTCCAAACCAGTAACCACCGCTGAATTTTGAAAATATATTCTGAAAATCCTCTTTATTGAATTTCATTTGAGATATTATAGCCAACTTTACTGCTTCATACATGGCTATGTTGACTCGTAAATAAGAATCAGTCTTTTCATTGTTCCAAACAAATCCTATCAGTTCAAAAGCTTTTGATTTTTCATTCATACTTTTGGGTATTTCCCTTCTCCTTTCGGATCAGTTCATTAATGAATTTACTCATGTTTGGTTGCTCTCTGACAAAATCAACCAAATCAATATCCAGTCTAATAGCATAGACCTTACTTTTCGTAACCGGTTTGTTTCGGCGATAACTTCTTTTGGCTTGTTTATTCTCTTCCATAATGATTCATTGATATATGTGATAATTCGTTTGAAATGGCTATAATTTAGGTTTGTTTGCCTCTTTTGTCCCGTCTCTGATTAGATGATTACCTTTGGTGTGAAAACGTCTGAAATCGCCCCAAAATAGCTCATCTGCATTTGCCTTTGGTCGGATTGTTCCCCAAACATATCGCCGTAATAGTTCGGGTAACATCATGGAAACAAACAGTAACGCTATACATTGGTGATTCAATAGTTCGGGCACAACGATTCGGCTGATAGTTCGTTCATGTCTATGTATGAAGATAGGCACCGGGAAAACCAAAGGCCGATCAATATACAATAGTTCGGGTGTGTATGCGCGTACTGGTTCATCCTCTGTTATTGGTTCGGGTACATTTGCGTTTGTTTCTTCGCTTACTGGTTCGGTTAATAGTTCAGGCAAAGAAATGCCGGATAGTTCGGTTAACATTGTTAGCCTCTGTAATGCTTTGTTTATTTGATCCTGATAAAACCAACGGGAAATAAAATCTATCAGAGCTACCAAAGCAAAGACAAACGCCGGTGTTTTCGTTTGTGCATCCACATATAAGGCCGGTAAATGTGTTCCCGGTTCTCTTACCGGTCCTTTTTCCGGGATGATCGGAGCTTTGGCGCGATCTAAAGCCTTTATATTACATTTTAAGTTCGGGCAAATAGAATCATTTATAAATGCAGGCATAACCACACCTATACGCGCCGTCTTATCATCAAAGACCGCCGCCCGATCAGGTGCAACCAGCCACACGCCACCAGTCCAGCCGGAAAGCAAGGGGATAACGTTTGATGCAAAGAAACCTAACTTTATATCAATTAAAGCGGCTTTTTCCAATGTTGCACAAAGTTCTTTGTGTCCGTTACTGTCTGCATCATTATAAGATAAATAAACCTTATTATCTCCGGCAATAGTACGAAGTGAAAAACCGCTTTTTTTGTTTCGTTTGGCTATTTCTTTTACAAAACCGGAAACCGCTTTTAATTCGCTTTTCTGAATCTTTATAAATCCGTCTTTTGAAAGATGGGGGTACACAAGCCGGTAATTAGGGAAATATCCGGCAAAATCACAAACAAAGGTTTGTTTCTTGTCGTTGGTTATTTCTGTAATATTGCCGCCGTCCTGATTACAAACACAAACAGAACACCGGCCAACCATTTCTTTTAAATGTTTGGGATTGATAAATAATTTTAGACCGTCAGGTAAAAGCCCGGATGTTTCAATAATTACTGGGTATTCTTTTAATGTACGCCCGTCAGAAGCAACTAAAGCCGATTTGTAAGGATCAAGATAAATATAATTAAATGCCGGTCTTAAAGGACCTTTTGTTACTAATTTAGTGATATTCAGATGTTCCTTTATAATCCACATATCAAAGGAGCAAACAATATTCTCGCGCTCTTCTATTTTGGTAAACCTTGTTTTATTGGCTTGTTCGGTGCTTATCAGCTTTTCAAATTGCCAAACAAGATTAAAAACCTGATCCACTGGAAAGGAACATTTAAAGCTGTTTATTTGTACAGTCCTAAAATCCGTTATATTTAGTTTGGCATCAACGCAAAGATATTTTATATTTATCTCGTTCCCGTTGGCATCTTTCAGTTTTGCAAGCTCCGCGGCGGTATAGGTGCCGGGAGCTATCTCTATTTCATTTGTAAAAACGTCGTTTGCTATTTTAACCAATTCGGCCAAAATGAGGACGTTGAATTCTTTTTCATTCATAACATTAAATAGTTAGATATTTTACACCAAAGTAAAAGCCTAAAGCAAGGCAAAAAAGCAAGTAAATAGGAAGCAGCCAAAGACCGCCAAACACGCTAAAGCAGATTAATAAAACTACTATTAGCCAAATAATTACGCCCACCATGTTAGAAAGTAGGGTTTTCAACCTCTTGCAAAAAATCTTCCTCCGTTATACTCTCACATATATTTGAGCCATCAACATGAACACTAAATCCGGTTGCGGTACGGAATACTTCTAATTTGTGCGTTTCTCCGTCTGGGGATTCTATTATATAAGTAGTCATAATATAAAAGTTTAAAGGAATGCCGGAAAACCGTCCGGCGCGGTGGAATATTTGTATTATTCGTTTATGTTATGCAAATTACATTTCCAAACGTGTTCAGGAAATGAACCGTCTTTGTTAAGGCTAACAATAGATGTATTATCCCAGTTATCCTTTATTACATAAACTATAAGTTTTCTAAATCCGTATAATCCAATATGATATAATATCTTTTTCTCCATAAATTTAAAATTTGTCTGATTGATCATTTTTATTTATGAAGTCTTTTAATTTCTTGGGATCGGTGCCGGAGATGAACACCACGGCACCGAATAAAAGCAGCATTAAACAAAACATATTCTAACTATTTAGCATTATAATGAATGTTTGGTTCTGATGTTACGTTATATATATAGCTTCCACAACGCACCAGCAGCGCGGCAACGCCGTAATACTGTTTTTCCATTCCTCTAATACTGCCGGATTTATGAAAGTTCGGGAAACGGGATATATTCACCCGTTCTCCTTCTTCTTTTGTTATTCTACGTACTTTCATAAGGCTATTTCATTTTAAAAGTTATGCCAACAGGTAACAAAGAACGGTTAACACTGGAAACGAATTCATTAAAATCGTTCTCCGTTACTTTTGTTTCGTGGTCTCTCCAATTAAAAACAAGCTCGTTACTATGATCGTAATATATCACATTACTAACTGATAACCCGGCATCAAGAACGGCAAACATAACCCGCTTTTCATTTTCGGCCTTTTCCTGTTCCTTTTCACAGTTGTTGATTATTTCAGCGCGTTCTTTCTCGTATGCTTTGCGCTTTTCTTCGTCTTTTCGCGCTTGTACAGCTTCAGGACGATAATAACCATCGTTTATCCTGTTAGTTATAGTTGTACGTTCTTCGTCCGTCAATCTCAAAGTAAAACGTTCGTTTTCCGGCTTATATGGGTTTTCCCATGTTTGCCCGGTTAACTCTTCCAGCTTTTTTAAAGCCTCGTTAGATTCTCTTTCCCAGCGTTCAACGATACCAAGCGTATAAAGAAGGTATTTAAAGTATTGTTTATCTTCTGCCTGATAAAGCAAATTATATTCTGTTTCCGTGATACGCAAATAGTTAATTGCAGTTCCTTTGCTGCTGTTCGTAATATGGTAAAACCCGTTTTCAACTGGGTACATTGGCGCGCCGTAATGATTAGACAAATGAAGAGCAACGAACATTTTAAACTGTGGGAAACGCTTTAGTATTTCTTCATGGCAGCAACCACCAGCACACCAAACGAAACGCCCGTTTTTGCGTCGTTCGTAAATATCCGCCGTTATACTCCAATCGCATATGTTATTTTTGCAATCATCAGCCAGTAATATTTTAACATCGATTTTAAAGGTTGTCCCGGCTTGAATATATCTTTTTGATACTGTGTAAAAAAGTCTATTTGTAGTATTCATAACGCAAAATTTAAAGGGTGAAACTTGGGTCGTCTTTGTTTTTCCATTAACTTCGCGTTGTCACTGTGTTAGGTGATCCGATAAACGCAAAGGTTAAAGGGAGGCCGGGAAGAGGCGACAAACTCGACCCGGTTTCTTATTAGTATGAAATCTTTTGAATACAATTAAAAGGAATTTACAACGCTATATGCTTATCCTGATAGTGAATCAATCCAAAACTATTTGCCGTTGATAGTCTTATGATAGCGGCTTCTTTCCCTGTTTCTTGAAATACATCAAAACGAACATTCAAACGGGTGAAACAGATTGTCCCATCTGGGACTACATGTACAGCGTTTAGCGTCACTTCTTTGTCTTGTAAGTTTAGTAATACTTCCATGATCCTATTTTTTTTAATTAAACATTCAAACAAGAAGGAAGTAAAAGAGGGATGTGGGTCAGGGTATCCGAGCTTTTATCTCCTTTTCTGTATTACAAAGATACGAATAATATTTGTAATACAAAACAAAATGTAACTTTATTCTTAAGAAAATACCCTGGTTTTGCATTTATTAATATTTATATAAATAACTAATAATCAATATATTACACAATGACGCAAATGTAAATGGAAAACATTTATGATGTAATGAAATATTTGTAATGGGAAGGATTTAAATAGGAGCATTTGCTTTATTTGTAGACTTTCTTTAACTTTGGAGCAAGTTACAGAGCGCGAGACGCCAATATAATGAACTCTTTTATATCGTTTTATATGGTGTACAGTAAGCGAGTAACAGATTTACAGCAAATTTATCAATTAACACCCGATGAGGTGTTCTTTTGTATGCTTGTCGCATCCGGAGCCAGCCGTGGAGAAGCATACGCAACGATATTTAGACCACGATCAACCAAAATGGAAACCGCACAACGAGGAGCAGCACAGCTCGCAAAGGATAAAACAGGAATTAATAAATTGATACGGTCGGTCGAAGAGAACAGAACACCATTCATTACTGACAAGGATAGCACCAGAAGAAAGAAGAAAAAGAAAAACACAGAAGAAGAAGAGGAAGATAAAGACGGGAATGTTGTACAATACCGTGATAAAGACGCGGTTTTATCAGGTCTCGAACAAACTTTGCCTTCTTTGAGGGGGAAGGATCGTGCGGATATATTAATGAAAATTGCCGATCTCCAGCAAATGAAGAAGGACGAAAATACAGAAGAAGAGGAAACAGTACATTATTATCTGCCTTTGCAGTGTTATAGATGCAGTCTTTTTATAGCTGATCGAGCAAAGCGGAAAGCAGAAGAAGCGGAAAAGCCGGATTATATTTAATATTATAGGTATAATATAAAGAGAATCAAGGCAAAGCGCGGCTTTTCTCCTTCTTTGCCGGTCAACTGGGGAATGAAAGCAGGGAGGGCACCCCCCCCTGCCACCCAAGACACCAAGCATGTTTCAATCCCGGTCAAGATTTTTATTTTTTTTTTTTTTTGGAGTCAATAATGTATATTTTTAAGTCTTTTCCAATGATAAATTACAAAAGTGAATATCTGATGTATAGTTTTACTTCTGAAAATGTATAGTATATGTATGGTTTACTTCATAACTATACATGTGTAAATCATTCATTATTAAGTCAATGGAAATTTAATGTATAGTATGTATAGTTTATATGTAAATTGTGTATGGGAAAAAAATATATATAATATGGTTTGCATAAAAAACTATACATACTATGCACTATTTTTCCATTGATTTGTATTTCAATATGTTATATATGTATAGTTGCCTTTAAAACCCTACATAAACCATACATATCAGAGAGAATTCTCCATCTGTATTTCCTATTGAAATAGAGTCGTTATCCTTTGTTTGCCAATATTTTATGATTACTTATATTGCATGGTGCTATGAATCCGAAATATGATAAAAAAGCCTTCAAAAGCGCGTGTTTATTCTATATTTTAAGTAGAAAATAATAGTATTTATATGATAATTATGTAGAAAATAGACTATATTTGTGGCGTAAAACGGCCTGAAAATAGGCATAAAACTATCAAAAAGCGCTTGTTTTTGAATATATAATGATATTTTATGGAAATACATGGGTTTGCTCCGGAGACATATCCACGCAAGTTTTGGGTTTCAGTCAGTACGGATACATTTTCAGATAGCTTTGAAGGTGTAATTGAATGGGATGATACTGCTGATTCCATTGTGGGCTGTGTTCGTGATAAACTGCGGAATTTGGGTGGTATTCTTGTCCGATTTGGAAGTAAGGATTCCATTACTATATCAGATATCGCTCATGAAGGTTCACATATAGCGATGAACATATTTGATTATATATGTGCAAGAGTGGATTTAGCTGATCAGGGGACATTCTCTTATCTTGTTGGATGTGTTTCTGACTGTATCAATCAGGTGATGACTGGTAAAATTAAAGGCTGGAATGGAGTCGGGAAAGTATAGGAAGTTGTTAAATGAGGTCTTTGGGCTTATGAAAGGCGAGAAACTGGATTCGGCCTTACAAGAGTCCAAAAGTGCAGCGCGTGTTGACGCTGTGCAGGACTTGATGCGTGCAGCCATTATACGGTCTTCGATTTGTAAGTTCAATGGTACTCCTTACTATTTCAGTGGCCGGATATATGAAGAGATGGCATGGGATGATTTTGGTAACCTGATATATGACTTGATGCGTAAATGCAAAATGCCCAATGGTGATTATTCCCGTGTGGAGGGTGTACTGAAAGTCTGTAAGCGTGTGGTGGCAGGGAAAGCCTTGAAGCCTGATAATGCCATTGTGGTGTTCAATAACTGTGTGTTTGATATGAATGCTCGCCGTTCACATTCTTTCAACCGCCGTTGGGTACAGACTACATGCGTTCCCTATGACTACAAGCCGGAAGAGCATGTCTTTCTTTGGAGAATGTTCCTGGATGAAGTTTTGCCGGACAAAAACATGCAAAAAGTTTTGCAGGAGTTTCTTGGGAGTATTTTTGTTGACCGTCGTGTGGCGAAAATGGAGACTATGCTTGTTCTTCGTGGCTCCGGCTCCAATGGCAAAAGTGTAGTCTTTGAAACGATCATGGGCATACTTGGCCGGGAGAATGTCAGCAATTTCGGCATAGGTGCATTGATTACTGGGAATGAGAGAAAAAAAAATATCGCTTTCATTAATGGCAAGCGGTTGAACTACTGTTCTGAAATACAAGCGTTAGAGTTTGGTAAGGATAGTGACACGTTGAAGAGCCTTATCAGTGGTGAACCTACCGAAGCCCGGCCTATCTATGGCGATAACTTCACTGCTTACAATATTCCCCTGCTTATGGCAAATGCCAACCAAATGCCGTATTTGAAAGACTGGAGCTATGGGATGAGGCGGCGTATTTGCATTATTCCCTTTGAGGTGGAGATACCCAAAGCCCGGCAGAAAAAAGGGCTGTCACGGGATTTGGAGGCCGAATACCCAGCTATATTCAATTGGATATTGGAAGGACGTGACCGTTTTATCGCCAATGGTTATAAGTTGACAGACAGTAAGGAGCTTGAAAATGTCATGGATGAATATCAGTCGGAAAGTAGTACCGTAATGAAGTTCATGTATCAAATGAACTATCTGTGCCGCTATGAGGAAGTTGCCGATATTGAACCCAAATGGATGTCTTCGGCCATTCTGTACCGGAAATATTGCAAATGGTGTAGGGACAATAATGCCAAAGAAGAGAATGTGACAGTATTCGGACGTATTCTTTCGGAAGCCGGTTATCGTAAAAAAAGAACCCCGAATGGTCAGGTGTATGGTTTGTATGGAACAGCCTTGACGGAAAAGCTCTATTATGAGAGACGGGAAGACCTACGGGGTAACTATAAGCAAAGGATCGCTAAACCGGTTTATCAAGATGGCAAACGATACGCTTATACCCATGAAGGGCTTGCGGCCTGCTTGTCATTGAGCATTTATCAAGTCCAGCGTTTGTTCCGGGAGAAGAAACTGGAGGGGACGTACCACATGGAGAAGAGAACAACTGTTTTTGACTTGGGCGCTGTGGAGAAGATTATCAAACAATTAAAAATAAGAACCAAATAGTATGATCGCACCGGATGAATTTGCAGAGGTTATTGAAAAAACAGATAACCTACGTGGAGCATTGGGAATCCCTATGCCAGCTGGATTTCATGTAAATCAAATGAAGCGTGAGCTTGAAGAAGTATCAGACAAATTAAAACGGCTTTACGTTGAGGAAGAAGACGAAAATCCATGGGAGGAATAAGCATGGCAGTAAAATTCAGGCACAAGGGAACGGGATTGTTCTTTTGCAGGGCAAAGGGATTATCCCCTTCAAGAAGAGATTATGACAAACTTGGAGAAGGAGGTATTTTTAGGGAAAGGCATTTGTCTAAGCGAGGAAGAATCTACGAAAGCGCAACTGAAAATCAGAAACGGGATTGGATTGGTAAGAAACATGCAGATGAATTTGAAATAGTAAAAGTATGAAAAATATGAATCACATAGGGTTAAGTGTTGAGCTGATGTCTATTCTTCGGGCCTTGGACTATTCATGTGAATTGAAGACAATAGAAGGTAAGAGCATTGTAATGGATATAGCAGTGCAAGGAGAATTGTCTGTCAGACACCAAAAAATGATTGAAATGCTTCTTGGTGGATTTCTCTCTGAATTTTATCGGGTAAATGGGAAGCATCATATTTATATCAGAGAAGAGTGCAAAGGGCTTCTTCCTGATGATGATAGGTATAGTTGCTTGATTCATGAAATGAATAAAGTATCATCGGATGAAGAACGTATAAACTCTTACGGTAAGGAATACTTTTTTAATCTTGGAGATAGATTTGAACGTAAATTAAAAATAGGATTATGAGCAAAAAAACAAATGGTATTCAGGTAGGTAACTTTATTGTTACGAGGGATAATTGTAGTGAACATGACTGGATCAGTATTAAGGCAGTGTCAGGTTTTTGGAGTATGCGTTTTCGGGATGATAACGGAATGTTTTCCCGGATTCGGGAGTTAACCAACAATAAGGGACTTCGTGAATATTTGGAAACATGGATCAAAGTATGTTTCCTTATTAGTAATGCAACCCCTGACGTTAAGTTTATGGAAGAGTTTTTTAAAAGCTATTCTGATCTTACCGAACGGCTACGAGGCTTGCAGCAACCAGTATCACCGGAAGATGATGCCAAGATACTGGAAGAAGAGAGAAACATGAATAGTATCAAGGAAGGTATTAAGGAGGGACATAAAAATGAGGGTACCGACTGATAAGGAAATTGAAGAGGCCAAAGAATACCTCCGTCAACGTCTGGATGCGGAGCTATCCATGCGTACCAATCTTCAAATTGTAATGATCGAGGCGGCAAAGCAAATTATAGATATTTCATACCGGTACAGGATCAGCCCTGAACTATTCCGTTTTTCAGCAAACAGACAGTTGCAGGAGGAAGTGGATGCCATTATTTTATCCCTTCTTGAAATAATTGAAGACTATACTTATACTTTGGCAGTAGCGACACATGAGGATAATAAGGATGCAATCATAACATGTATAACGCGAGAATCATACGGCAAAACCTTCACACAACGTGCAAGAGAATATGTTGACCGGTTTTCAAAGGAGGTTGAAACGGCCATTGCCGCCGGATTACTACTGAACCTTTCCAAAGACAAATTACTTTCATCTATCAGGCAGTCGGTAAAAACGCCATTGCTTAATGAGCATGTACAGAGAGCTATTTCAAAGGGTTATCCGATTATTTCAAGACTCGGTGTTCAGGAGTCTTTTGGAGTAGGACGTACTGTAAGCTCTTGGACTGCACTGTCAGATTTGACGGAGTATGCTGTGGCAGAGGGTTGGATGAAGCATTGGGAATTGCAGGCTAAAGCCTGTGGAGCCGTAGGGTTCTTTGTCATGCGTGGCAGCTCCTATCCTTGTAACATTTGTGACGATGAAGTCGGATTTCATGTGGAATGGGACAAATTACCACCGTATCACGGTCATTGTAAATGCTTTGCCGTTCCCGTATCAGCAATATAATTATTTAACATACTAAATATCAGAATATTATGTTTGGATTATCATTAATCAGCACAAAGAGACTCAATCATCTTGCATCAGAATGCAGCAAACTGGCTATTGCCAATGTTGAGCTTTCAAAACAAAATGCGACACAATCTAAAACTATTATGGAACTTACTGGAGAAGTCCGGGTGCTAAATTCTAAAATCCTTCTGAATGAAAGTATCAATGATGATCTGCAAAAGAAGCTTAACCGGAAATATCCTCGAAAGCCTTATAATAAAAAATTGTATCGAAAGTAGTGTCATATTCAATTCATTCATTACATTTGCAATGTAGAAGCTGACTTGTTATAACACAAGCTTATCAACCAAATTGTTGAAAAAGTAAAGCCTCTGTCTATTTTATGTAGGCAGAGGCGGCTTTTCCTAATGTATAGTTACATTGGATTCAGAGCGCGGAGTACGGGATTGCTTTCGCGCTCCGCGTTGGTACAGATCATTTTGCATTACCCTCTTTATTTTCATTTTTCTTGATTTTCAGTTGATATAGCAAGTCAGCTTGTTGCTGTTCCTTATATTCACGCATGATACGATCCCATTCATTGTTTTTTCCATAGCCGGATTCTTCCGAGCCGGTTTCTTTTGATAAAATACCGGCACCGACTAATTGTACCAAGTTCGATACCAATTCGGCTGCATTTTGGTGGACGTATGGAACTGCCCACGAAAAAATTTTCAAATTGAGGAATTTGGTAAGTTGGCCTTTTTCTGTTCCATATCCGTGCAGGAACAGCCGTTTCATTTTGTCTATTGATTTGTCAAATTCCTTGCAGTCAATCATGGCTTTTTCCAAAGATGGTGAATAGATCAGCTTGATAGCAACACCCGGTAAATCTCCTGACTTTACTTCGGGAGGCATGACAACAAAACTCCCCATAAAAATCATTTTAAGTAATGTATTAATTTGAAGTTCAAATGATTGTGATGCTTCGGGACGATTCATAAAGCCTGCATCATCATCCTTCCCCATAGTGATAGCTTTTACCGCACCATACATATCTCCCTGAATCTCAACATCTTCACCTTTAAGTAACATGATTGGAAATGCGTATGCCATATTGTTTTGACACAAATGGGAAATAGCCAGTTCGTACTTGTCGATATTATCTTGTGAAAAGCTCCAGCAGGCACCGTGTTTGTCCCGATAATATACAACCGGACATTCGGTAAATCCATGATCGTGTTCTTCCACTAATGTATATCCTTCAATACCGAAATACTGTTTCACTTTGTTTATTGCTCCGGCTATTCCCCTTTTATCCTGCCGGTAACGGTACATTTTTTTATTATCCCACACTTCCACCCAAGAAATGAGTTCCTTTCCCTCTTCGTCATAGTCGCTGTATCGCCGGGCAAACAGTGTCATTTGACCGGTTATGGAATCGTAGTGAGGATAAAGAGTGTCACCATCAAAATAGGAGAGATTCTTGGTGAACACCTTGCCTTCATTCATATAGAATACGATTGCTGCATCTCCCGTTATTTTTACACTTTTGGCATATTCGTAAAATGCAATCTCCATATTTTTATCCAGCCATCCTTTTTGAAATTCGAGAAATATTTCCCGTGAACTTTCATCAACTTTGGTATCGGTCAGCTCATGATGAATGTCATTGCCACATAGATGTACAAGTTGTTGGATAGTGATTATCATCTGAAAGGGAAAAGAAGCACGGAATACTTTCTCCCGGAAGAACCGTTTCTTCTCTTCGTCATATTTCAGTCTGTCCGGGTAAAACAATTCCGAATTGATCTTGTGCCCTGAAGGATAAAACTCACGGATAAAATCAGCCTGCGAAATGAGCTGCCATGTCAGCCTATCACTGTTGTTTGTGAACGATGCGTTTCTTAAATCGCTCGTAATCCTGCCTTGCAAGTAACCTTCGGGAGTGACCCTTGCAAAAGGCTTTTTTGTAAGAATCTCTGCTATCATATTAATCCTAAACCTTTTATGTGTTTGCATTTATGTTTAATTTCAAAAATCATTCGCATAAGCAATGCTTCTATGAAGTCGGGAGAATGACCTACTAATTTTTTCATTATAATCTTCTTGATAATAGTCCAGCCTTTCTCTTCACTGTCTTCATCCTTTCGTATCGCTTTCCTTTCCTTGTCGAGAATCTGTCTAAGGGGAACTTTCTCAAACCCTTTGCCGGAGAACTTGCGTTCAAGAAGAGTCGGTTCAATGGAAATCTCCCGGTTGATAATTTTTTGTGCGAACAGATATGCCGCTTGTGATTTTAAATTCGCATAGATGTATTTGAATTTCTCTTCCACGGCTTCTTTGTTGTTGAATGGGATTGCATTCGGGAAAAAGCCTTTGAATATTTGTCCGAGTCCGTTAAGGTCATAGGTGAAGCATTCTTCTCTTACATGCCATCCTTCCAGCATCGCTTTTACGGTATCGACTGTTTTCTTGCTGTCAAGTTTGCAAACAAATATGTCTCTTATATGCCATCCTTCCCACAGCCACATGACAAGACTGTCGCCACCCTCAAATGCCGCATCACATGATACCCGGCGTATTCCATCACCTATCTGCATGGAATTGCGGTATAAGGCTTCCATGTGAGTCAGCTTTATTATATCATCTCCGGCAGCTTTGTATTTCCAGTTACCGTCAAGATCGCGTGCGCGTTGTTCGTCTGACTGGTTGACAAGGTTAGCCAAATAGGTCGGATCAGAAGACATCAGTTTTACATTATCGGAAAGTTTTGCTTCAATAAAAGTAACCGACTTGATAAACAGTTCTTGTGGTGTGCCATATTGCTCATACTCCGGCTTCCAGTAGGCGTGTATAATATCCTTGCATTGCTCATATACTTCCTCACGGGTATCTCCCCAATATATACCTGAAACATTGTCCCCGTCCATAAAACAATACCGGACTCTGCCATCACGTTCCGGGATTGGAAGACCATCTTCTCCGACCCACCAGTCAATGAATTTTGCAACCCAGCTGTCAGGATCAGGGTTACATGTTCCGATAAAGCGGTTACGGATATGAAAGGCGTTACGGTTACAAGTGATAAGGTATTTGAATTTGAGATATTCCATGTGGGTTATTTCATCCACACCTATATATGCGAACTGTTTACCTTGAAAACGCTTTTTGAAATCGTCAAGTGTGTCAGCATGATAGCTGAATTTTAAAAATCCACCTTTATAGAAATTCCAGCGCATGTCGTTTTTGGACTTGTTGTATTCCCCAAAATCATCATATAAGGTGGATGATGTTTCTACCATATCAGAGAGATCGTCTATCTCATGCCGGAGAAGCACAGAACGGAAGTTTTTATTTTTTATATCTTTCAATGTTTCCATAAGAAGAGTAAAAGTTTTACTTCCTCCACGGCATCCCCCACAGATGGTAATATCAGCCGGGGTGGAGAGCATGTTTTCCTGCCCTCCACCTTGTGCGATTATCTTATTCGGATTAGGGATTTTCCTATCCGCGTCCCTTAACATTTGGATATATTCATAATCAAGCACCAAACTGGCATTAACCGTTTTTATTCCACTATATTTCTCCATAAAAAGAAAACCGATCCTCACATTACACATGTGGAGACCGGCCTATAAGCTCTGATTCTAATATTGCAGTACAAAAATACGCATAAAGAGTATTATTTTCTACATTTTAATAGAAAATAATATCAAAAATGTTTTGAGAAAAGAAATCCAGTACATATATTTGCAACGGAAACATGGAGTATGATAAAAATTAGTGCGGATAAAGATGCAGATCAAAGGGAAATATACAACAAGATAGTTTTATGTCCGATATGCGGTCAGAAACTGACTGATATAAGCTATGTCAATGGTGTTGTTATATTGAGAGTGAAGTGTCGTAGATGCAAGAACTACATAAATGTGGATATTGTGGGTACAACGTAGTTTCCAGGATGATATCGCGGAGTGGAGCAGCTGGTAGCTCGTTGGGATCATAGCCCAAAGGTCATTCGTTCGAGTCGAATCTCCGCAACAATAGTTGGAGTTGCCGCATTGTTTCTCCCTTCGATGTGGCGTATGGGGATAAAGGGAGAATATGGAAAGATGGCAGACGTGGTGTATGCGCCGGACTGAAAATCCGGTTAAGGTGATTCGATTTCATCTCTTTCCACAAAACCTATACGGTGTGGTTCAATTCCCACAGGTACGCTGAAATGGGGTATCGCAGGTTAGGTGAGTATAGGTATATTGTCCGGTTAGCTCAATTGGTAGAGCAATACACTGTTAATGTAAAGGTCGGTAGTCCGATTCTATCACCGGGCGCAATGAAGCGGAGATAGTTCAGTTGGAAGAACGTCAGATTCCAAACCTGATTGTCGGGGGTTCGAGTCCAATACTGCCCACTATTAAATGGAAAATAAGACCAAAGAGTCAGATTGATGCAAAAAGCATTGTCTGACTCTTTTTTTATTCAACATAAACACAAAATAAACACGATGGAACAAGAAAAAATCTTATCCACATTAAGTGAGAAACTTGGAGAAACCAGTTTTTCACCGCAGACATTACAGACGTATGTAGGACTTAATCCCATAGCCGAAGGTTCGGAGCCTGACGAGGCTTATTGGAACAAGGCTGTGAATTTTCTGAAAGGGATGCAAGGACAGTACAACCATGATGTCGCAACCAGAGTTGAGGACTTTAAGAAAAACTATAAGCCCCAACCGACTCCCCCGACACCTCCAACTCCACCGGTACCACCGAAAAACGATGATGAACTGGAGAAGAAACTGAAAGAACTGGAAGCACGTTTAGACGCGGAAGACAGCAAAAAGGTTCAAGCTGATTTGTTGAAGAAGGTTACGGCTGCAATGAAGGCCAAACAAGCGAATGATGATTATGTGTTGAGCAAGACCTTACAAGGGGTAACTTTCGATACCAAGAAAACTGTGGATGAACTGGTTACTGAATTTCTGCCGAAATATGATGCAGAATATAAGGCGTGCAGGGGTTATGGCACCGCCCCAAGAACTTCTGACGGTTCAGGTGGAACACAACACAATGCAGCCAGCAGATACTTTGAACGTAAAGGCAAGAAGGAAGGCTGGAAGAAGAATTGAAATTATTAACTCTAAAACAATAAATGTATGGGAACAATGGGTAACACGTTTGATGTGAACACCGTGAAATACGGACATGCCCGTAAAGTGTGGCGTGAAATCCGTCACCGTTATCCGGGCGGTGGTATGGTGAGTAACATTTCCGATTGGGTTGCGGTTGGCAAGATTCCTGCCGGTACAGCAGTGAAGTTTAATCTTTCAGACAAGACTTTTAAAGCCTATACGGACGAACAGATTAAGGCGGCTGAATCAGATATTACCACCACTCTTGGTATTAATGGCTATTTGCAAGAAGATGTTCTTGTAGCCAGTGAAAGCACGAAGGCCAGTGGGACAGTAGTCTATGCCGGAGAGATTTATCAGTACATGTTTGACGAAAAAGTGGTTGCTATCCTGCAAAAGATTACTACACTTCCTCAAATTGTATGGGTGCAGTAGAAGAATTTGAAAATAACATTTAAAACACGACAATTGTATGAATACACTTCCTATTGATTTGTACAAGGTTATCGAATATGGGCTTGGTGGGGACACTTGGCAAGAATTTATTGACCGTTACAAGGAGAAGTATGACCTACTTCAAATTGATGGTTTTGAATTTGAAGCAACCAAGTTGGATTATACTTTCTCCCAGCTTATTACGAGCCTCGGCGTGAAAACGCTGCCAGCTTACGTTGATCCGGAAAGTCCGGGTTATGAAGCTGCATTGGGAGAACTCGAAGGAAGGACGGGTAATATCCCGACTCAAAAGAAGTTCTACCGTTTGAACCGTGTGACTGTGAGACAACAATTACAGCTGTTGCAACGGGTAGGCATGTCCGCATTGACGGAAGAGATGCAGAATGTGTTCTTGGGCTTGCTTGATGAAAGTGCTGACGGTCTTATCGGATCGTACTACAATGCGCTTACTCACCAGCGAATGAGAATTGTTTCCACGGGTAAGTTCACTATTGATACTGATAACAACCCACGTGGTTTGAAGGGTATCACTATTGACTTTAATATCCCTGAAGACCATTACCAGGTATTGGCCGGCACAAGCCGTTGGTGGACTAAGGATGAACATATTCCGGCAAATCAAGGCTCTGCCTCTGATCCGATTATGGATATAAAGAACAGAGTGAAAGAGATTCGCCGCAAATATCATTATTTGGGCAAGATCAGGATGGAGCTGGCGCAGGACTTGTGGGATGATTTAATGACTCATACTGCGGTTCTTAAACGTATCGGTCATTCTCTCTATCCGACTGTGACGGATGATAGTACGGTTATTGCCAATGCACAGAATGAAGATGAAGACCGCCTGAAAGCCATTTTCAAGAAACTGGTTAAAGTGGATGAAATCGTACCACGTGACAGCTATGCTTTTGTTGACAAGCCCGGTAAGGATGCAGACGGACAGCCTGATCTTATCACTGAACAAGTGGAAAACTTCAAGGCTACCAATATCGCCTTTATACCGGTAGGTCAGATTGGTACAATTCAAGGTGTGGAACCTTTGACTTTGGGATATGAGGCAAACAAGGTTGCTTCTTATGACGGTGGACGTTTGAAACTGACACAGAGAGCCAATCCTGAAACACATTCAATCTATATTGAAAGTGAAGCCGCCCAAATGTGTGTGCCGAGAATGCCGCAGTATATGTTCATTTCTACTGTGACTGTGTAACTCTTAACTTCATGCAAGAATGAGTGAGGAACTTTCTCATACGGAAGATATGACCATTGAAGACTTTTTGAGTGGCGCAACCGCTTATGAAATAGCGGATAACGCCCTCAAAAGGGTTCTTGTCAAGCGGGAAATCGCTTTTGGAACAATGGTAAGTGAACTGACCGAAAGGCAACTTGATCTTGCCACTGCCGATATTTATATGTGGTGTGCGAGCACTCCAAGCAGTAAGAATGATACCGAAGACAGTGACGGGGGATGGAAGCATAAGGAAGGTGGTTGGCAGACCAGCGCATACGACAAGCGGCAACTCCGTGAAATGGCGAAAGAACTGTATGAGAAATGGGATGAAGAAGTTGTAAAGGGCACTAAAATCAGAATAGTCAATTTTTGAGTATGAAAGTAAATAATCCACGGCATCCGCACAAATGTACTGTTTACCGAATTATAGGTGAGGATTCTTTCAGTGATGGTGAGAAGGTGATCTTGTATGAAGGTATATGCCGAAAGGAAGGTAGTACAAATTTGCGGACATTCAAAACCGATAATGTGATAAAGAGCGATTATCTGTTGAGCCTTCCCGGAATTGTTGAAGGAATATTGGCCGGTGATCTGATAGATGTCACGGACAGACAAGGCACTTTCACTCAATGTATGGTTACTGATAGCTATGCCGGAAATTTGGGAACAACTGTGTATTTCAATCTTGCAAAAAATTAACGCATGGATAACCGGAGCAATGAAGTATTGTTTGATGAAGGAATAAGGAAGGCAAAGGAGCTTGTTTCAGGATATATCTTTGATGTCTTGACTAAATGCTGTGAAGAACTTATCCAAGATGCACTTGATAACAAGTCAGGCTTTCGGAATCTTACGGGTAATACAATAACCAGTTATGCGTGCGGATTATTCATGGGCGGTAGATTTTCCTATTTCGTTTGTAGTGGAGATTCAATGAAACAACCGGTGAGAGTAAAGCTGACTAAAGGTGAAACATTTGTAGGTGTCAGTTATGATAATCAGAACAGACGTTTTACTGGAACAATAGAAACTGATAAAGGTTATGGCGAAGCATTCTCCTTTGATTTCTTGAAAAGATATAAGTCGGAATCACGTAAAGGATTTGAGATAGTAATGTGCACGGGTACTGAATATTCAACCTATTTGGAGAATGTGTTGAATGCAGATGTTCTGACCGGAACATTTCAAAGGGCACAAAATACATTATTCAAGAACTTTAAACCAATGAAATGATGGGACGGACAGTTTATAGACGTATGGATATATTAAAACAAATCGCTGATGCAGTAACCGGCATTGGTGAAAAGGTTCTCATAACAGATCGTCCGGCTGCTGAACAAAAGGCGATGAAGGACTTTGTTGTTATCCGGTTGCCACAAACTATCCAAGATAAAGGAAGTACCTACCAAGACACTTACTGTCAGATAAACGTTTTTGCGCATGATCGCTCAAACGGTATTGAGAATACAGTCCGTTTGGATGAAATGCAAATGGAAGTGGTTTCAAAATTTCCAATAGTGACGGAATTGTTTTCAGCTGTAAGTCCACGATTGCTTCCCGGAGGAAATGACGGACTCGGTTTTCATTCCTTAATAATACAAGCGAAGCTAATAATAAACAAATGACACAAACTTAAAAAGATACGATTATGGCAGAGATTTCTATTACTACCAAACTGGAAAAGTTAAAGGTGCTTTTTAATCAGATGAAGGAGGTTTATTATGTGTCCAAAGTCAATAGTGACCTCGCAACTTTAGCGGCTTTTGATATGGAGCTGCCGGTACTCTCTGACGGAGTTACATTTGATACCGGAGCTGCCGATGTTTCCAAGATCAAGTTGACAACCGGAGCAACTTGGACTTCTATTGCTAATGCTGGAGATTCCGATATTCAGTTTCAAGTACCTTCCGTGGCAGGAAAGATCAATGACTTGTTACTGAACAAGAAAGCGGAAACGGTGACTATGACTGCTACCATTGATGGTGAGACTTATGAAGGTGAAGGTTACAATATCGAACCGAAGAAAGTAATCGGAGGACTCTTCATGCGTAGTGAAGACCGTCAAACAGCCTTGTTCTTACCGAATGTTGAGGGGTATAGCAACTTCGTCAGCGAGCAGGATAAGCCGGGGTACTTTAATGTATCTGTTTCTCCGTTGAATGATGATAAGGGTGCCTCTATTTACATTTTACGTAAAAAAGTGTCCGAATAAAAAACTTAGGATATAACACTTTGCAAAATTCATATCAGCGAAAAGGTGGTGAGCTACTTGATACCGGCCACCACCTTTTTTCGTATAAAACACGATAAAATATGACAAAGAAGAATGACATAACACTTCCTACACCGGAGGATGAAAGGCTATTGAATGATGTGTTGGAAGACAGTGTGGACTATGTGGAAGTCCGAGGAAAGAAATATGGTATTTCATGGCTGAAAAGAGGGACTATACGCAAATTCACCAGTACCATGCAGAAATCGGGAAATGATGATAAGATCAGTTGCCAATGTGCAGCCGCTATCATTTTGAACGGATATTGGAAGATCAAGTTCTTCTATCCTTTCTTGTGGCGATGGTTCTTTTATATCAAACAATATGGAGATCATGAGCTGATGAAGGTTATAGCCGTCGGCAAAAAAAAAATTCCAGTGGAAGACTACTTGACTGCTACCATATATCTGACCGCGATGAAGGACACGATGATGACAATGACAAAAGAGGAAGCAGAGCATATCCTTCACGAACCAGCTACGGACAAACGTGGGAAATAGGCAAGTCCTATCCGTGGCTGACAGAGCCTTTGAGAGTATTTGGGATTCCAATAAGCAAGCCCTTGTTTGGTATTTATTGGGTACTTACAAATGCACAAATTGAACTATTGGCAATGGATGTGTCTATTGTGGTTACAGATTGTGACAAGGACAACAAGGAAAAGAAGCACGATACGAAGAACTTCAAATCCCCTTCCGTAAGCGAAATAGAGGATGCTGCCAAACGCTGGAAAGATAAGTATGGCAATGGAGAAACAGCAATTAACATTAATGATTATAAGTAACACAAACACAATAATATATGGCTGGTCTCGGTAATTTATATTTTGATATACTGTTCCGTGATAAGACAGCGGAACAACGTAAAAAATTGAAAGCGGAAATCACCAAAGACTTGCAGGCAAAACTTGATGTGGGTTTTGACAAGAAGAAGTTGGTTGGCGATATGAAGACTTTGCTTCAAAGTGAGAAGTTTAAGATCAATGTGGTAGTGGATAAGGCCAGTACCACACAAGCTGTCCGTGCCGCCTTGCAAGCCGCCGGGTTGAATACAAACTTTACAGCAAGTGATTTACGCGCCGCCAAAGCCGCAGCCATTCAAACCAAAGCGGAGGCTTCTGCCGCAGCTGCACGTGAGCTTGCGCGACAAAGAGCCGCCCGTGCCGCCAAAGCGGAACTGGATTTGGCTAATGCCCGTGAGAGATCAGCCAATGCAGCAAGGCGGCACATGATAGCCACTCTCAATATGAATGGAGCAATGAACAGCCAGTTGAGTATTGTCGGACAATTAAGAAATGGCTTTTTGGGGCTATACTCCATTTATGCGGCACAAAATTTCTTACGTGCAGTGGTTGATATTGGTGGTGAGTTGGAGAATCAGAAAATTGCAATGGCCTCTATCTTGCAAGATGAAGGCAAATCTACAACCATATTCAATCAGATTAAGAAACTGGCTGTTGCTTCTCCGTTCGGGGTTATGGACTTGAATCAGTATGCCAAACAACTTTCCGCGTATTCTATACCATACAATGAATTGTATGATACCATGAAAAGGCTGGCTGATATATCAGCCGGTGTAGGTGTTGATATGGGACGTATCATATTGGCCTACAGTCAGATAAAGGCTGCTAAATTCTTGAAAGGAACGGAATTACGACAATTGACGGAAGCGAACATTCCTATGGTGGATAAACTGGCCGAGCGATTCAGCAAGTTGGAAGGCCGCATTGTCAGTGCCGGTGAAGTGCTTGATATGATCTCGAAAAAGAAGGTTACGTTTGAGGATGTAAAAGATGTTCTTTGGGAACTTACGGATGATGGTGGCATGTTTAATAATATGCAGGAAGTTCTTTCAGAATCAGTTAAGTCCAAATGGAAGAACTTGGCTGATGCGATTGACATTATGCTTGGTGATATTGCGGAGTCAATGGGTAGTACATTGAAATGGACTGCCGAAAGCCTTACCACCCTTGCTCAAAATTGGAAAGGAATTGTACCTTTTATAACAGCGGCCACAGCTGCGTTTGGAACATATCGGGTTGCGGTTTATGCAGGATCACGTGCCATGGGAGTGGCAAATGCTACATTAATAAAAGGAACACTCGCAGCTAAACAGAAAACAGCAGCGGATTTAGTGATGGCTTCCAATTACCGCACTTTAACTGCCGCTGAAAAAGGATTGATTGCTTCAAGAAATGCTATGACTACCGCAGAATGGAGGGCATTGGCTGTTAGTGGCGCATTGAACAAAGAACAAGCGTTGAGGTTGATAACACTTGGGAAAATTAAATCAGGTCAGGCAGGACATATTACCCAATTACTTAATATATCAAAAGCTGAACTTCAAGTGGCTATGTCAGCTGGAAAAGCTCGTGTGGCAATGACAATGCTTAGTTATGGAGCCAAACAAGTTTGGACTGCTTTTAAGGGTTTGTTCAATCCATACATGTATTTGTTCGCTGGACTTTTTGCCATTACTGAATTATGGTATAAGTCCGGGCAAAAGGCTGACGAAATGAACGAGCGTATTTCCGAGCTGACAACAAGAGCACAAGACGGTTTCAAGAATTTAACGAAAGAAGCTCAAAAATTTGCTGATGTTGATCCTTTTAAGGCGAATGATGCCTCACTGATTTCTTCTATTGAAGAAATGAAAACAGCATTAAAGGATTATTCTCCAGTTTGGGCAGACACTTTTAATGAAACGTTTAAGACTGATGATGAAGGAAATACGGTTAAAAGCCTTGCAGAACAATATATATCGCTTCGGAATGCTTTGAATGATACAAAAGAGGCTTATAGATTGTTGAATGCCATAAAAGGTACGTCTGAACATGCCAATGAAGCGACTGACGGTTATTTTGATGACAGTTTTCTTGAAAATATCAATGACTACATTGATGCGGAGGAACGGGTAAACAAGATTATTGGCCGCATGTCAGGCAGCTATATCGAGTATTCCACCGCCATGCAGAAAGTTATAGCCAAACATGGTGATTTTGCCAAAGCCGCTTCGGGTAAACCGCTGAAAGAACAGCTATCCATTCTCAAAGAATACCCCAAAGCATTGGCCAGCCTGAATAATGAGTTGCCTTTCACTGGAGGATATAGAGATGATATTTTTCAATTGCGGAAAGCGTGGAAAAACTCTAAGCGTATTTATATGGAAGATGTATTGCCGGATATGAAAGACTTCCTATCTGGGTACAAGTCGAGGCTGAAAGCTGCCGGCTGGGATTTGGAGAATTTGAGTGATGCGCAGAAAATAGCTATCGGTTTGGATATAAGTTCTTTCTTTGATACGTTCGAGAAGATGCCGAAATATATGCGAGACTTCTTTAACGAGAAGACTCTTGAAGAAGAGTTCAATATCAAGATTAATGCTGAATATACAGAAGCCAGTCAAAGTTTTTCTGATTTGCAGAAAAAGTTCAATGAAGCCACAGATGGGCAATTTGAAGTCCAAATAAAGGTTTCCACAGATTCAGAGAAAATCATTGAAGGAATACAAAAAGGATACAAGGAAGCTAAAGAGACAACAAATCAATTGAAGCCGGTATTGATTAAAGCCGGAATAGATTTGTCAGGTATTGGAGCTATTGACTTGTCAAAACTTCCCGACTGGCAGAAGCAAATTGTATCAGATTATAAAAAGGCTTTCGACACAATGCAAGCCGGTGAGAAAGGAGCTAAAGGAATCGGTTTTTCTCTCACTGATCCAAATAAGAATAAGAGCAAAAAGGATGCCTTTGCCGAAAGATTGAAAGAACGGGTAAACTTACTAAAGGAGGCATATTCTGAATATAAGAAGTGGACTGACATTGTTGGAAAGGGAGAAGCTGCCAGCAAGGTTAAAGAATCGGGTATTTTTGATTCCTTATTTAAAGGTAAAGAACCGGTGAATATTGTAAATTATCGGGATGAATTGAATAAGATTCTTAACCAGCTTGACGATAAGACCAAAGAGCGTAGGGAATTGAAAGTTTCTATACGGAAAGTGCTTTTGGATATTGATGCCAACGCTATGAAAGAAGCTTCGGATAAGGCCACAAAGGAACTTGAAAGGTACGTGTCTGATGTTTCAAAGAAATGGGATATATACAAGCAGCTTATCAATGCCGGTGCAAGTAAGAAGGATGCTTCAACTTATGCTTTTGGTTTTTTGACTGATTATGAGAATGAAGCGCAATATTTAATAGATACAGTACAAAAGAAACTCAAAGAAAAGGCTGTTGATCTTCCATTCACTTTGAGTGACGATGAAGCAGAAAGTATATTAGGAGGTAAAGACAGCCCATTATATAAGCAATTTTTTAAGGTGTGGAAGGATGCTAAAGAGGCATTTGAGAAAGATAAGGTAAGTATTGCACTTGATGATACAAAGGTTATTGCCAATGCAAGATCAACGATAGAAAAGATACGAATATTAAGTGAACAGTACGCATCAAAGACTGGATTAAGTGTCGGAAAAAATGGGGAGTTGGTTGGTGATACGTCAGGTCTAAACAATGTTCAGAAGGCTTATCTTGATGAATATAATAAGAAGCTGATTGAATTAAAATCGACCTTATTACAATTGTTACCTGAATGGGAGAAAATATTTGGAGATAAAGAGCAACGTTCATTCTCTGATTTGAAAGAGGCTGAACGTATCGCAAGGGAAATCAAGAATAATGCAAAGGTTTCCTATGATAGCGATGGAAAGCCCAATGGATTTACTTCTTTTTTTACGAAAGATGATGGTAGTATTGAAAATGTTAAGGGTGCTTATTCTTTGTTGGATAAATTGATAAAAGCCATCCCCCAGTTGCAAGATGCACAGTTGGCTGTAAATCCATTCAAAACCTTAGCGAAGAATGTAAAAGAACTTTTTACTTCTGAAAAAGACAGCGACAAACTGGAAAAGAAAATCGGACGGTTGGGAGAAAGTGCCGCTGAAAGTGCTGATCTTGTCGGCAATTTTGCAGGACAGATGTCTTCCATGTTCGATGCTTTGGGCAATGAGGGTATGGCCGACACGATGGGTAATGTGCAGGATGCCATGTCTTCTATAAGCAATATCGGGCAGGGATTCGCCAAAGGTGGAATCGTTGGTGGTATTGCTGCCGCTGCTGGTGAAGCTGTAAATTGGATTGGGAAGATAGCACAAGCGCATGATAAGAAACTCGATAAGGCTATTGAAAAGAGTAAACTTCGTGCTCAACAGTTGCAATATATATACGAACAAATTGACGGTATTCTTGAACGTTTTTTGGGCAGTGGCACGGAACTAAAACTTGTAGATGCAGAAAATGACCGTACCCGGTTGAATCAATTAAATAATCAGATTGGTGCAATACGCAATAAGGGAAAGATCAACATCTTCGATTTGATGTCTTTGCAGAAATATAAGCAGGAAGCGGAAAAACTTCAAAAACGTGTTTCGGCATACGATGAAGGTGGTGCATACGGGTATCAACGTGCCTTGATGCAAGAACAACTTTCAGAATTGGAGAAACAACGGCAAGCCGAAATTGACAAGAAGAAGACGGATGATAGCAAGGTGGCTGATTATGAGAATCAGATTGCGGAGATGAAACAGCAAATAAAGGATTTTGCCGAAGAAACGGCTGAATCTCTTTATGGCATTAATTTGAAAGACTGGGCTTCACAGCTGGGAGATGCCTTGTATGAGGCATGGCAGAAAGGCGAGGATGGTGCCGAAGCTTTCAAAAATAAGGTTGCCGACATTATGGGTGATGTTATGAACTCCATTCTCAAAATAAGTATTTTGGAACCGGCCATGCAACAGCTTCAAAAGATGCTTTTTGGTGAGGATGGAATGAGTGGTTATTTCGGCAAGGATTTCTCTCTTGACGAAAAGGAGTTGGAAAGTATTGCGGACTATCTAATGGGGGTAAGTGAGAAAACCGATGATTACTATTCCATGCTTGACAAACTGAATAACTATATGGAAAAGAAATATGGTATCAGTATGAAGGAAGAGGAAGAAGACAGTGGAAGTGGTTTATCTAAAGGCATACAGAATGTTACTGAAAATACCGCTAACCTTTTGGCTTCTTATATAAATGCAATCCGGGCTGACGTGAGTGTTAAACGGGAGTATGTGCGCAGATTGGTTGAAGAATTGTTCCCGGCCTATAATGTAATAGCACAAGCACAATTACAACAACTGACAATGATACAGATAAATACAGCAAAGAATGTGGAATTTGTGGAAGAAATCAGGGATATACTACATAGGAATATAAACGGTGTAAACAAGTTTAATATATGATTATGAACAGATTGAATAGTGAATTGAGAGGTCATGCCGTATCGTATGGCCTCTGCACACAATGGCAAGGTGACTGGCAAAACAATAAAAGCCAGCAAGAATTGATCGGAATGTATATACGGGGCATTGATTTTTGTATTGAACACGATTATCCGACGGTGGAATATATAAAAGGTAATTTTGACCGGAGCCTGCTTCATCAAAACCTTATTTTTGTTGATGAACCAGTGACCGGAGGCAACAATGGTGTATATGTACTGAACGGTAAATGTTCAGGCAAGCTTTCTTTCGGTAAATTTACAGCCGCTACTCTCCATTTGCGCCATGATAGTGAATTGACTCTTGAAGTGGAAGATTGCGCCAAAGTTTTTGTGAGTGTATATGATCGGGCTAAACTACATGTAAGGCAAAGCGATGTGGCTAAAGTTTATGTATATGTTCATGGTGGAAACTGTAAAATAGAATCCGAAGGCAATGTTATGGTAAGATATAAAAAGAATGGGGACTAACACGTTTTCTGCAATATATTTATTTACAGTCTTTTATATTTCTAAATTATTTGAACGGTATCATAAATTGTAACCAATATCTCGTCACAATACGGTAGATACGTGCATTATTTATATTATGTCTAAATTTTAGAGTAAATATAACTGTTTTTATTTACCGATTCTTACCGTTTGTTACTGATGTTTACCGAATTTATTTTATTGATTTTTAGGTTGTTGTATGGTGAAAATATCGTTTCTATATTTGTGTCGGAAACAATGCTGTTAGGTTCATTTCGTGGTTGTCATGAACTGGAATAAAATATTATAGGGCATTCTCTTTGAGGCAGGCAACCACATTAGGCTTCATCGGGATTTGCCCTTTCTCTTTATTATTATGTCAAGCGTGACTATTATATTAAGGAGGGTTCAGTAGGTACGAGTAATGGCGTATTGGGGTTCGATTCCCTGCCTACTACAAGATCGGACAAAATAATTCCCCAAAAGCGGAGATGTCCGAGCCGCTGATGGGGAAAACATTAACTTTATAGTGCAAAGATATGGAAAATTTTAATCAGTTAATACCTATTGATGAGGGAAAAGGTAAAAAAAAGAACAATGACCTCCTTACAGATTGCAGAAATTACGGGCAAAACTCATTCAAATGTAATGCGAGATATTCGCAATATCCTTGAACAACTGGAAGATAGACGACAATTCAGTTTTGAATTATCATCAAGACCTCAACCTATGCCAAACGGTGGAAGCAAAGAAGTGTCTTGTTACATTCTCACCAAAAAGGATTGTCTTCTTCTCGCAAGTGGTTATGATGCAAACTTACGAGCCAAAATTATTAATCGTTGGGAAGAACTTGAAGAAAACAAGCGTGAACTTTCCCGTAAAAGGGAGAAATCTTTGTTAAGTAAAATCTAAATTTATAATATGAAAACAAATCAAGAAATGGTGCGATACATTGATAGTTTTTCTGTGGTTCAGCGCACGAGTGATGGTTATTTTGACGGAACTGAATTGCTTCGGCAGTGGAATAATGTAGAAGGGAATCCGAGAAGGCAAATGAGTAAATTCTTAGAATCTGATAATACATCAGAGTTTTTGAAAGCTCTTGCAGAGGATGAAAGCCATAGAGCAAAAATGCTCATTGGTGAAAATCAACTACTTATAAAAGTTAAGGGTAGAAATACGAAAGAAGGCAAAACACCCGATAAAGTTTGGATGAATCCGCTTCTGTTTATCAAATTTGCTATGTGGATAAATCCGGCTTTTGAAGTCAAAGTATTACGGTTTGTGTACGATGAAATGATTCGCTATCGAAACGATGCCGGGGATGCTTACAAAGAACTTGGCTCTGCCGTTCAGAAGATAGTTCCTAAAGAGTTTATGCCGAAAGCAATGCAAAAGGTTGGGGAAGCATTGAATTGGGTTGTGTTTAACTCACATGAGAAAATGCTTCGCAACAAGCAGGGTGATGAAAGCAAACAACGCGAACTGTGGCAGCTTGAAAAGAAGGTGGCTGATTTAATCAACGAGGGATTCATTACCAACTTCGATAATTTAATATCATACCTTAGAAAACAATATTCAAAAAGGAACTATCCTGCCGTGTTCCAATTACAGCAAGAAAATACAAATTTTATCCACTATAAATAATAAATCAATATGGAATTAGTAGAATTTATGAGCAACAAAGAATGCGTTGTAGAAACATTCAAAGTAAATGGTCTTATTGCAAAAGACAATACGGTAACAGAGAAAGGTTTAATGGCTATACAGTTCTATTTAGATATGATAGAGCAAAAGAAGCCAGAATTAGAAAATTGTCAAACGGCTTATATGTCATGTAGTGAGGTGGAGGAATGGGAAAAGAAAAACGCTGCGGCTTCGGTAAGTTTTGACAGCGGAGGGGTAGTCGAGTTTCTCCCGATAGAAATGTTCTCAAAAGATGCTAAAATAGAAAAGGGAGGTGGCATAAAAGGTATGCTTATTTCAATGTGCGATTGCGCATGTGAAGATGAAATATCCGAAATAGTATCTTCAAATGATGAAATTCGTAAATTGAGAGATGCGCTTAACAAATATCTCGAAAGCTGAATACTTTTGGCTAAGAGTGGCAAAATGCACAAAATAAAATTGGGCTGACTTTGGAGCCAGCCTAATTATAATTTATACGCGAAAACATTAGCCAGATTATGTTAGCTCAATATTTAATGGTAGTCAGCGTTAAAAGACGTACTAATATCTTTATATTTAGAATATAATTTGATTTTATAAATATTATATGTTCCACGACCATTAAGTATAGACTTATCTACGCTTTTATTTGCGGATTTAAATATAAAATAATAATTACCATAAGGGATTGTAGTTTTATATTTTCCCGTATTGTCAATCGTACAACTATATTTTACTTTATTTGATTCGAGAATATCAACCAAACATATAGCTAATTCACCTTCTCTCCTAATTTGTTCTTCAGCGGAAATGTAAAAGTCATATTCTTTTAATTTGGCTATTGCTTGTTCTTGCCCAACAAGTTCTTTCCATTTGATGTATTGTAACAAAGATTCATACCCCATTTGTATAGAGTCATTTTTTAATTCAATATCTTGTTTGAAATATTTACATGGTATAATATATAATTTTGCACCAATATCGGCTTTCGTACCTGAACCATTGTCGTAAGTTACAAGCCCATTTACAGATGAATAACTAATCTGTTTGTTCTGCGAATAGGAAGTAAAACACATAATAGTATAAAGCAAAAAGAATAATATATTTTTTTTCATTTCTTATGTAATTTATTTAATAAATATTTTATGTCATTCTTGAATCTTTTTATATTAAAACGATTTTCGGGAAAATCGACATAGAAGAAAAATAGCCATGTTGAAAATGGTAGTATGACTACATAAAATATAATCCAATGCCACCCAGTAACACTAAAGCAGATCAGAAGAATCACTACTATCCAAACTAAAACTCCTAACATATAATAACCTCTTTTATAATTAAACACAAAAGTATTAATAAATAAAATTATGACAAATGATATTTTTATGTTTTTCAACATACACGTGGAAGCAAGTTAGGGGTTGAGTATAATAATCTACTAAAAAATGCTTTTATGGCATTATTTTCTATGATTATATAGAAAATACAATTATATTTGCGTTGAAATAAGATTAAAGTATAAGGCCATAGAGCTTGTTGTGGAGACTAAATATCTCTGCGGCAAGCTCTTTTTTAATATATGTATATGAACGAACCGTATTCTATTTTGATGCAGAAAACTACCGAGAATGCTCCAGTCAAAGACAGCTTGGCGCATTTTGGAATTGTGTGCACAGAATTTCCGTTCAAGCCGGGTGGGGAAACGAAAGATTTACCCAAACGGGATTGGCCGGATGAAGACGGTGAAGATACTTACATACCCGATAAGCTGCTATTAAAGGCATACGACTTGGAAGCCGAGATGTGCTATAAGGGAGATTTGGGTACTGCATACGATAAAATTATGGCCTTTCAAAACTATCTCACGGGAGAAAATGGTGACGGTGCCACCTTGAAAATATATAACTCGCACACGGGTATCGGGCGGCAAGGACTTTACTTACTGGAGGTTGGAGATTTTGAATTTAATAAGTCCAATATGGATGAAGTCTTGACCTTCCCGGTAAAATTCAGAGTAACTGATCCTCGAACTCAAATAATCCCCTCGTATAGTGTTGCGGGACCGACAAAGATAGTTGCATTGGTTGAAAAAGTATAGCTGTATGGCATGGAAGGTTTATGATAAAACTGGCAATACGGTACGTTGTACACTGAAAGGTTTGGAGTATAATGGTACATGGATGGGTGCATGTTTTGTGACAAGCACTCTGAAAAGTGCCGTACCCATTCTTTTTGAGATAGGTGACTATGTTATGTACCGTGGTGAGAAGTTTGAGATAAACTATGATCCTACGGCATTAAAAAAGGCGGCAAGAAAAACTTCGGGAGAAGCGTTTGTCTATGATAACGTAAAGTTCAACTGGCCGGGAGATGAATTGACGCGATGTGATTTTCTTGATTATGTGAAAAGTGATAATCAGATACACTTCACTTCTTTGCCTAAGTTCAGTTTCTTCGCTTCGTCTATACAAGATTTGGCAGACCGTGTTCAAGTAAATCTTGACCGTATATATACTGGAGCACAAAAATGGACGGTTGCCGTACACCCTGAATATGTGAGCACTACCAATGTAAACATTGATGTGAACAATATAAAGGTATGGGGTGCATTGGAGTTGTTCAATTCAAAATTTGGTGCGAACTTTGTTATTCGTGGCCGAACAATAACAATCGGTACTGCCGGTATTGCTGTGGGCAATATTTTCAAGTATGGACGTGGAAACGGTTTGTACGAAATTCAACGTACAGCCGATGCGGATCAACAGATTATTACGCGATTGCGTGCATACGGTAGTACAAGAAATATGCCTAACCGGTATTATAATAAGCTCTCAAACAGTTCTCTTACCAATTATTTGCCGAATAACATGGCCGTGGAAAATCTGATGTTACCTGATTTTCCTAAGACAACGCTTGATCCATATATTGACAGCAAGAATATTGCTGTGCTTGGCATTCGGGAAGGGAGTGTTTATTTTGACGGTACCGGTGATTTGGAAGAAATATGTCCTTCAATGGAAGGTATGACCGCCGAACAGTTGAAAGATGCAGGTATTTATGTATCATTGGATGCCGGGGATAATGGCAATCTTGACGAAGTGGCTGATGCCGAACAACTGACAGATGATGGTACAATGGATAGCCTGAAGGAAGGTGAAGATGTCCCACCTTTTACAATAACGCTAAAAGATGTTGGTTTCAATATAAACGATTACCTGACTTCTGAAACAGCTACCATTAGCATGAAAAACGGCATGTGTGGTGGCCGGGATTTTGAAATAACCAAATGTGAGAAGAAGGGCAATAAATATGTGCTGACTTGTAACCGTGTATATGATGAAAGTCTGAAATTATATTTCCCATACAAGGATTACAATATAAAGTCCGGTGACAAGTTTGTCCTGCTTTATATTGATATGCCGGACGTTTATATTCAGGCCGCTTCACAACGGTTGCTTGCTACCGCGAAAAAATATCTTGCAAAGAATGACTATGTGCGCTATTCGTATGAACCGAAGGTGGATGATATTTTCATGGCACGCCAACATGATGAGGCTGTTGCAAGGGGGGAAGCAAGCATACATGATACTTTGAAAGAAGGGGACTTGATGCTATTCACTGATAGCGATCTTGGTATTGAAGGCAGCATCATTATTGATACCCTTATTATCAAAGAGGGAGAAGATATGATACCGAAGTACACTATGACACTTCGGGAGGAAAAGGCTGTTGGATCGCTTGAAAAAATCCAAAATCAGATAGACTCTATTGCAGGTGGTGGGCAGGGAACCGGCGGCTTGAATACCCAACAGATACAGTCTATCATCCGTTCACTGGGCAATCAGCTTTTTCTTTCGCGCACCCACAATGATACGGCAGCTGGGCTTATCGGCTTCTTAGCCGGTGCTATCTTTGGTGCAAGCGGTTTTGCAGAGGGTTTGACCGGCTTTGGGGCGAAAATAGACAGCATGGGACGTGGGTATATGGAAAGCCTCACGTTACGCAGGTTTTTAGAGGTGCCGGAATTGCGTTTTAACCGTGCTGAAATTGTGCTTGGTGACAAATGGCGTTCTCCCGGTGCTGGAATTATAGAGAGTGTTGAGCCTGATTATGATGCTGATGGTAACTTGCTACGTTCCGGGACAATAAGTTTGAAATTACAAGACGGTGAAATAGGTGCTGTGGCTGTGGATGATATTTGCATGGGGTATTTCCATGACTATGAAACGCCGGGGAATAATGCGGTATCTGATATAGATGATAGCCGTGGCAACCGTATGTTTGCCGGTTTCTGTACAATCTATTTTCGTATTACAGAAATATTGGATGCCGGAACAAACAAAAGGTTTCGCTATGTGCTTCGTGGTGTTTCTGATCGTTGGCAATATTCTTTCCATCCGTGTGAGGCTTTGCATTTTGTCGCTTATGGCAACTTTACAAACAAGGAACGCCAGACTTCCGCTTATGAGACGAGGACATACCGCCGTTTCTTGGTAGGGGTAAATGACTGGGAGTTTACAAAGAGTATGGTTGCAATGCAGGATGGGGATTTGAGCAATCTCAACATCTTCGGGTTGGATATGACCGGTTATTCTGCTTATCTGAATAACATTTATATGACCGGCACAATCGAACAGTTACAGATAGATGCACCGGTACGCATTGAGATTGATACGCAAGGTGACAATTTTCTTGCTTATGGTGAATCAATGGAAATTACTTGCAAGGTCTTTAAAGGTTGGGAGGATATTACAGACACAGTTAGACAATGGGCTATCCGAAGGGATAGTGGAGATACCGCCGATGATGAAGCTTGGAATATCAAGCATAAGGATTTCAACGGTTCAATAACGATACATAACACAAAGGAAATTAGTGATTTAGGAAATAATTCAGTAACAGTGGTAAGTACCTTGTTTACCATAACGGCAACAAATGATACTGCATCAGTAGAAGCAATTGTGACGATATGATAGAGAGTGAAAAGAAAAGAATCAGAAAAGAGTTTCAACCGCTTACGATTGCAGTAAGCTTGAAGATAATGACACCGAACAGTCCGGCCAATCAGGTCTATAATCCGGTGGCAAATGAATATGATCCTGACCGTGGGGTTACTCCACTGGTGATTTTACCGGAAGTCATAGCGAATGCCGCTGACGGTAGCTGGGATATGCCTTATGTTAATTCTTTGTTGGCAGAAATGAACTGGTTTGCTAATGGAGAGAATATTTCTGCAATCAGTTCATGGAATGGGAAGTACAGTATAGATACGGTTGGAGATACACGCGGTGCCATTACCATAAGCAGAAATGTGGCTCCGGGTGAAAGTTTTGAGTTGTATTTTGAAGGTCTGATAGCTGATACCCGGCTTGGGGTGAATATTCCCGTTAAGACTGACTCTATCATGTTGACAACGGTAGATAAGAGTGAAGATACCTACGGTTTGTCTATTGGGGATAGTCAGATAATCCAGTACAATCCATTTCTTGACAAGCTTTTGTTGTATGATTACAAGGTAGCCAACAATTTGATTTCCGCATCTACGGCCAATAGGAATGCAGCTTTGGATGAAAATTCATACGAGCGCACCATTCCACTTATGGTAACAAAGGGAGTGAATAAAATAACTACCGGATATACAATTGAACTTTATCAGGTGAACAGCATATCAAGTCAAACAATGCTGACTACCGCAAACCATGAAATAGTGGCTTTGTCCTTAACCAGCCTGATAATGGACTTGCGTTTGGTCGAGAAGGGGGATTACTTGCTGTTGGTGAAGGTTGGTGGAAAGGAGGTTGCAAGACAGCAATTCTCCGTCAATCGTGTTTATCCAAAATTTACGTGCATACCGGCAAGTCAGACTTCCATCAATCCTGATGAAATCCTGCATAGGAATATAGCTATGGTACAGTGGAATGGAGAAATTGTGCCGATACCGGCACCGATTATCCGCATGGTATGGTTTACGGACAGTGCAAATAAGACCGGGGTACAATGGCAGGAGGGGGAAAAAACTGTGATAATGTTGGATGGAACCGGTATTGGTGAAACTTATCTTGACGATTGGTTGGACGTGTACATTAAGGCCGAGCAAAAAAAGGCTTTCTCTGTATTGACTGATGGGACAAATGAATATACGGACAGTAACGGGAACATATATATAAATAATTGATATGAGGTATGTTGTAGCAAATAAGGAAAAGGCTTTGGATGCCGGGGTTCTGTTGTTGGGGCACTTGGTAAAGGGAGAATCCATCATCTTGAATGAAAAGGAGGTAATGTGCCTGCCTTCTCTTGATGGAGAACTGGAAGATAGAATACTGTTGTTGGACGGTATCGTTTATACTAATACAAGCATGAATCAAATCATATCAGAAGGAGGTTGGGAATATGGCAGAAAATTATAGTGCCCAAAATAGCATCACGATTAAACGTCTTCGTTCCAATGACAGCCTGACGCTGACTTTTGAAAATAATGGCATTCCATTGTTTCAGGCCGTAGATGAAGAAAGTGGGGCTGTCTCTCCTGATTGGAGTATAGCTGCGAATCAGCCGGTACGGACACCCAAAGTAATTTCGGCACGTGGGTTGGCGGTCAGTTTGTCTGGTCATAGTTGGGCTTACAATGGAGTGGCTTTAAATTTTAACGGTGCGGAAAGTGGAGGTTGGAAAAAAGACAGTACGGGCAAATTCTCTTTGAATACCAGTACCGGTGCCATTAAAATTGTCGGAAACTTGGCAAGCAAAACGAATATTGCAGGAGATACATTGGCTTATTCATGTGTCGCTTCTACGGCAGGTGTTGAGTATAATTTGACCGGGGAACTGCCTATTGCCATTCAGAATATGGGAGCCAGCTCTTACTATCTTGCTATTCTTGCAAGTACCGAACAGTTAACAAGCAAAATACCAAGTTGTACTCTGACTACCAAGCTGTATGCCGGTGCCAATGCCATTACCGATTACTATATAAAATGGTATAAGGACACGGCGGCTTGGACTGATAAGAACGGACAGAAAAGTGTAACTGTTACCCGTGGTGATGTGGACGGTACCCAGTTATTCATAGCAGAAGTTTATCAGTCTTCAAGTGCTTCACAACCGATAGCACGTGCCGGGGTACGTATCATTGATACGGCAGATGAATTTCAAATTGTATGTTATATAACTTCTTCCAACAAAGAGGTTGATACCGGACAACCCGTTACAGTAAGTGCCAAGATTGTAAATATGACTACGGGGTCAACTTATACTCCTACTTCCGCATCGTGGACTATGGATGTGATGGATAAGGAAAACTGGAAGAGTTTGAAACATTCTACAACAAATTCTATATCTGTAACAACAACGGAAACTGACAGAAACGGGACTCAATATGATGTTGATGTTTTGGCAGAATGTCATTTTAATTAACATAAAAACAAAATAATATTATGGCAACTAAAGGATTAGGAAATGAAACATTGGTGACCTCCAT
>ULVZ01034489.1_pt1 | contig 59271 bp, 70 predicted proteins | sample 1959901 | NCBI WGS metagenome assembly ULVZ01 (sample SAMEA4835800, study PRJEB28245) | human gut metagenome | biome: gut microbiome; material: fecal sample | place: Denmark | collected 2008 | reverse complement strand
GGAAACGTATTTGTATGATGTATCTAATTGGTAATTGGATTGGCGAAAGAAAAGAAGGTAGGTTTTGTATTTTCTCAAAAAGAAAGGTTATTTTTGTGGGTAAGTATATACTTTGTTTTAAACGTTTAAAAATTTCATAATCATGGATATAGTTAAAAGAACAGTAACAGCTAATTCCAATAAGCTGATAACTACTAATGGTGAAGCAGCACCTTCTTTAATCAGCAGTGCATGGAATTTTGCCACAATTGAAGAAGATATTGTGCTGATTGACCAAAACGGACAAGAAGTTCCGTTTGTAGTTATTCCTCTTTCCGAAGGGGCAATTAAGGTAATCCTTTCAGGTGGAATGGAATATACCATTTCGGAAGCGGAAGTGAGTGCAAATATAGGAATGCCACTCATGTACATGGTTCAGAAGATTTTGAAAGAAGGGACAACGGCAACCAATCTTAGTATAGGTTTTTAAGGAAAGGAATTGACAATGAATTTAATAGGAAATATTAATGCAATTCCTTTTAGGAGATTTAGGGGAGGGGGTGGAGTAACTCCTTTCCCATCTGTACCTGGTATGATTGCAAGGTATTCAGCATTAGGTCTTACTAATGAACAGATGGCAGAGAACCCTGTATGGAAAGACCTTACAGGCAATGGACATGATTTACAGATGAAGAATTTTGCTTGGGGTGGAATGAGTGGGGTAGGTGGATATACAGAGAACTATAATAGTAATAAATGGTATAAGGTAGAATCAAGAATTGATGTCACTTGGACTTATAAGTCTTTTAATGCAAGATCAATAAAGGATAATGGATTAGCTCAATTATTTTATCAATCATTACTAAGTGATACTGGATTTAGGGTTTTATCATGTACTATCAAAGTTTCTGGTTTAACAGACGGACAAGGAATTGAATATGTTTCGAATGGGACACAAGCAACTGTTATAATGAGAATTGAAAATGATGGTATATATCATCTACCAAGTTTTGATTTTGGAGCTAAAAAAGCTTATTACGGATTCAGGTTCTTAAAATTACAGGAATCATGCAATATCACCATCGAACAACTACCTCTCTACCCCGGTGCACTCGTTTTTGACGGAGTAGATGATTACGGTACCTGTGATAACTTCCCTATTCTGACTAAAGAAAAGGGATATACGGTTGTGGCGTTGAGACAGTGGATTACAAGGGGTGAAATAGTCTCAGGATTAGTATCTAATGTAAAGGATTGGTTCAATGATGGTGCCTTCTTGTTAGAATATCGTAATGTAAATACCAATTATTTTAATCGTCCGATGTCTTTTGGAACAATAGGGAGTGAAAAGGATTCACCACACATCCTTACTTATCAGACATCTAAAAGTTATAATGGTGTTTCGATTATAACTGGTAATTTTACAGGAACAGATGTGCTATATGTTGGAAAATTAGCTACAAGAAATGTAGGAATTTGTATTAACGCTGCTATTTGGGAACTTGTATTTCTCGACCACGATGCCACTGAAGAAGAGCTGACCAAGATCAAAGACTACTTCGTTAAAACCTATCCCTGGCTCTTCCCCGACCAGGCATGGACTGTCACCGGCAAAACCAATGAGGACGAAGATCGTGCTACTATTGCCAACATTACGGGCAATGGTAATGATCTTGTGCTGTCTAATTTTGGGTTTGCAGAAGGGAGTGGGTATGGGTTGTATGCATATAACTTCAACTCATTTAATCTTAAAGATAATGTAGTTAAGCCCACAGATGTAAAAAAAGATTCATTTAGAATAATCGGAACTGGGAACAACAGTAATGCTTTGGTTTTATTAAATACATCTAATTCTGCTGATTGGAAGATACGTATCACAGGCATGAAAGAAGGTGATCGTTGTTTTATTGGAAATGCAAACAAAAGCGGTGAATATATTAGCGTTAATGAAGATGGTACATACACTTTCCAAAAACAGTATGCTGCAACTTCGACAAATGGTATATGGTATAATTCTTCACAAGAAGTAGATGTTTTAGTTGAGCAAATCCCCGAATACGAAGGATACCTCATTACTGATGGGGTGGATGATGGAATAATCAGTGCTAAACCAATTCAATTCGCAGATAAATTTACCATTGTTGGTGATTGGAAGTTTATGGAAGATAGAAAAGATAATGCAGGATTATTGAAAGCAAATCAAATTTACATCTATAATGCTATAACAGGAATGAGGATTTATTTAAAACAGGGTTTAAGAAGCTATCCTTTTTCTTGTAAAAAGATTAACGCTTTGACTTCTGATGGATGGGTGTATGATGAAAAATGGGATAAATACAAAGTTTATCCTATTGGAAGTGATATTGATATTTCAAAACGTTTATTTTTAGGTTTTTATGAATCAAATTTTACCAAAATAGCCCTAAAAAACTTAGGCATCTACAACGATCAACTCCTCTCCAAAGACGACTGTATCAAAGCATATAACTATTTACAAACTTTAAAAGCAAAATAATTATGGTGTACGCAATTGTTGATTTATTATGGGTAAAGTCCCACGGTATTGAAATACTGCCCGAAATGAGAACAAGTGTGGATCAAAGCAAAGTGATCCTGCACGAAGAGATGCTATTACCATTTAGTGACGAAGATTTTCCGAGATATTCGTTTAGCGATCCGGAATTTATTAACCTTTTATCAAGCGACGAATGGACTTATCCGGAAGGAGAAGAACCTGTAATTAACAGAGATTTTAGTCGCATATTGGCTTTAAACATTCTTGATGAAGAAGTAGCTAAGAATATAAATACATATAAATTAACTCCAAGTGAAGCCTTACAGGTAAAAGATCGTTATCTAGAATGGATTGCTGGTATTACTGTTAAAGTAGGAGAAAGATATTTATCTGATGATATTCTTTGGGAATGTATCCAGGGGCACACAACACAGGAAAACTGGAAACCTTCTATGGCTACTGCAAGCTTGTGGAAAGTAGTAGAAGAAGAACATAAAGGAACTATCGATGATCCTATTGTTTACATTCCACCTATGGAAATATTCAAAGACAAATACTATATCCAAAATGGTATAAAATATAAATGTACAAGAAATAGTGAACAACCTCTTACACATGATTTATCAGCCCTTGTTGGATTATATGTTGAGAAAGTTTAATTATTAATAAGTTAAGGATGTCGCAGGAAATTTACAATAAAACCGTGTTCAAACGGTTCTTTGAAGAAAATGACCCTGCCGTAATGGAATGGGCGGAGAATGTACTTGAAAAGGTATCTTCTCCCGGCATTCTTCCTACTTTTATAAAGAAGGACGGAGAGGATTTTAAGGCGTATTGGGAAACAGTCTGTCATATCTTTGCGCTTGTTGTCTTGTATGCAAAGCAATATAACGAGATTGATACGAACAAGATTCTGTTTGAACTTTTTGTTGAAAACAGAGGACTTGTGACAGATGAAGTGGACACACTCGAACAGATGAAATATCTGTTCAATAATTATGTGAAGGAATATAGAAAAAGAGGAACACTTGATATTGTAAACAAGGAAGGCGCGATACTTGGGGAGCTTCTCCGTCTTATTAGATATAAGACGGAGGATGAGTTTATATTTGCCCTTTTGATGTCTCGTGATACTGGATGGACAATGGGACATAGCTCTCCTACATGGAACAGGACAGACACGGTTTTGAATGTTACAAAAGGGTATGAGACAACGGAAAGCGTAAAAGATTTGAATGCCTATCCACTTGTGAACCCTACAGGTGTTGTTATTGTGGATGATATAGACAACAATGGCACTCCTATACAGGCAATGACTTTCGTTGGAAATGCTTTGGTGGGTATTTCTTCTGAAATTGACAAAACGAAGCTCCTTCCTATTTCAGAAAATCTTTCTTATCAGATTTCTTTTAAGGTTAAAACATCTTCCGCAAGCAACCAAAATTTGAAATTCGGTGTGGAAGTGTTTAACGAAGCCGTTCAACCTATGATATGCAAGGAATCTTATGGAAGTGCAGAGAGCAACAATTTTGTTTCCGGCAGTAAAGGAATCCTGGAACTTCCTGTAGCTGGAGTGTATTATGAATGCCGGGCAATTCTATCGAGAAAGAACAGGGCATACGCGAAGCAGTTAGAGCTTAATTTCCCGAAAGGGAGAGGGCTTCAAATGAAAGACGGAATGAAATTCTTGTCATTAAGTCTTACACAAGACAGGTCAAATCCTTCCTCTTCCGTGTATATTTATGATATAAAGATAAAGCCACTTTTCCTTCCATTCTATCAAGGTAATTTAGGGGAAAAGGATGTGATAGCTGCTTATTATCTTAATAATTCCCTTACAAGCGAGGAAGGAGTAAAAGGATTTACAGAAGATTACCTTGTTACCTACAAAAACATAATGGGTAGTGAGGATATTCAGCCTTTGAAAGAGAAGAATGTTATTTTCAAAGTATTGTCGGATAGGGGAGCTTACATAGAAGGAGCTTCTATTTCCATTTTAGACAAACGTCTTGTGACGGACAGAAACGGGGAAGCATCTATTGTACTTTATCCTGGTGATTATTCTATTGATGTGGAGAAGTCTTTGTTCATGAATATAGAAGATAGATTGTTTCAGGTATTGGAAGACGATGAAGAAACGCAGGTGGAATATATTCAAATGCAAGGAGATGTGTATGAAAGAAAAGTCACGTTCGTTGTAAAGGACGAAAATGAAAGACCTATACAAAATGCCCTTGTTACTTTTAATGGTGAATTTAAACATACGGATTCTTCTGGTAATGCCATATTTATGGCTTTTCCTGGCTTATACCCTTATACTGTAAGCAAGACGGATTATTATACCATAAGGAAGAACATCAATGTACAAGACGATCAATCCGAACCTGTAACGCTTATATTGATACCAAGATATACGATTACATTTACGGTGACAAATTCATCTACTGGCGCAGTGGAAGGTGCAAATGTGACACTTACCGCAAAGGACAGACTGGCAACAGAGGATACTGTCGCTTATTCGGAAAGCAAAAGAACGGGCACGAATGGGAAAGTGACATTCACGAATATATTGGGAGGTGATTACACTTATCTTGTTGAAAAGCAAAACTGGATTCCTGTAAATGGGGATGTTGTTGTGGACAGTAATAAGGATATACAAGTGAATTTCAATCCTATGCCTACTTTTGGCATGACGTTTGCTGTGAATGACTACAACACTTTTACAGGAGAGAAAAAGCCTTTAAATGGAGCTACCGTAAGATTTGCAGGTTTGACAAAACAGACTTCTGACAATGGGCAGGCTGTTTTTGAAGGAGTGTTGGGTGGAAAATATTCTTATGATGTATTTTACGACAACAATCATCAACGGGTATATGTGGAAAACTATGAGTTTTATAATAATTCGAACCTTACGATAGACTTGAAACAGCTTACCTATAAGACTACTATCAAGGTGTATGGCGCAGGAGGAACAGTCGTTGAAGGTGCGAAAGTGAAAGTAAACGATAAGGATTTTGTGCAGGAAGATTCTTCTGGTGTTGTGTTGGAACTTCCCAATGGACAATACACTGTCATAGCATCCTATGAGGAATATGAGGACAGAGAGCAGCAATTTACTGTAAATGGAAATGATCAAGTGGTGAGCATCTATATGGATCAAACCTTGTATGATCTTACATTTGTTGTAACAGAGGATAACGGTATCATTTCCAACGGTACAAGGATAACGCTTAATCAAGGAGGTGCAGGAGAACAAACAGGTCTGACTAATAACGGACAGAGCAAATTCTCTGTTCCGAGAATGCGTTATGATTGGGTGGCTTCGAAGCAATATTTCAGTAACCAGACAGGGGTTGTGCAACCAAATGACCTTCCAAAGACGGTGAATGTTGCAATGCCAAGAAAAGAAACGAGAGTGCAGTTCTATGTTTATAATTCCGATACAGGGCTTCCAGTTTCAGGAGCTTCTGTAAAACCAGAAGGACTTAGTACGCAAAATACAGGGTCGGACGGTACAACGACCTTTATGATGCAGATGGGGAAAACTTACAGATATGAAGTTTCCGTTTATGACTATCAGCCTACGGAAGGTTCTGTCACAGTTAATCAGGAATCAATGCCACAACAAAGGGTAGGTGTTTCTAACAAGACTTACAGTGCTCATATTACAGTGAAATCCCGAAATGGATATAACATTAATCGAGCTTACGTAACTTATGGAGGAAAGAGTGGGTACACCAACTCACAAGGACAGCTTACACTTACTGGAATACAATCAGGGTCGTATAATGCCACTTGTACGGCAGACAATTATCAATCCCAAACGAAAAACAATATTGCAATATCGGGAGCTGACACGTATATAGATTTCACCCTTGACTATGAGCTTACGACAACTTATATTTATCTTAGAAAGGAAAATGTATTGCAACCTTATGCTTCCGTGAATATAAGAACTACCGCGCCTGACGGATCGTCTTATTACAGTGGTACAGATCAGACAAATGGAAGTGGTAGGATAACGGTTTCTTCTCCTTCTGGAGGTTATGTGTATGCTTCCGCTACGGATTCGGAATGTGTAGGGACAGGGGATGAATCAACGAACGCAGGAGGGAACAGTATTTACCTTTATCTTTGGAAAGCTCTTATCGTTTCTTATAGCGGATCGCCTCAAACGCCATCTGTATCAAATGGCGTTTATGAAATAGTGGGGAGAGAGGTAAGGGTACAAGGCGGAAGTAGAAATACAAGTAACCCTTCTACTGTGTATGCCAATTTCAGAAATCATACAAGAGCTACTGCAATCAAACAGTGGCCCGAATCATTTTCTATTCAGGGAAGTTCTGGCACTTATAATGTGGACGATGCCGGCGGCAACCATTCTGCCTTTAGAGGATGTACAAGTCTTTCATCGATTGCAACAAACACAATTCCTTCTATTTCAGGGGGTGTTATCTGTTGGTTTAGAGATTGCACAAGTCTTAGGTCTATTCCTTCTGGTTTGTTTACCAAAATGACAGGTAATTCTTGTGCGGGTGCTTTCTGGAGCAGTGGGGTTACAAGTCTCCCGAGTGGTCAACTTGTTCCTACTTCATGTGTTTATCATTCTTCCTTGTTTAGAAGTTGTAAGAGTTTGACTTCATGCGTTGGCAATGGTACTTTTGGAAGGGGAGGTGGCGCAGAAGATTTCCATGCTGTATTTCTTGAATGTACGGCTTTGAAAAATACAGGAGGTCAATCAGCTACAAGTTCTCCATTTAGCAATTCAACGAATGCACAGTATATGCAATATACATTTCAAGGCTGCACAGCCATAACCGAACTTCCGGTATTATGGTTCAGATATTGCACAAACATTGTTTCTTTTGTTGGTTGCTTTGTCGGTTGTACAAGTCTTGTCGACGGCTGGTCTACCGCTATGTTTTCTTACTCTTCGAAGGCAACAAATATGCAGTCATTGTTTGAGAATTGTACTTATTTGTCTATTCCTTATGGACAGGGACTTCCGTCAAGTGTAACAAACGCTTCAAGAATGTTTGCGAATTGTAGGAATTTATCTGATATATCTTCTTTTAATATGAAGAATGGAAAGTTGCAGAATGCAGAAAGTATGTTTGAGAACACGGGTGTGAAACAAATTCCCGCTAAGTTCTTTAATGATCTTACGACACTTACTAATCTTAGGAGATGCTTTGCAGGATGCACGTCACTCACTTCTTTTGGAAGAACAGGGAATTATGTAGGACAACCAGGAACATCTGCACGACCTGTGAATGTGGATATAGGAAATCAGTTTAATGATACCAATTTTGAGAATATCAGTGGTAATTTGAATTGTACTGAAATGTTTGCAAACTGTACAAATCTTTCTTTAGGAACAGAACAGACCTATGCAGTTTCATACACGTCCCTATACGATAGATCATCAGCAGGTGTAGGAAAGGTTAATATGGACAGAATGTTTTATGGTTGCTCGAAACTTGGAACTGTCCCTGTTATTCAAATTCTTTCCGGATCATCCAATTATGTAAAGATAACGGAGTCTGGGAACAATAATGTAACAAGTCATAGTCAGACTTTTACAGGCACAAATTGCGAGGGTGTTCCAAGTGGATGGAAATAAGTTGAAAATTTTAAAATATACTGAGAATGAGCAAGTTAAATGTTAGCAGAAATGTTTTTTTAGAGAAAGAAGAACTTTCAAATATGATTTCTTTCTTTGCTACAGCACCGCTTATGAAGGCGGTGCTACAGGCATCTTATTCTTTTGGGATGATTACGAATGACCCGTCTAAGATCAATCCTAATACAGTCAATAAACCGGAAGAAAACGAAAATCTTGTAGAACCTTTTAAAGTGGAAACAGGAACAAACTCTGGCACTATTAAGGTACTTCCTGGGATGGCTCTTACCAGTGCCGGGAACTTTATAGATATCAATGTAGAAGATAATATTCTTGTACCGAACGACAGCAATTTCTATTGGGTGAAGATTGCTTACAAAACAAGAAATTACGAAAAGGGATATGTAAGCGTAAACTCACAAGGTATTGTGTCTGGTTCGGTTGATTTTTCAGGCAAGGTGAGAGGGCAGTCTTCGTCAACTCCTATTTCTATTAGGTTTGAAAAACAAGACGGTTCTGTTCTTTTGAATAATGGCGTTTATCAGATTGTAAACATAATTGACAGCCAAAACTTACTTCTTACATCCGCAACTACATTTGTAGCGGAATCGAATTTAAGAGCTATTGTGCTTGGGACACTTCCTTTGGGAGGTGTATTGACTTCCGAGCAGCGAAACGGTTTGTACACTTATGATGATTATGTCATTTCTTTAGTCCCAGAAGTAAGCATCAGCACTCCGCCAGACAAAGAAGTGGATGAATATTATATCGCTCGTGTACAAAATTCTGGCGGCACGGTATCTGTTTACAATGAAGTGAAAAGCGAATATTGGTCGCTTGGGAATATATTCATGTCAACTTCTAAAAGTTAAGGCTTATGTTACGGTTTTATTATACGGTCAGTTCGGGATATAACAGTCCGCAGTCCAAAGTTTCAGATTCGTTGGGTGGATATAAATCTTCCACTCTTGTGCCTAATGATGTATTTGGCAATTTATTTGATGAAATAAGCCTTAATTTGGCTTCAAATCCTCATAGCCAATACGTTGCTCTTGTTTTGAAAAATGAGGGCACAGAAACGCTTAAAAATGTCGAATTATGGTTTTCTTCTGTAACGGATAACCCCTACGGGACAATCACGGTAGGAGCTATAGGGATGGGAAAGGATGAAGAAGAAAATCCGGTTACTTCGCGCACATCTTCCATGAACGAAAAACCTTATTGGATTCAATTTTATGAAGCAAAAGAGGAAGAACCGGTATCGCTTGGTGATATGGAAGCTGGGGATGAAATCTGTTTGTGGTTCTGTCGGTCGCTTGATAAGAAAATTATAAAAAATGACTATGATCTTGTGGCAGAGAGAGATATGAACACGCAGAACCGCTATAAGAAGGTTGAAAAAGAGACCGATGAGATTTTTAACATTAATTTGGTTTGGGAATAGTTACAAAAGTTGTAGTTTTGTCAGCGAGACAGGGGAACAAAAACTTCCCCTTCTTTTATCACTTAAAATATACAACTTTTGTATGCAATGATTTTATAATCTAATTTCGACAGCAATGACAAGACGAGAAGAATTTGAAACGATTTATGAATACTTACAGGGGAAACTGACAAACAACCCGAAGTATGAGTTTCATGCAAAAAGAAAGGACAGGGAAAGGATAAAAGATTTTCTTGAAAATGAAATAGTGGGGAATCTTTGGAACTATCTTACTTTTCAATTTAATAGGCAGGTTTTTATTTTGTCGGTGTCGAAATTGAGTATTATTCCTCTTCCTAATGTGATAGGGAAAGCAGCTATTGAAAGATGGAGAAAACGAACACAAAAGGATATGTGGTTTACCTCTAAATTCGTTATGGAATACGACCTTAGAAACCCTATCCAGAAAGAAGAAGCCTTGTCTGATTCCTATTTGGATAAAGAAAGACAGCTTTATTTTGATTCTCCGAGAGGATACATCCTTTGTGAAAGCTATGATGGGTTTTTGTATCATGAAAAGAAATGCAAAGGATGCAGGTATATAAAATTGTGTGAAGAAAAATATAAGGACAGATGAGAAAAAGAAGAAAGGAACTTGAAGTTAAAATTGTCCCTTGTTTTTACGATACGAAAAGAGCAGAGCTTTTGATCGTAAGGTACGGATGGTTTGGAAACCCTAAGTTTGTAAGGAGTTTCGGGTTTATCTATCTTTCGAGTAAGGAAAGTGAGAAAAAGATGGACTATGTGTGTGAATTAATAGATAGGTTTAACAGAATACAAAGTTTAAATTGTTATGGAAGAAAAAGTAATGTATGACGTGCGTTCAGCACTTATGACAGGTGAAATTAAAGAAGTAAAAAAATGGGAAACAACTACTTTCAGAGGTCTGGAGTATATCATCCCGGAAGGAGAACGTGAAATGGCTAAAATTGGCAGAGATGTGTTTTTCACAAAAGAAGAAGCAAAGAAAGCTATTAACGCAACGGTTGATAAGAGAGTTCAGTATCTTGAAAATCAGATTGAAAGAATTAAAAGCTATAAGTTTGAGTAACGTGCTGAAAAAGAAGGAGAAATACAAATATCGTCCTTGTAAAAGATGTGGTGAAAATCATTACATCTACAATAGGATGAAGTGGCTCTGTAAAGAATGTGACAAGAAAATAGGGAAAGAAAGGAGAGGTGATCTTAAAACCCTATTCATGGAAATATGGGGAGAAAGAGAACATGTATGCGCGAAATGTGGAAAGCCTTTGGGAGATGAACCAAAAGCCATTTTCTTTTCACACATACGATCACGCGGAGCGAGACCGGACTTGAAAATGGACAAAGATAACATTGAACTTCTTTGCTCCGCTTGTCATAGGTTACATGAATTTGGAGAAAGGGAAATTTTATGAGAAGAATAATTGTCGTGTCAATATTATCTTTGTTTCCGTTACTTGTTTCTGATGCTAGAGTTCCTACTATTAGTGACAAGAAAGACGCGATGGACAGGGTGGTTTGGGAAAGATTGGTTCATGCTATTTGCATGGTTGAATCAGGCTGTGACGATAGTGCAAGAAATCCTAAAAGTTCAGCTTCCGGCAGATTTCAAATGTTGAAAATTTATGTGGATGAAGTGAACCGTATCAAAGGAAAGAGAGCTTATTCCTATAACGATAGGCTCAATCCTACTAAAGCAAGAGAGATGTTTGAAATCTATCAACAACACTACAATCCATCTAAGGATATTGATAGGGCGATTGTTCTTCATAGAGGAAAGGTTTCGAAGAAATATATCAAGAAAGTTAAAAGCGAAATGTGCAATTTATAAATTTTGATGCCATGAAAGTGCGTTGGACAGAAGAAGGAAACTACTTCGAAGGGGAAGTGATTGATTCCTACCCTGTGGAAGATGGGACGATGTTAGTGGTAGAAGCAGAGAATGGCAGAAACCGATTCGTTCTTAGAGAATGGAACACATTAATTGAAATAGGGGGGGGATGGAAATGCGATTGAATGAAAACATGGAATTGCTTCTTACTTCTATTTCCGAATTGCTTGGGGATATGAAAATGAACGTTTTCAAAGAGAAACTGGAGAAGGTGATTGCTCTTCCAAGTGACACAAGTGTAGCGGATTTCATAGAAGAATACACAAAATGGAGCGAAAAGAACTATTTCAAGAAAGAGAGACTGTTTGTCTTTTCAAACGGGAAACTGGCGCTTACAAGGATATACATAGTCTCTGCTGAAATGAAATATACGGATGAGGGGATACCGGAAATAATCATAAATGAAATGCCGGATGCTGTCAATTTAAAAGACAACCCCTATAAAAATATCCATATACGATATGAAAACGAGGATGATTGTTCTCGTGATTTTGATAGACTGAAATTAGTTTTAAACTGATAGAGTGTGGAAATATTAACAAAAAATTTGAATCTTACAGGGATGACAGAGTATTTCAATCAACATTTCTCGAAAAGAAATGGCAAGAAATTCACTCTGTGGGATATTAGAGCTTATAGCACGACAGGGAATGTTCCTGCTTATATAGGTGGAGGAAATCTGTATATCGATCCATGTGTACCGGAAGGAGGAAATGTAAGACTTTGGCAGCTTGTAAGAGATACAAATAGACAAAAATTTAGAAGATGAAAACAAAAGTGTATGTTAGCTTGCCTATAACAGGGCATGATTTGGAAGAAACAAAGAAATATGCAAATCAAGTCAAGAAATGGATCGAAGAAAAGGGATATGAAGTGATAACACCTTTTGACGATTGCAGTGAACCGGATAAACCCTATTCCTATTACATGGGAGAGAGCATTAAAGCTCTTTTAGAGTGTGATGCCGTTTATTTTGTTTTTGATTGGGCAACATCAAAAGGTTGTATGGCAGAGTTTGAAATAGCAAGAGTTTACGGGAAACAAATAATGATGTAACTATATACCAGTTTACAGAAATATTTAAAGTTGTAGATTTTAAATAGGAAATTTCAAATATTCTATTTAAATTTGCACTATGTATTTGGTAGAACAACATATTATTTCTGTAAATGATAAGAGATACAAAGATTTAGATCGAATTTGTTTCTTGTCTAAGAACTTGTATAATGCTGCTTTATATACAATAAAGAAAGAGTTTCTTAGTACGGGAAAGTGGATAAGATATACTGATCTTGATAGTATGTTTAGAAAACAGGATAATATAGACTATAGAGCAATGAGTGCAAATTCTTCTCAACAAGTTCTTATGGCTTTAGACAAGAACCTAAAATCTTATTTTTCTGCTATCAAGTCTTGGAAACGGGATAACAAAAAGTTTACCGGTTGTCCTAAGTTTCCGAGATATAAACATAAAACAAAAGGTAGAAATGTATTTTCTTATTCTTATGCTCAGTTTAAACACAAAGGAAACTTCATTTTCTTTCCAAAGAAAGAAGGGCTGTCACCTTTGAAAACGAATTGCAAAGAAGGTTCTGTAAAACAAGTTCGGTTTATTCCTAAAGCAGATTGTTATTCTATAGAAGTTGTTTATGAATCTTCTGTAAAAGAACAGCTTCCCGATAACAATAGGGTCATGTCTATTGATTTAGGTGTAAACAATTTAGCTTCTATTGTAACTAATACAAACAATAAACCTGTTTTGATTGATGGAAGGAAATTAAAATCCATCAATCAGTATTACAACAAGAAAAGATCGAAAATTCAACAACAATTAAAAAAAGTAAATGGAAAAGAAAATTCAAGACGGTTAATGTCTCTTACAAGAAAGAGAAACAACAAAGCAAAGGATTATCTTCACAAGGCAAGTAAAGAAATAATCAATACTTGTTTGGAAGATAATATAACAACATTGATAGTCGGACATAATGACGGATGGAAGCAAGAATCCAATCTTGGGAAAAGAAACAATCAGAATTTTGTTTCAATTCCTTTCGATATGTTCATATCAATGTTAAGGTATAAATCAGAAAGACAAGGGCTAAGATTTGTTGAAGTAAACGAATCTCATACGTCAAAATGCAGTTCTTTTGATTTAGAATCTGTGGAACATCATGATACTTACGTTGGTAAAAGAGTAAAAAGAGGACTTTTTAAAACAAAAGATGGGATCTTACTTAATGCTGATGTCAACGGAAGTTATAACATCATGAGAAAAGTAAAAGGGGATGCAGTAATGCCACCCTATACAGGGTTTGAGTATAACCCAGTTAAGAAATTTATTAACTAATATGTGTTAGTATAAACTAATATATAGTTACCTGATGTAGAGATGAAAAGTTCAAGTAAATATATAATATGCTATGACTGCGAGACAGGATCAATTCCTTCCGCAGAAAAACCGGCTTTTGACGCCATAGCATTAATAGAATTGGCTTTTGTTGTAATAGATATGGAGAAATTGGAAGTTTGCGACGAACTGTCTATGATATTCCCGCGTGATTACAAAGAAGGTCTTATCTATTCTTCGGAAGCAGAAGCGATACACGGGATAACAGAAACAATCCAAAAGGAAAAGGCTATTCCTTTGAAGGATATATTCAAGAAATGCCAGGCACTTTTTAAGAAGTACAAGAATCCCAGACAAATGTGTACATTATGCGGTCATAACATAGTAGGGTTTGATAATGCCTTTTTGGAGAACTTCTTCAAGTTCATGGGGGACGATTTAAAGAAGTATGTAAAGTTTTCTATCGATACAATGCAAATGGCACACATGTCTTACCCGGAAATAGAGAATTACCAACTTCATACTGTTTGTGAAAAAGAGGGCATTGATTTGGTGAACGCTCATCGTGCAGGTGATGATACCTATGCCAACGCACTACTTATGATTAATTTTGTAAAAAAGTTAAGGGGAGAAGGTGTATCTGACGGTGGAACTTCATCTGCGCGAAATCCCTTTCGAGAAAAATTTGCTTTGTAGAAATGGCAGTCATATATAATTCAAAAGGAGGAATACTTACCGAGCTACAGTCAAAAAGGTTGTTTGCAACGGTGGACGATATTATAGACCGACTTCCTTCCACTACTGTGCGATCCTTGTTTTCTGGTGGCAGCAGAAAGGATTTGGATAAAATGTTAGACACTATAATCAATCAGACCGAGTATGCCATGAATTTTGGACGTTCGCTTGACACGGAAAAGCTGGGGTATGTGGACAATCTGTTTGCTTCAATGGATGAAAATCTAAGGATTCTGTCTTTTAATTATTTCAAGGCGACAGTCCTTTCTAATTTCAATATGGGATGGCGAAACTTGGAATGGGGGAATCTTACGCAGCTATTTCCTTGGAGTAGTTATTTGTGTTCGCGAAGTAGTGGAAAGTGCGTTTCTCCTGATACTTTGATAGTTATGGCAGATGGTTCGTTAAAAAAAGTCCAGGATATAAGAGTAGGTGACAAGGTGATGGGACAAGACTTGAAATGTCGCAATGTCTTGGAACTGCATCACGGAGAAACCTATATGTACGAAGTAAGACAGAAAGGCGGAGATAGCTATATAGTAAGCGAAGGACACATCCTTTGTCTTGCTGACGGTACTTACATTCCTGTTGAAATCGCCGAAATGAACCAAAGGAGAGGCACTAAATATGAAGGTTACAGAGTTTCAAGAGATGGGAAATTCAAGAAAACGGAAATCTTTATAACCTTACTGGATGAAGGTGAGTATTACGGTTTTGCTTGTGACGGAGATCATAAGTTTTTGCTCGCTGACGGCACAGTAATGCACAACAGCTTCGAGTGGTGCTATGCGTTCCCTTTATGGAGGTTATACTCCTATACACGTCCTATGTTGTATGGAGGGGATACGATAGACAACAAGAACCGGAAAGAAACCGCTATGATCACAAATACAATGACACTTGCAAAAGTGCATGTGAACAAGATTATAGAGGAAATATCCACCAATGATATATTGAAGGAAAAACTTGATCCGAACGGCAAGGCTAAACTTGGAGAAACGGCAATAGAAGGTGAAAATGGTGCGATTCTTCATGTTCGTGGTAAGGATGGTTTTATTCGTGGTTTGCACGTTGGAGCAGCAATCATAGATGATATGCCAGATGAAAGTTCTCTTTACAGTGATGAGCAAAGAGAAAAGCTAAAGGAAACATTTAGAGGGACTATTACTCCTATTGTTGAGCCTTACGGATATCTGATTGTGTCAGGTACGCCTTATTCTACTGCTCCTAACGAATTGTACAATGTCATTAAGGGAGATAAGCGTTTTTATCTGTTTGAATATCCTATCATATTCCCGGACGGACGACCTCTTGCTCCTGACAGGTATATGTTTGAAGATATAAAAAGGAAAAGGACAGAACTTGGTTCTATTGTGTTTGCACGAGAGTACCTTGTGATTCCTATTTCGGACAACTCAACTATTTTCCCATATGAATATCTTAGAAGGGCAACTACCGGCATGGATAAGGTTTCCTTTGCGGACAGCATAGAGTTTTATCCGTTCGAACTTCAAAGGGTGGTAGTGGGATGCGACTTTGCTGTTTCCGGTAATATTGGTGCTGACTACACCGTCTATTCCGTTTGGGGAGTTGACTTTTCTGGTAATTACCATCTTGTGAATTATTTCAGGGCAAAAGGTATGTCTCACAATGAGCAGGTGGACAAGATTGTTCTTTTCAATCGTCTGTATAAGCCTGACAAGATCGTGTGCGAGGCTAACGGATTCCAAGGGATATTGTCAGCACTTGCAAGAGAAAGAGGACTTACCAATATCGAACAATTTACCACTACGGAGGGAAACAAGAAGGACTTGTACACCGGACTTCCGTCTTTGTCTGCTATGTTTGAAAGAGGACAAATCAGAACGCCTTATAAGGAGGGCGAGACAAGGGAAAAGGTGGAATTGATGTTTAGTGAATTTTCTTCTATCACTTTTAGAAGCGATAAAGGAAAACTGGAAGCAAGTTCAGGACATGACGATCTATGCCTCTCAAGCTGGTTTGCAATAAATACCTTACGTGAGGAAGGTGAAAGCAGTGGTTTTAGCATTAATCTGGTTTAAAATTTGGTATCGTGAATAAATTGAATCCTGGCTTTATGTCCGAAATATTTAAATTGATGTTTTCGGATGAAGTCATAATGTGCATAGCATCGGAGCATCTGAAATATGAATTGATCCCTAAAGAATGGTCTGGATACAAATTCATACTAAGAGAAGCTGTCGATCAATATAGAGAAAAGGGGAAGCTTCCCGCGCTTGGTGCTATCTGTCAAAAATTTTCTGATAATGACTTTGTGTTGGATGCTGCAAAGGAAATAAAGAAAGCCAATCTGATAGACAGAGAAATAGCAATAGACCAACTTCAATCGTTTGTGAAAGAGACGGAGTTCGAACTTCTTTCCAAAAGGGTACATGACCTTTACGAAGAAGGAAAGAAGGAAGAAGCTATCCGTGTGAACGCGGAAGAATCGCAAAGGATTGTGGAGATGTCTTTTCGTTCCAAATCAGGGGGTTTTCAGTCTGTTTTCGGGGGTTTCCAGCAACGTATGATTGAAAGACGCATGGAAGCTGCTACGATAACGGAAAAGCCAGTAAAAATTCCTTTTGGAATCGACAGGTTGGACGATGTATCTTTCGGTGGCATGGAAATAGGGGACACAACGCTTTGGATTGCTCGCAGTGGTACGGGTAAAGCGTTGACTTTGGACAGCAAAATTCTCACTCCTACTGGTTATATTTTGATGAAAGATGCTAAGGTAGGGGATATTATTTGTGATAGAAAAGGCGGTACTCAAACAATAGTTGGCGTATATCCTCAAGGAAGAAAGAAAGCGTATCGAGTAACTTTTGCAGATGGAAGTTTTGTTGATTGTAGCAAAGATCATCTTTGGACGATATGGGATAATTATCACAACTCAAAAGGTTATGAAACTATGCCTTTGTCGGAAATGATGGAGAAAGGAATTAAATTTGGCGGACACCATAACGGACAAAAATATCTTACTAAAAACAATATTGTAAGATACGGTTCTTATCCGCGTCCTCGTTTTTCTATACCATTGGTGGAAGGCGTTGATTTAGGAGAAAAAGAAGTTTTTATTGATCCTTATACGTTAGGCGTTTTATTAGGCGATGGAAGTTTTTCTGATAAAGCTGGTAATTTAACTGTAACGTTGCCAGACAATGAAATTATGGAAAAATTGAAGTTCCCAGAACAGATATACCTTAAATATGTAGCAAGGTATGCGTATAGGATTAATAAAGGGGAAAGTGAACATAATTTTCATTATTACTTAAAAAAATACGGACTTTTTGGGAAACTTTCTCACGAAAAGTTTATTCCAAAAGATTATATTTTCAACAATAAGAATGTTCGATTAGAGGTTCTTAGAGGGCTTTTAGATACAGACGGGTATGTTGAAAAAACAGGACAAATAGAACTTTCTCTATCTTCTAAACAATTAATAGAAGACGCTACTTTTATTGCAAGGTCATTAGGATGTTTGTGTAAAATATCAGAACCAAAAAGAGCTTCTTATGTAAACAAAAAAGGAGAAAGGGTTATTTGTAAATACAGATATAGATTGAGAATCACCCCTCCTAAAGGATTAGATTTATTTCATCTTTCAAGGAAACACGAAAGAGAGATAAATCCTAAGAAAAAGAATTTTGTTGAAAGAAGAATTGTGTCCGTTGAATATATTGGCATAAAAGAAATGCAGTGCATAAAAGTGTCAGGAAAAGAAGGACTTTTTCTTACAAATGATTTTATCGTTACTCACAACACGACTGTATTAAAATGGCACGGCTATTCTGCTGCCCTTAGAGGTGTCCCGGTTCTTCATATTCAATTGGAAGGTGGCGTTAAAGCCTGTATGCAGATATATGATCAGCTTTGGTCAAACCAGTCCTATTCCAATATCAAGTCAGGCAACATTGATCCCAACGATAAGAAAAAGATCGAAAAGGCGATTGAAGAAATTAAAGAAGCCGGTTCAGATATAGAGGTGTACGGTTTCAAGAAGTTCGGACAGGCTTCTATGAGCGATGTAAGGCAGCTATGCTACGACTATTTCAATACACACGGGCGTTTTCCTGGGTTGGTAGTTTTGGATTCATTGGATTTGGTAAAGACCGGCATTTCCAAAAAGATAGACAGTGATCCCGATCATAAGAAAGAAAAGCTACAGACTTGTGCGCAGCTTCTAAAGAACCTTGCCGACGAGATTGAAGCTCCTATTATCACAGCAACACAAACAAGTGATGTGCCTTTTGAAGTATGGAACAATCCTGACAAAGTAATAGACCGTTCCTATACGGAAGGAGACAAGACACTTGTAAAACCTTTTTCCTTTGTGTTCACGTTAAATATGACAATAGAGGAAAAGTCCAACGGCACGGCACGTATTTATGTGGACAAATTGCGTGACTACAAAGAAAGTCAAGAAGTGATAACGATTGCCACCAATTATGACAAGCGCAGGTTCTATCACAGGGGACGGACAATGGAGATGTACAACCAAATATCTGAAAGGAAGGAAGCGAAAAAGACGGCAAGGAAGAAAAAGTCTGACGAACAAAAGATGGAAAGCATTTAAAAAGAATAACCTAAAATTTTAGTGATGTGATACGGATTGACGAAGAAGAAGTAAAGGCTGTGTTCGGACTTAGAATATTCGGTTCGCAAGGGTGGCTTTCAAATAAAGAGATGCCTTGTCCTTATTGTGGAAAGGAAAAGAAATGGGGTGTCAAGATAAATGTGCACGGGGGAGTTTTCCATTGCTGGAAATGTGGAACAAAAACATCTTTCAAGGATTTTCTGGAAAAGGTAGGAAGAAAAGACCTTATACGGATGGAATATCAAAATTCCATAAGCACAAAACTTACTCCTTTGAAAGATGAGAAAGAGGAAAACGAGGAAGAAGAACTTCCTATTCCGAAACTTCCTTTCCGTCTTAAAAGAATATTATCAGACAGTTATCTTGATGGAAGGGGTTTTAAGAAATGCCATTACGATCTTTTTGAGCCTTCCGAAACAAATTCCGTTCTTGAAAAGAACTTGCGAAACTATATCATTTTCAAAGTGAAGATGGATGGTAAGCTGGTAGGATGGCTTGGAAGGAGTAGGTATTCTAAAGAATGGCATAAAAAGGATTTGGAAAGGGCAAAGGAAACAGGAACTAAGCCTCATTTAAGATACGAAAACAGCATAGGAACGAACTTCACGAAGATACTGGGAGGCTTTGACGAGCTTTCTTCTTCGGTCAAAGATGTTATCATAGTGGAAGGGTTGTTTGACAAGGTAGGAATAGACAATCTTTTGCAGCTTTGGGATTGCAACAGTTTGAAATGTGTTTTTACGTTTGGAAATAGCATCAGCAAGGAACAAATCTCCTACTTGGAAAGAAAAGGTATCAAGAATGTGATCCTTATGTATGATGATGCAACTGTGGAAGAATCGAAAAGCGCAGGACTTATGTTGGGAAAGAAATTCAACACAAAGATAGCCTATCTTTATAAGCCAGGGGTTGATCCAGGAGATATGGATATAGATTATTTGGACGATGTGCTAAGCAATCTCTATGATCCTATTAATTTTTATGTATCTAAAATTAAAAAGTTGTGGTAGTAAGAATTAACTTTGTCGAAAATCATATATCATCATGGAAAAAAGCAGAGAATTGTCGGTAGACGAATATTTGAAGGTACTTCAACTGGAATACCTTACAAACAAAGTAAGAAGCCTTATTTTTGATCGTCCTGAATTTGTCAAGATGGCTTCTGATATAGCAGAGTTCAAAAAGGAAAGGATAGAGCTTCTTTCCAAACGTCACTTCAAATCTTCTATTTTTATGTCAACGGAAGAGTTTTTGAACTTTTATGAGAACGAGTTCTTGAATCCTTTCGGACTTCCCAATTTCCAGTATAGTAATGATAATAAAAAGCGTGCTTCACAGTGGTATTGGGATGTTGTTCATTTGCTTGGGAAGAATCAGGTTGTCATTTATAAAGACAATGAATATTCTGTATTGGGAAACAACATGAAGGATCAGACGGTTTGCATTCAGATAGGCAAAAAGAAGAAAAATGTAAAATATTCAGAAATCAAGATACAGAAACTTGTGATGTGTTTTGATGGTAAATTATTATAAATCAATAAATTATTTCGAACTATGAATTTTAAAGAGTATGAAGCTCACGCAGCTTCAACAGCTTGCTATCCAAAAGAGGTAGCTATTCCGTATGTGACAATGGGTCTTACCGATGAACTGGCAGAAGTTTATGAAAAAGTAGATTGCGCAGCCGAAGCAAAGGAAATTATAAAGGAAATAGGAGATGTCCTTTGGTATGTTGCCATGATAAGACAGGAACTTGATTTGCCGGAATTGGAATTTCCCGAAATCATTTTAAAACTGAATGACGAGGATGTTTATCGTTTAAGCCCTTCTTATTTGCTACAACAAGTAGGCATTATCAGCGGACATGTAAAGAAATTCTTCCGGGATGATAATTACAAAGCTGGATTCTCGAAAAAAAGAAAAGAGGCGTGTCACAAGGCTTTGGAACAAATTTTACAAGGCTTGCAGAACCTTGCCATTTACATTGAAGGAGACAAAGGTGACTATTCTTTAATGTCTATTGCAAAGGGGAATGTGGAAAAGTTGGCTAAAAGAAAAGCCGAGAATAAAATACATGGGGACGGTGACAACCGGTAACGATTATGGTACGTGCTGTTACTTTTTTAGGAGCTTCTTGCGTTGGAAAGACATCTGTTTTTGATCTTATCGAAAAGGATAGGTCGTTTGCCAGATTCGCCAAAATAGGCAGCATATCAAGACAACTTGTAAAGGAAGGGGAAATAGACCCTTCCTTTAATTCTGTCCCCAGTCAAAGGGCGATATTTGACAAGTATCTTGAAGTGCTGCACGGTGAAAACTATATTTCCGATAGAAGCGTTATTGATGTTCATACTTTCACAAGGACACTCCCCTATTCGATTTCGTTAGATAATGAATTAAGGCGGCAGTCAGACTTGATAAGTCTTAATGAATATTATCTTCCCGTTATCTTTTATTTTCCTATCTATTGGAATGTTGAAAGTGATGGAGAAAGATTGAGCGATGAAAACAGGAGAAGAAAATGGGACAGTGAGATAAGGAGATTTTTAATAGACAAGAGGTTGCCTTACGAAGTAATACCAAATGACACTCCTTTTAATAGGGTAAGGTTCATAAAGGGTGTACTTTCTACAAGAATGAATTTACGTTAAATTCATTGTTAAAATCGGCAAAACTTCAATTATTGTATGCGGTAGTTGTATATTTGCCGGTAGAAAAACGAAAAGAAGAAATATGGAAAATCTGTTTAACGAGTTGGAAGAATATCTTTCTTCCAATACAATACAATACACTTCTGACAGGGAAAACTATACTGTGTCATTTGATGGAAAGACATATGAGCTTTTTTCTTCGAATGACGATGGATATTTCTTTGATGAAGACTTCCGGTGGGATAATGAAACTACCGAATACGATGGATATGTCTTTCGTTTTGGTGGCGTATGGTACACTATAGAGAAAGGACAGGAACGTGACCCTAAGCTGAATCGTGTAAAATGGAGAGGGCAAAGCGAAGTGACAGGGCTTTCTTCCAATTTTTTGGGTGTACATGGTTCGTTTGAGCTTCTGAACGGAACAAGCCTATACTCCGATTGGGTAAAGAAATCCAAATTCTTAGGAATCGAACGTCTTGGTATAGTGGAAAAAGGGACACTTGCAGGGGCATTGAAATTTCAGAATGCTTGCAAATCTGTAGGGATCATTCCTGTGTTTGGGTTGGAAGTCCCTGTAAAAGATGAAAAAAAAGACATTTCGTTCACTTACAAAATTTATGCCCAAAACGAAAAGGGGTGGCAGCATCTTCTTGCCATCAATAAAATAATCAATTGTGATTCTTCCGGGAAATTCATAACCCCTAAAGACATATCGGAGCATACGGAGGATGTGTTTATTGTTTTTGATCCAAAAACAATTGATTATACTGATGTTCCTATTCTTTTAAGAAACAAGCATAACGTATTTTGGCAAGCTGATACAGTGGAATATGCAAAGTTCAACAGAGATACAGAATACCTTACAAACTTTGAAGCCTTTTACAAGTCGAAAATGAAACCTGTAGCACTTTGCGATGCCTTCTATATTGAACCGGAATATTACATTTTAAGGGAAACTGTAAACAAGATAGGAAAGAAGGTCAACCATAAATCCTACAATCAGTATTTCAAGGATGAGGTGACCTATATGGAAGAGCTTCTTTCTCTTTTTGGGGATCAGTCTGTAGGGGAAGCCTTTTATTTAAAGGCACGGGAAAACATGGATATGATTGCAGAAAGTTGCAACTTTGAAATTCCTACTGACAGCAGGCATCTTCCTCGGTACGAAATGACAAAAGAGGAAAAAGAAAAGTATGAATCCAACGAAGATATGTTTGATTCCCTTATCTACGAAGGCATAGAGAATAAGCCGGAACTTTTAGAAGACTATTCGGAAGATGTATTAGTAGAACGGATTGAAAGGGAATCATCCATTATTAAATTTGGTGGTGTTATTGATTATTTTTTGGTTCTAAGAGATATTGTAAATTGGTGTAAGGAAAACAACATTTTGTTAGGTGCCGGTCGTGGAAGTGCATCAGGTTCACTAATTTCTTATCTTTTTGGTATCATAAATACGCATCCTTTGAAGTTTAACTTACTTTTTGAAAGATTTTTGACAAAAGGACGTTTGGGACACTTTGAAAAGCAGGAAGTTTACGAAGTGACACTGGAAGATGGAACTAAAAAGATTCTTCCTATCAATGTTACTACCAAAAATTTAAAAGTAGGTGACGATATATTGGTTTAATAGATAGAACAGAAAATATGAAAATTAAAGAACTTAAAAAAATAACAGTGGAGCGATTTGTGTCTGGATCGCTCCCTGATTAATTACCCCCTTGTTTTCGGACAAGGGGGAGAGTTAGACATTGATACAGATGTGCCGGGAGAGTATCGTCCGGCAGTTAAAAAATACATGGAAGAACGTTTTGGAGAAACACAGGTTTGTTCTGTAGGTACATACACTACCTTGCAGATAAAACAAGCTATAAATGACGTAGGAAAGATTTATGGAGCTTCCATTCCTACGCTTAGAAGAATTTCCAAAATGATAGAAGATGTGAAGACGGAGGAAGATTTTCTAAGACTTGCCTGTAGAAAGGAAGAAATAGCACAATTCGTGAACAAATATCCCGAAATGATGAATGTCGTTTTCCTTCTTCTTGGGCAACAAAAGGCAGCTTCCATTCATGCTTGTGCCATGATGATTTTCCCAAAGGAAAAGACAATGTACGAGTGGTGTCCTGTAAGAAAAGTGGACGATCTTGTCGTTAGCGAATGGGAAGGCGGAGAAATGGATGAGGCAGGCTTTTTGAAAGAAGATATTCTGGGAATCGAGCAGCTTGATAAATTTACCGATATTCTTGTCTTGATAGAAAAGAATACGGGAAAGAAGATCAATCTCTATACAGATATAGAATATGATGATCCAGAAGTGTACCGCTATTTTGCAAACGGTTGGCTTAGCGACATATTCCAATTCTCTGCAAAGGGACTTTCTTCTTACACGCAGAAAATGAAGCCTAAAAATATGGATGATGTGATTGCTGCACTCTCCTTGTTTCGTCCTGGGCCAATGGAAAACGGTTTTCACATGGATTATATTGCATTGAAAAATGGAGAAAAAGAACCTGAATATCCTATTGGCGCAGAAGAAATATTGAAAGATACTTATTCTACCTGGACATATCAAGAACAGATAATCAAAGCAGTTCAAACTCTTGCTGGATTTACAGAAGAAGAAGCGGACGGCACTCGTGCAGCTATTGCGAAGAAAAAGAAAGATAAGGTTGAAAAAATTCATCCAAAATTTGTTGATGGTTATGTAAACAAATTTAAAGATAAAGGAGTGACGAAGGAGTATGCAGAAGCACTTTGGGAACAAATGAAAAAATTTGGTTTGTATGCGTTCAATAAATCCCACGCTGCTGCTTACGCTATTAACGCTTACAATTCCTTGTGGCTGAAAGTACATTATCCGTTGGAGTTTTGGTCGGTTGCCTTATCTCGTGCAAGTAAAGATGATTTTCCTCGTTATATTAATGAGATGAACCAAACGGAAGGGATTGAAATCAAACCTGTCAATATCAACAAATCTGATGTTGGTATCGTAGGTGATAAAAAGAGCAATAGTGTTTACTGGGCACTTAATGCCACTCAACAAGTCGGAGAAAAAGCACAACAGCAGATCATTGAGGAACGGGAAAAGAATGGAGAGTATTTTTCTTTGGAAGAGTTTGTAGACCGTCATTCCTTTAAAGGTTCTTCTGTTAATAAGTCCACTGTTGAAAACCTTATTTATTCAGGTGCTTTTGACGATATAAAAGAAACAAGGGGATTTTCCAATATCTTCTCTGCAAGGGAATATATGCTTGGGAAATATCGAGAAAAGAACCGTATCAAGATAGATAGGGAAAAGGACGAATACAGCATTGCTTTCAGCAAAAACAAGATAGGTAAGGATTGGTGGTGGCTTTTGCAACAGAAAAACAAGTCCGGTTTCGCTTTCTTTGATTACAAGAAATTGGTAGAGGAATACCTTCGTCCGAAAGCAAAGACTGCGGAATATTACGATGTGGACGATTTGCAGAACTATGACGGTTCTACTTATAAAATGGCAATGGTGGGAGGATATGTGTTGGAAGTGGAAGAAAAGGAGTCAAAAACAGGGGCATTTGCCAGCCTTCTACTTGAAAACAACTACAAATTCCTTCGTGTGGTGATATTCCCTGCCGACTATATGGATAAAGAAGAATATATCCAAAGTTGCAAGAAGAACATCTTACTGCTTACTGGAAAGGTTTCTTTTGATAGGTTTAAAGAGGAATATGTGATACAAGCAAATGGAAACAGTCAATTTATAAAATTGGGAGTGTGATGGAAAAAGAAGAGAAAGAAAAGATTTTATGGGATTGTATTGAAAATCGTGCCGGTGAAAGGGCAAAAGATTTTTTCATTTCCGATAGATATTTTTAATGGCATTTTAGATGCAATGGAGCAGTATGCTAATTTAAAGATGAAAGAAAATGAAATTGGTTAGGAATATTGGTGACAAGGCTATAGTCTTGATTTCAAATGACCTTAAAAATGAACTGGATATGGATGTTGTAACTTCTATAGACCATTCCAATCTGTACGGGGAGATAGCTACAAGTTCAGTCTTATTGAACAAAGTAGGACTTCTTCGTGCGCAGGCTGAATCCGAATATGAAGCCGCAAAGTTGGAATTTTCTGTACATAAAGCACAGCTTTCTACAGAGATAAGACGGGAATCTATTGTGAATGCCGGAAAGGTCAAAGTGGAAGATATAGGACTTGTGAAACTTACAGAAAGTTCTTTGGAAGATATTCTTACTATCAATCCAGAGCTTAATGCAATGCAAAAGACACTTGTCAAGAAGAAAAAGCATTTGGCGGAAATAGATAGTCTCTATTGGGCATTGCAGTCGAAAGACCGAAAATTGAACAATTTAGTTCCAAAAGTTACGCCGGAAGAGTTTTTGGATAATTTAGTGGAAGGAGAAATAAATACATTCATAATTAAAAAAGAAAAGTAACATTTTTATTATCAACATTTTAAAACATTATAGTTATGAAATTTGACAGATCGAAGTTCAAAAAACAGTCAGTAGAAGATTTGGATTCAGAAGTAAAGCAAGCAGAAAAGACAATGCGAAAGGGTGGTAAATCTTATACCGGATTTGCTACCGTCCAAAAAGGAAAGAATACATTCCGTGTAGCTCCTTCAATGGGTAAAGCCTATGTCGCTTGCAAAATGTCAAAGCTCCGCGTGGAAGTTCCTACTTATGACGAGAACGGTAATGTAACAGGAAAGGAAGTTAAAGACAAGAACATTTTTTGCGCGGACGTACATGGACGCAACCTTCTTAAAGGGAAAGACCCTATCGTCCTTTATTGCGACTATGTGAGAAAGAAAGCATCCGAAGAATATCAAGATGATACGGAAAGACGCAAGTACCTCAACCCTATCATGGGTTACAAGAAAGGTAACAAGTTTGTATGGGGTATCAATCCTACGCTGGCTTATGTTTGCTATGTGTATCAAGGGAATAAAGATTTTGCCCGTTTGCAGCTTTATGGAACATGGATGAACCGTATAAAGGAAATTTCTGTAGAACAATCTGATGATGATACGGTTTCATTTGATATCTTCTCACAGATGGAGGGTGCTTATCCTCTTGTAATCACGATGGGAGAAGATGATAAAGGCAAAAAGACTTATTCTTTATCTGCCGGCATACCGAAGAAAGGTCAGTCATGGGATGAATTTTTTGAAGAAACTGCTATCCCGGACGAAGACATGGAATATTTCTTGAATGAAGTGCCTTCGCTTGAAGAGATTTACAAGGATTCTTACAGAGCAAAGGATTTTGAAATGGCTTTGGATGGATTGAAACGCTTCGATGAAGAAAACAATTATGATATCTTTTCTGACGACGAGTTCTTGAATGAAATTGAAGAAATGGCAGCAATGCTTCCAGACGATAGTCAATCAGAGGAAGATAAGAAAACCCCATTTGACGAGGACGAAGATGAAGAAGAAAAACCTGCACCCAAGAAACAGGTTGTAAAAGCTCCAGCTTCGGAAAAGGCAGCAAAAGTCGCTTCCTATCCTCCGCTTTCTAAGATGAAAGCCTTTTTGTCGCAATATATTGATGAAGAATATCCTGGCATGGAAATTCCATCCGATCTTACAATCACAGAACTTCGTGAATGGTACGATCTGGCACAAAAGGGAGAAGCGTTGCCTTTCCCGGAAGGCGAAGAAGAGGATACAGAACAGGAACATGAAACTGAATATGACGATGATCGGGCAAAAGACGAACCGGAAAAGGAAGATGGGGAAGATGAACATCCCGCAGGGGAGGAAGAGGAATCTCCTATTGACGAAGAACAGACGGACAATGATGAAAAGTTATTGGAAGCCAAAAAGCGTTTGCAGGCTCTAAAAGCCCGAATGAAGAAGAAATAATTTTTCTTTTCGTTTTTCTAATATATCAATCCGAAAGGGAATGGAGAACTTTGTGTTCTCCCCTTTCCTAACAATTTCGATCATGAACAGCAAATATTTAGCTATAATTTCAACGGATCATCATCTTACTGCCGATAATGCCACTATTATAAAAGATATTCTTTTGGAAGAACTTGACTTGGCAGAAAAGAAAAAGATACAAACCCATATATGGTTGGGTGATATTTTTGATAACAGAGTATCGCAAAGAGAAGTGTGCCTTTCCACATTGAATGATGTCCTGGAAGAATACGACAAACGCGGACACCATGTGATCTGTATTCCCGGCAACCATGACAAAACATCCTACACAAGCAAGAAATCGTTTCTTACTCCTTTTAAATATCATCCGTCTTTTACTTTGGTAGAAGAATTGGACGGAATGCAAGTAGAAGGTGTGTATTGTTTTTTTCTTCCGTTTTTTACAGATGATATTCTTTTGGATGAACTGGAAGAAATAGGGGACAAAAGAAAGAAGAATATCCTCTTTGGACATTTTGCGGTCACAGGAAGCAAGAACATGGACGGATCGGAAGTGTCCAACCTTTTAAAACCTTCCATGTTCCAGATGTTCAAAAAAGTGTACTTGGGGCACTATCATAACTATCAACGGGTAGGAGAGAATATCTATCATTTAGGAAGTGTCCAACAAAACAACTTCGGGGAAGATGAAAAGAAGGGTTTCTGGCTTTTGGATTCGGATTTGAATGTAGATCTTGTTTCTTCTACAAAAGGACAAGTATTTAAGAAACTGGAAATTGATTTGGGGGAAACTCCCCACAAACAGGCAGTGTCACTTATCAAGAAATTCAAAAAGGAGAACCCTACTGCCCGTGTAAGAGTGGAAGTCTGGGGAGAACAATCTTCACTTGATGCCTTTGATAAGGATGTCTTTACAAAAGAAGGCATAGATATCAAGAAAAAGTTTAAGGAAGTGGAAGAAAAACATTCTATGTTGACAGAAGTAAAGGCACTTGACAAAAAGGACATAGAAGAAAGGTTTTCTGCTTTTTGTAAGGAAAACGAATATGACGAAAAAGAAGGAAAAGAAATTTTAGACAAGTTGATGTATGGCGAAGAAAAAGGAAACTAAAAAAACGGAAGAAGCGGTAACTGGGGAAGTGCAGCAACCTAAAGAAGAAAAGAAACCGAACCGTCTCAGTGATCTTATAAGCCGGATTGAAAGTAGGTTTGGAAAGGAAGCCATAGCGGGGAAGAAGCAAGATATAGAGTTCGTACATTCTGGTTCTTTCCTGCTGGATGAAATACTTGGCGGAGGATGGGCAAAAGGGCGTATTGTGGAAGCCTACGGAGGCTTTTCTTCCGGCAAGACAAGCATAGCTTTCCATCTTGCTACCGAAATCCAAAAACAAGGAATGGCGGTAGGGTATCTTGATACAGAAAATGCAGTTGATCCGAAATACATGGGAGCTATTGGCGCAGACCTTTCTCCTGACAAGTTTATCCTTTCCCAACCTTCTACGGCAGAGGAAACGTTAGAAATAGCAAAGGAAATGTGCAATGAACCTTCTATCGGATTGGTGGTGATTGATTCTATTGCAGGACTTGTCCCGACCGCTCTTTTGAACGGGGAAGCCGGAGATGCTCACATAGGACTTACAGCAAGGCTTTTAAGCTCACAGGTAAATATCTTGAAAAACATCTGCAAGCAAACAGGGTGCATTCTATTCTGTATCAATCAGATAAGATCGAATATAGGCGGATATGGCAATGCCACTACTACGCCGGGAGGATTTGCAATACCTTTTTATGCAAGTCAAAGGGTTGAGCTTGCCCGTGTAGGTTCTGATAAGGAAGGTGAAGTGTCCGTTGCAAACAAAGTGAAGATCACATGCAGGAAAAACAAAGTTGCTCCACCTATGAAAACTTGCAATATTGTTATCCGTTTTGGTGTAGGTATTGACAAGGTGATGGAAATGCTTAACATGGGATTGGACTTAGGTGTACTCACAAAGAAAGGAACGTACATCTATTACGGGGAAGAAAAGATAGGATTCGGATTCCCTGCCGCAAGGAAGAAACTAATCAAAGAAACAGAACTTTTTGACAAGATTAAAAAAGATGTCCTTTCAGAGTTCAGAAAGAAAGAAGTAACATTTGAAAACAAGGAGGTGGAAGATGAAGCCAATCAAGATTGAAGCAACAAATTTTGTGTCATTCGAGCATTTTGAATACACATTTCAAGATGGGGTAACCGCACTTGTGGGATTGAATAAAACAGACGACAATCAAGGCAGTAACGGTAGCGGTAAAGCGTTGACAATGGATTCCGATATTCTTACCCCTAATGGGTTTGTAAAAATGAGGAATATTCAGGTGGGTGATATTGTTCTTCATCCTTCCGGTGCTTATCAAACGGTAAGAGCAATCCCGTTTCACGATATAGATATTGCATATAAGATTACTTTTTCCGACAGTACGGAAATAAAATGTAACAAAGAGCATCTATGGAAAGTAAGAACAAATCAAAGCGAGGAATGGTCTGTACTTTCACTTGGAAAGATCATGGAAAGAAGCAAAGATGAAGAAGTGTTTTTTGAAGTTCCAGGATGTCTTGGCAGACCGTCTAAAAAAATGGTTTCTTTTACTTGTATGGGTGCGGAAGAGCAACAATGTATTACCGTTTCGGGAGAAGACGGGATGTTTGTTACGAACAACTATACGCCTACTCATAATTCTTCCATGCAACAGGCAGTTTATTTTGCCATAACAGGTAACAACTACCGAAGCAGTATTGACAAGAAACTGATTAGAAACGGTGAGAAGGAAGCAAAAGTATTACTTGATATAAAATGTCCCATAAGGAAAGAAACTCTCCATATTGAGCGCATTTTGCCCTTAAAAGGAAGCAGCAAACTTAATGTGTCGTTAAATGGCGAGTCAGTCAGTCTTGCTACCGTAAAAGACGGCAACAACTATATCCTTTCATGGATGGGTATTTCACCGGAAGATTTGAAAAGTTATTTTCTTATTTGCAAGGAATACTATAAGTCGTTCTTTAAAAGTTCCAATACGGACAAATTGGCTCTCATAAGTCGTTTTATCAATTATGACTTCTTGGATGGCAGTAAGGATATTATACAAAAGGAACTGGACGAAATTTCATCTAAGAAATCAGTTATCCAAAGCAAAAGAGATCGTGCGGAAGGGAGTGTAGAAGCATTGCGGCAAATGATAGAAGATGCTGTTAATTTCGACTTCGAAGCGGATCGAAAGGAAAGGATCGAAAGGGTGGAAAGTAAAATCAAGTCTTTAAAAGAAGATATTGATTCTGCTAAATACAATATTGACTATAACAAGAAAAACATTGACAAAGGAAAGAAAACACTTGAAGTCTTGGAAGAAGAACTTCGAGAAGCCGAAGAAAAGAAAAAGAAACTTCCTTCTACTAAGGAAATAGAAGATGTGATTGAATCCGTCAAAAAAGAACTTGGAAAAGCCAAAGAAGATCAGAATGAGATTTTGGAAACAAAAGAAGAGCTTTTGAAAATCCATGACGAACTGAAAGTGTCTCTTCGGAAAGTTCTTGTAAGCCTTTCTGGGACGATTACGTGTCCTAAATGCAAGCATAAGTTCTTGACACTTCAAGACACTACGCTTGAAAAGGAAGAGAAGAAAAAAGAGAAAATAGGGAAACAGGAAAAGGAAGTTGTCGGGGAAATAACATCTTTGGATGAATCCCTAAAGGAATACGAAGACCTTATTTCTTCTTTCATTCAAGTGAAAAACGAACAGGAGGATGAACTTGACAAAATCCGGGAAGCAGGAAAAGAAATTTCATCTGCTGTCTATAAGATCACAAGTGAAATAGAATCTCAAAAGTCCAATATTTCCATTCTTGAAAAGCGAAACAAAGGGCTTTTAGAAAACATAGCTACCGGAAAAGAAGATGTAAAACGTCTGGAAAAACAGATAAAGGAAATCGAAAAGGAAACGCCTTCTTCTATTGATACTTCTTCACAGGAAAAGCAAATAGAAGAAATGATGCTTGCTATCGCAGGGTATGACAAGGAAATGACGGAATTGGAAAACGAAATGTTTCGCAAGAAAGAGTGGATAGGAAGATTCAAATCATTCAAGATGTATCTTGCGATAGAACAGTTAAAGAATATCCAGCTTCGGGCAAACAATATTCTGAAAGCAGAAAACAGCGATCTTAGAATTGTCATAGAAGGATTTAAGACGAAAGCAGACGGAGACATAAAAGAAGAGATAACGCCTTATGTTGTTAGGGACGAGGCGGAAAACTTCTGGTATTACAGTGGCGGAGAGCGTGCAAGGGTGGAAATCGCTTTGATTATAGCCATACAAGGAATGATAAACGAGACGAACAAATGGGGAGGATTGCAATTCCTATCCATTGATGAAATCACAGAAGGACTATCGAAAGAAAGCCTATATGACGTGATAGAAGCATTGGAGTTCATTCAGTTTCCTATACTTGTTACAACTCATATTTCGAATGAAAACGCTTCATGCAAAACGCTTAAAATAGTAAAGGAGAACGGCATAAGCCGTATTGAACAATGAACAAGAAAACAGAATCGAAGTTTTACATAGGGATAGACAACGGTGTGACCGGTTCTATTGGCATAGTAGGAAAAGAACTGACCTATTATGAGTTCATGGAAACACCTATCACATTTGGGCAGGATTACACAAAAGCAAAGAAGAATGTGTCAAGGGTGAACGTAACGGCACTTGCCGAAGTAATTCATACTCTAAAGGGATATGGTTTGTGTGTGGCCGTCTTGGAACGTCCCATGAAAAATCCGGCAAGATTTGATGCTACATGTTCTGCTATGCGTGCTTTGGAAGCGGAACTTACCGTATTGGAGCTTTATGATGTTCCTTATATGTTCATAGACTCTAAAGAATGGCAAAAGGAAATGCTACCTAAAGGGGTTGTAGGCACTAAAGAATTGAAGAAGGCATCCCTTGATATAGGAAAAAGGCTGTTCCCAGAAATCAAGGACAAGCACCCCGATAGAGATGGAATTTTGATAGCGGAATACGCAAGAAGGAAATGCCTTCTCTAAACAACCAACAGAAGGAAAGTGAGAAAATGTAAGAATATATTTTGACATGTAAGAATAAACTATTACATTTGCCACATCAAAAAAGTAACAAACAAAAACTATAAAACAATGGCTAATCAGAAGTATTTTAACATTTTTGTACTTTCCTTCCTTGATAGGATTGAAGGGATTGAACACGATTTGAGCTACTTGAAAAAAAGTGCGAAAGACATTAACAGCATTGAATCAGTGGAAGAAGCACTTCATATTTTGAAAGATAAAATAAAACAATTGCAACATGATAATAATTTTTTGCGAGAACGATAATTGCTCCCGAAAAGGAGTAAGGTCACCAATTGCTAATCCTAAGTATGTGTTTCGTGACGGAAAACTTGTTCCTATGAACATTCCAGTTTGTCCTGAATGCGGAAAGCAAATGTCTTATGAGGAAGAAAAGAGCACAGAAATGCCTAATCTTTCAATAGGCGAGTTTAAAATGATGTCTGATTCTGACAAGAAAAAGGTGTTGAAGGAAAGGTCTAAGGCACTTTCTAAAAAGGACAACAGCGAAGACAAGATACGTCACTACAAGGAAAAAGCAATCAGAAACATGTTGAACGTAAAATTATGAGGTATGGAAAATTTATTGTATGAAAATGTGAAATACATCTATAGGGTGACAAAAAGGAACACTCTCGTGCTTGTCAACTCAAAAGGAGAAATGGAAAGATGTATATCTCTTACTAACTTCAAAGGAAAAACAAGAGACTTTTTTATGAATGAAGCGGAGGGTTACGACATTACAAATACTGTAAACAAAGTGAACCTTACCAATTACTCGGAAGCTACTGTAGAGAAATTTATCGAAGAAAGTGATTTTGTGTCTGTAGCGTTTGGACACGATAACTTTATAACTTACAGAAATGTATTGAAGCCTCATGAACTCAGCAAATGATTGTATTCTTGATAAAGCAGTAGGAAAGATGCTTGTTCTTCCTACCGGTGAAGAAGCGGAAGTGAGGTCTGTTCGCGTAGGAAGAGATTACCGAAGTATAGAGATAGACATTCTGAAAAGCGGAAAGTTGAAATCTATCCGAATGGGTATCACAGGGTTTTTGAAAACAGCAATTTTAAAGGACAAATGAAAAAGAATGTATTGTTAATCACCTGTCTTTCTATTTGTCTTTCCATAGGACTGGGAGGCTGCAAAAGCCGTGTTTCCACAAAGATGGATTACACTTTTACCTTAAAGGACTCTTTAGTCTGGGAAAGAGAAATGACGGACAGCCTTGTAAAAGTTCCCTATTCTATTGTCAATATGGTAGTCAACCCTTCGAAAATGGAAGATGGGGAGAAGAAAGAGACAAACAAAGGACAAGCTAACCTTTCCATAGAAAAGAAAGGAGACACCATTTTCATAGAAGCATCTTGTGATAGTCTTGAATTAACAGTGAAAAGCCTTAGAGAAAGGTTGTCTAAAGTAAGCGAAGAAAACGAAAACTTGAAAGAAGAGGTAAAGGCGGCTCCTAATAGATTGCTTTCTTTCATGGGAGGTATAGGGATGGGTGCTTTTACGGTTTTGATTGCATTATTCATATTACTAAAAGTAACGAAAAGAATTTGAGATTATGGCTAAACTATTAGTATCGGACAAAGAACTGATTGGAAATAAATTTGTCCAAAAAGCAGGAAAGAAATTGAGTGATTATTTGGCGAAAATTGGAACACAATTGCAAGATAGAGTGAATGCTATTCTGCCGCCAGAAATAGAATCTATTGTAGATAGATATCCGTCCATGCAGCCACTTTTGTTTTACAGAAGTATTCCCATAAACGATCTTCTAAAAATAAAGGGTGTCTGTATCTATGAAACCATTCCTTTTGATGGAATAGGGATGCCCAAAATGTTTTATAATGAATATCTGGACGAATTGAAACGCTTTTTCGAAAAAGATATTTTGGAATGGAGCAAGAAAGCGTGTGAGTTTAAAAAGCTGGAAAACGAAACCAGAAACAGAGTTGCTTGTGCTCTCGACCATATCAACACAGAAAAGCAATTACAAGACAACTTCCCGGAAGCCTATAAGATTTTGATAGAAATCAAAGGCAAGCAAAAAGAAGAAAACAAGTGTGATTCTGTAGAGAATACCAGAGCATTTCTTTCATCCTTAGACAAATAAAATCATGACGAAGAAACAAAAAGAATTGGAAGGCAAAATAATAGAAGCCAACCAGAAATACAGAGAAGGCACTCCTATTATGAGCGATAAGGAGTATGATCTTTTGATCGACCAGTTGAAAAAGGAATATCCTGATAGTGAAATCCTGACAAAGCCTATCATTGAGGAAAATAAAAAGGGTGACAGGATGGAAAAGTTACCGTATCCTATGTTTTCTTTAGAAAAGGTAAAAACAATCAGTGAGATCAGAAGATGGGTTAAAGATGTATGGGAACTTCATCCTACTAACAAAGTTGTCATTACACCTAAATATGACGGCATTTCCCTTTTGGTGGACGAATCGACAAATGAATGTTGGACAAGGGGTGATGGAGTAGAAGGACAAAGAAGTGACCGGCATTACGAATATGTCAATCATGGCAACCCTATGGGAAAGAAATCTTGCTTTACTTTCGGTGAAGCGATTATCCCTATCGGCATGTTCTTGAAAAACGTAAAACCTCTTGGGTATAAGAGTGCAAGAAACGCTGTTGCCGGTGCATTCAATGCAGATGATTTCAATGCACAAGTTCTTGGAAATACCGCTTATGTGAGATATGGCATTATGGATTCCGACAGAGATAAATCCATGCAGCTTGCAGAACTTCGAAACGATTACGGGAATTACGCTACACAGTATTGGGTAACTTCTGCCGGCGTGTTCGATGATAATAAAACAGCCCTCACCTATCTAAACGATTTGTTTGAATCAATCAAGAATTTTAAATGCGATGGACTTGTAATCGAAGTTGATAACAAAACAAAACGAGAAGAATTGGGACGGTTGCCTAATGGGAATCCGCGTTACGCTATTGCTTACAAGAATCCCGACTGGCAAGAACGATACACGACAAAAGTTCAAAAAATCGAATGGAGCATTTCAAAAGACGGCAAAGCAAAACCTGTAATTGTATTCAGTCCGGTGGAATTTGACGGAGCGACTGTTTCACGATGCACCGGATATAACGCTAAATATATTACGGACAATCATATTTCACCAAATGCCTATATCGTTGTGTCAAGAAGCGGAGATGTAATCCCTAAGCATTTGGAAACGGTCAGTTACAGTGTGGAACTTTTCCGTGAAATGTGCGATGGTATGATGATTTGTCCTTCTTGCGGAAATCCGTTAAAATGGGACGAAACGCTTACAGATATTGTTTGCACCAATCCTGATTGCAAAGAAAAGAAAATAAAACAGATCGCTTATTTCTTTGCAACGCTTGAAACGGAAGAAATGCAAGAAGCCACTATCAGAAAATTCTATGAAGGAGGACTTGATAGTGTAGAGAAGATTGTGAATGCAAGCGAAAAGGAATTGTCTCAAATTGGAGGAATAGGAGCGAAATTGTCCAAAAAGTTACGAGGTCAATTCGATAAATATGCGGACAATGGAGTTTCCTTTGCAAAAATCCTTACTGCCTATAATGTGTTCGGTGGTGTGATAGGAGAAAAGACTTGTCAGATGATTTTTGATTCTTTGTCGGACGAAGATGTAAAAGTCTTGTTTAATGACGGTACATTACCCAACAAAACACTTCTTTCTATTGATGGTGTTGCTGAAACTACTGCCACTTCTTTTAATAATGGACTTGCAGTTTTCTTTTACATCATTGAAAATTCACCGTTCCCTATTTCTTATGTAAAGAACAATGTTGTTCTTGCAGACAATCCCGAATCGGTATGTTTTACAGGATTCAGAAATAAAGAATGGGAAGAAAGACTATCCAAAGAAGGACACAAAGTCGTTTCGGGAGTATCAAAGAACACGACCATCCTTGTAACGAAAGACAAAGAAAGTTCTTCTTCAAAAGTGAAGAAAGCAAAAGAGCTTTCCATTCCTATTTTGACACCGGAAGAGTTTGAAACAAAAATGAGATGGAAAGAGAAATAGAAGATTGGATCAATGACTTTGAAAGTGACGAAGATTTTGATCTGAACGATGATGATCAGTTTGAGTAAACATATTTTAAAACAATAAGTTATGGAAGAAAAAGAAATTGTAAGAAAATCAGTATCTATCCCCAATAAATGGTTAAAAGAACTTCTTGATTTTTTAGGGATAGAAGAAGATCGGTATCTTACTTGGATGTTGTTTCCTCATGTACAGAACAGGGAATTAGGATTCCGCTTTAGTGAAGAAAGGATAAAAGAAATAGTAAGAGAAATCTATCATCCTACCGAAGAAGAACTAAAACAAGAGGATGAATGGGAAAAGGAATTGATAGAAGAAGTAGGTTATTCAAAAATGGATTTTTGGAAAGAGGCGATGACGATGTATCCGTTGCATCAGTTTGCATATTGGAAGAACGCTCTCGACCCTTTGAAACTTGGCAAAATGATGGCTAATTTGCATAAAATTTCGAAAGAGTTGGATAAGCCGTTGGATTCTTCGGAAGTTTTAACAGAACACCAAAAACATTTTGGAGGTATTGATGACAATACGGCGATTGCATTTATGTACCCTATTTATTTTCCGGTAGATTCAATATACGGTTCTACTGATTCCGTTTTTTTACCTGACAATTTTGAAGTGACAAAAGAAGAGAAGAAAGAAGAAGAAAAGAATGAATAAGATTTACAAAGAGATAGCCTTCAACTTCACCAAAGCATTGAACAAATTGGAATTAAGGACAAGTGCCAGAAGTTTCATCTCTATGCGGAAGGCAGAGAAGGTTATCTCCCTACTTTTTGAGATCATATTTGATAAACTAGAAAGAGATGGAAGTGCAAATATTAGAGGTTTCTGTATTATCAAGAAAATCAAATGCAGAGACGGAAAGCATTATTTTGAATTTATAGACAACAGGAAGAAATGAACACGAATTTTGAAACCAAATTTGGAGGTGGTAAAGCTGCAACAGTAGAATGGTACACGCCACCTTATATTATTGAAGCGTTGGGGAATAATTTTGATCTTGATCCTGCTGCACCTAAAAAAGATTGGTATACAGCAAGAAAGTGCTTTACTAAAGAAGACGATGGATTAGCTCAAGATTGGAAAGGGTTTGTGTTTCTTAACCCTCCTTATTCGAATCCTACGATTAAACTTTTCATGAAAAAGTTGTCTGAATATGGGAATGGCATAGCTCTTGTTTATGCAAGAGTAGGAAATTCAATGTTTCATGAATGTGTTTGGTGTAAAGCTACTTCTATTTATTTTCTTAGGAAAAGAATAAAGTTTATTGATGAAACAGGAAAAGAAGGTGGATCTCCTGGCACAGATAGTTGCTTTGTGGCTTATGGAGAAAAAGGAGATGAAATTCTAAAGAATTTGAAGCTACCAGGTAAATATATAAAGCTCAACTAATCATGTATTATTACAAGGAAAAGGACTATTGGTATTTTGGTGCTTTGGAAAAATCAGTTTACAAGAACCTTAAACTGATTTCCTCTTTTAAACGCAATGCTACCAATAAGGAAATATACATAAAATCTGATCCGGCAAAAGATTTCCTTTTAAAAGAGTTTGTTTCCGACAACGAAATAGAAGAAGCCAATCCTCTTTCAATAGTCCGCCCTGGCTGCAAAGCCGAAATAAAGCCTTACAAGGAACTTTTATCCCGAAAGGATATAGAACTATTGATAGACAATCTTCCTCTTTTAAAAAAGCCGAGAAGCTATCAAATGGACTATCTATATTACGCAGTCAATCACGGAAATCATATAAATGGCTCTTCAGTGGGGACAGGCAAAAGTCTATGTTCTGTTCTCTATGCTGAAATGCTTGATCTTTTTCCTTGTATGGTAGTCTGTCCGACTTCTGTAAAATCCGGTTGGTTGAGAGAGTGGAAAGAAACGAACCCAAACAGACGGGTATCTATCATTTCCACATCTTCCCCACCGGAAGATTTTGAAGCAGACGTGATAGTGATAAACTATGACATACTTGGGAAAAGGGTCACGAAAGAAAACGGGAAAACATCTCTTGAAATAAGATTGGATGGAATGAAAAAGAAATCATTCTCTCTTGTGATAGCAGATGAAATTCATTTTCTCAAAAACAGAAAGTCCATCAGAAGCAAGTCTTTCAAGAAACTGGCATATAAAGTTCCTTCCGTGATAGGGCTTACAGGGACACTTATCATGAACCGTCCGGCAGAGCTTCTAAACATCCTGATGTTAATAGAAAGGATAAAGGAAATTGCTCCGAACGACCAGTATCATCACTATTTCTTCGAAAGGTACTGCAATATGAAGGAAACGAATTTTGGTCTGGATATTTCGGGAGCATCCAATATCAAGGAACTGAACCGTCTTTTGAAAGAATGCTGCTATTTCCAGGTAAGCAAGAGGGATGCTTTGAAAGAACTCCCCCCTATTTCTGAAAATGTTGTGGAATGCGAGATTACAAATAAAAGAGCATATAAAAAGGCAAAGGGTGATCTTTTGCAGTTCATTGAAGATAAGTTTAAGGACGAAGAAAAGGTTGAAAAAGCTGCAAGGGCAGAGTTCCTTGTAAAACTCTCGACATTAAAGCAATTATCCTTAGAAGGTAAAGAAAAATTTATCAAAAAATGGGTGGAAGAATGGATGGAAGCAAACGAAGAAGGAAAACTTTTGGTATTTGCCTCACAATCCACAATCCTTACAAAGATAGCCGGAGAGTTTAAGGAAGGGCTTCTTATTACAGGGGGCACTACCACAAAGAAAAGAGATGAAATTTTGCAAAAGTTTTTCTTACAAGAGGAAAGTAGGGTGCTTTTTGCAAATATAGGCTGTCTTGGTACTGGTGTGGACGGGCTTCAAAAGGTTTGTTCCAATATGGCTATCTTAGAACTTCCACCGCGTCCGAGCGACCTTGTGCAAGTTATAGGAAGATTGGAAAGAAGCGGGCAGGAAAATCCGGTTACAATCCAATACCTGCTATCACCGGAAACGATTGACCAGGACTTGTGGGAGATGCTGAAAGGAAAGAAAGATGTTACGGACATGTTGAACAAAGGATTCCAGGACGATACCAGTCTTATGATCCTTCAAAAGTATAAGAATGAGCGATAAACGAAAGGGAACACGGATCATTGAGGTTTGGACGGATGGAAGTTGCAATGCTAACCATCCCAAAAAACTGGGAGGTTCTGCCGTTTACATCAAATGGAAAGACAAGGAATATCATATAACCAAAGGACGTTCCTATACTACGACAGGAAGAAGAGAAACGGAAGCAATTCTTCTTGCACTTCGAGCGATAAAAAAGAATTTGAATGTAAAGGCAACCTTCTATATCGACAGCCAGTATGTTGCCAATCAGTTTCGTCACAAGTTCCTTGATTGGGCAAGGGAGAATCTTCATGTAGAAAATCAGGATTTGTGGGATGCTATATTTTCGGAAATGTTGTTGCATAGAAAACTTCGTGTTTCCGTAAAATGGATAAGAAGCCACCAGAAAGACTATAGTGATCCTATTGTATGTGGCAATTTCATTGCAGACTATATGGCTAATTACAAAAATTTTAAAGAGTATGAAAAAGAAAATCATTTACAATAACTTGATCCCTTTTAAGGGATTTACAGCAATCACTCTGTTTCCTTTCATTTTTGCAAGGAAAGAATACGAACCTTTAGGAATGAGAACGATCATACATGAGAATATCCATTTAAAGCAACAAATAGAACTTCTTATAGTGTTCTTCTATTTGTGGTATGGGATAGAATGGCTTGTAAGATTAATTCAATATAAGGATTCCCATGAGGCTTACAGAAACATTTCTTTTGAGCGAGAGGCATATGAAAATGAATATGATGATGAATATTTAGGCGTAAGGAAACCTTACGAATGGGTTCATTATTTGAGAGGATAACAGAAGCAAACGAAAAGAAGATGTTATGAAATGGAGTAAATATCAGTTGGACATTTTTGATGCTTACGAAAACACCAACAAAAACATAGTGATTGACGCAACGGCGGGGTGTTTAGGTAAGGACACTCCCATATTAATGCACGATGGTTCTATCAAACCTGTACAGGACATAAGGGTAGGTGATAAGGTGATGGGTGTAGATTCAACACCAAGAAACGTTTTATCGGTATCAACAGGTATTGATAAGCTATATAAAATAAAACCAGTTAAAGGTGATAGTTGGATTTGTAATAGTCAGCATTTATTGACTGTTTATGATCAAAATATAGCAAGAAACAATAAGGTAAAGAAAGAAGAAAATCAATTAAATCCTTTAGTAGACTATCCTATATCTAAAATCTTGAAGAGACCTGTTGAAAAAACAACAGGAACAAAGATGAAACTTCAATTACAAAGGACTGGAGTTGATTTCCCTGAGCAGGAATTGCCACTTGATCCTTACTTTGTAGGATTATGGATAGCAGAAGGAAGCAAAAATAAAAATGATGTTTCTAATTTTTCTATAAATGAAAATGATACAGTATTAATAAACTATCTTGAAAATTTTAAATTTGAAGGAGAAAAGGTATCTGTACATAAAAGAAAAGAAAGAGGCTGCTATGGTATAAACGTGAAATTGAGAAAAGGTAGAATAAATCCTATTAGAGCAATATTAAAAAATTTTGCCAAAGAAAAGGGGCGTTTGAATATACCAAAAGAATATTTTATAAATTCACAGGAAAACAGGTTAAATCTTATTGCCGGCATATTAGATGGAGATGGACACCTTGATAACAATAATTACTATCAATTAATTACTAAATACAAAGAAATATCTGATTTGGTAGTATTTCTTTGTAGAAGTCTTGGTTTAGCAGCGTATTGTTGTAAAAAGATTGGAAGAATAAAATCTTTAAACTTTGAGGGGGAATATTATAGCATTAGTATTAGTGGCAATACAAATATTATCCCAGTAAAGGTGGAGAGAAAAAAAGCAAAAGAAAGAAAACAAATAAAAACAGTTTTAAGGACAGGATTTTGGATAGAAGAAATAGGCGTAGGAAAATGGTATGGATTTAAAGTTGACAAAGATGAAAGATTTCTATTAGGAGATTTCACTATCACTCATAATTCAGGTAAAACACATACACTCAAAGAGTTATGTAATCGCACGCCAGAAAACAAGTCTTGTCTTTTTATGGCATTCAACAAGAGTATAGCGGAAGAATTAAGATCGAAACTCCCTTATTATGTCGATTGCTATACTTTCCATGCGCTTGGACTTCGTACAATGATGAAAAATTTCCGTTTTAAAGCAAAAGTGAATGACAACAAATGTTTCAGCCTTTGTACGAAACTGTTCCAATATAAAAAACTGGAATTTAAAGAAAGAATGAAGTATTTCTTTTCGCTCCAGACATTATGGGAACAAACAAGACTGTCTCTTTGCAAGATAAATGAAGAAAACATTGTTCCTATTACGATAGAATTTGATTTGGAATATGAAGAAGAAATGATTCCCGACCTTCTTGAAATTGAAAAGGCATGGCGAAGTGACTGCACAAGGATAAACAACAATCTTGCTTTTGAAATAGATTTTGTGGATATGCTTTGGGTTCCTTACACATTTCTGGAACCAGAAAGTTTTCCTAAATACAATGTTGTAATGGTGGATGAGGCAAACGATACCTTTCTATTACAAAAAGAAATCATGCAAAATTTAATAAAGGCAAGAGGCAGATTCATTGCTGTAGGAGATAAAAAACAGATAATTTATTCCTTCATGGGTAGCGACTTGAATGTGTTTAATTCCTTAAAAAATAGTCCCAACACGATTACGCTTCCTCTTTCTGTCACATACAGATGCAGCAAAAGAATAGTTGAAGAAGCTAATAAGGTATTCCCTGGGACAGAATGCGCGGAAGGAGCAAAAGAAGGTATTGTCAGAAAAGGCGAACTAAACGAAGCTGATAACGGAGATTTCGTTTTGTGCCGGAATAACCTTCCTTTGGTGGCAGCTTTTTTGCAATTTCTTAAAGCAGGAAAGAAATCATCTATAATGGGACGCGATTTTGGAGAAAATATTTGCCGCCTGATGGAAAATCAAAATAGTCTTGATGATATGTATCTTCTATTGGACGACAAAGAACAAAAACTCATAGAAAGAGGCATTAATCCTGCCTTTGTGAAAAACCATCCGTCTTACGTTTCTTTAGAAGAAAAGGTAAAGATTGTGGAATTGCTGTACGAATCGTATCAAGAAAATTTTTCTTCTTTGAAAGAAAAGGTCAGAAACGTTTTCTCTGGCGATAGCAAAGGCATCATCCTATCCACTATTCACAAAAGCAAAGGACTGGAGGCTAACCGTGTTTTCTTTTTGAATCCAGAGTTACTTCCGTCCAAATATGCAAAGACATCTAAAGCGTTATATGCAGAAGAGTGTCTTAAATTTGTAGCAATCACAAGAGCAAAAGAAGAATTGGTTTATTGTCATATTGATACCGATACTAATCTCAATAAGTAACAAAACATCACAAGGTGAAATGACGTTGAAATATTACTTTTAACAAGTGTTTACACATTTCACCTTGCTATGTAATAATATATTCTTACATTTGCAGCATTAAAAGCAACAATTAAATTTTTAGATTATGGGAATATGTGGATGGATTTGCATAACAATCATGTTTATTGTAGCGTGTTTCACGGTTAATTCAATGTTTGATAGTTACATTTATTTTAAGAGTGAAAATTTTGAAAAAGGAGATGAAGAAAAAGAAGACTAAACTGTACATCATTGTACCTCGTGAGAATGGGAAAGTAACCCTTTTTTCGGCTGACAAAATAGAAGAACTTGTTCCTTTCCTTCCTTCAATGGAAGCAATAAAAACAAATGTAGAACTTCAAGTGGCAAAATGGGAAAGAGACCATTCCTACAAACCTCAACCACTTACACTTAGTGTTCCTTTAGATGTTTTTCTGAAAGTGAAAACTATTACAGGTGGGAAATGGAATGAAATACCTGTCAATCAAGGATGCAACGGTGTTCCTTCGGTACTTTTAATCCCACAGAAAGATGATGAACATAGTTGATGGGATCGTAGGGAATACTTTCATTGCTATAGACAGTGAAAAGCAAGCAATGAGATGCGACCAGATTCAAGAAGAAGGAAAGCTCGCGCTGACTGTTTCTTTGAAAAATACCCATAAGTTTGGAAGAAGTCTTTCAGAAGCTATAAAATATGACTACTCCTATGTTGTGGAATGTATTTTGAGCACAGGCGACAGTTTCAGAGCCACAAGCGGACTTCTTTTAATGGATATGTGGGGAGACTGGATTACAGTTCTAAGATCGGAAGGGATACCGCTATTTTCCTATGATTTTCTTGAAGACAGCAAGCAAGCTAAAGACTTTCTTTTCATAGAAAAAGTAAACTTCCTTCCACTGCCGGAAATTATTTTTAATCTTAAAACAGATGACCCCTCCCAAAACTTCGTTATTCTTCCTAAAGGAAGCAAAGAGTGTGATTATACAAAAGGGATAGTGGTTCAATCATTATTTAAAGAGTAACATTATGTACTTTGAATCAGTTGTAAATTATTGGACAGATAACCCGGACGGTTTCAAACCTCCAAGAATCCAGGTAAAGAGGCATCTTCTTGTTAGAGGTTATACCTATACGGAAGCGGAAGCAATATCTATAGAATGGGGAACAAAAGAAACAGAGGAAGAAATCAAAATATCACCTATTAAGGAGCTATCCATTTATACAGTGATAGAAAGCGATCCTGATGGCAAATTCTTTAAGGTTGATGTCCTTTACCCAGAAGAAACGCCTAAAGGGAAAATCAGAATGCAAAAGGTCTCTTTAATGGTTCAATCCGCATCAGATGTAGAAGCGATCGAGGTTGTAAAGAAGTATTTCGATTTTCTTCCCGCAAGAGACGAGTTAGTAATTAAAGCTGTTACATTAACGGAAATCGAAGAATATCTTAAAACAGACGAATAAATGAATGTACTTAGTTTATTTGATGGAATGCCATGCGGACAAATAGCATTAAAGGAATTGAATATTTCCGTTGGCACTTATTATGCTTCTGAAATAGATAGATTTGCCATTGCACAAACACAACTCAATTTTCCCAATACAATTCAAATAGGTGACGTTAAGAAAGTGAATGTATTGGATTTACAACCCATTGATTTATTAATAGGGGGGGTCTCCTTGCACCAATCTTTCATTTGCAGGGACAAGAAAAGGTCTTTGCACAAAAGAAAATATTGAAATCCTATCGCTCGATCAATACATTGAACTAAAAGAACAAGGCTTTGAATTTGAAGGGCAATCCTATTTATTTTGGGAGTACATGAGAATACTTACAGAAATAAGAGAATACAACCCCAATATATTGTTTCTATTGGAAAATGTAGAAATGGGAAAGAAATGGGAGTCTGTTTTTAATAAAGCCATTGGAACGCAAGGAATCCATATTAATTCATCTCTTGTATCTGCTCAAAACAGAAGAAGGATTTATTGGACAAACATAAATGACGGAAACATTCCGCAACCTAAAGATGAAGGATTGTTTTTAAGAGATATATTGGAAGATGAGGTGGATGAACACTTCTTTCTTTCTGAAAAGGCTCTTAAAGGGATCGAACTTCACAAAGAAAGAAACAAAGAAAAGAAAAACGGGTTCGGTGCAGACATAAGAAATCCTTCTGACAAATCCCAAACCATACGAGTAGGTGGAAAAGGCGTATATGATTTGGTAAGTATTCCTTCAAGAAAAGTAATCCAGTTGAACAAAACAAATGAATTTGGGAAACAACCAAGACAACAGAACAGAATATATGATCCACAAGGAATATCTCCTGCGGTTTTGGCAAACATGAGTTGCGGAAGCCATGCTATATTAGATAATTTCCGCATACGAAGACTTACTCCTACTGAATGTGCAAAATTGCAAACCATTTCTGAGTGGTACAAATGGCAATGTAGCAACACTCAACAATACAAGATGCTGGGTAACGGCTGGACAGTAGAAGTCATAAAGCATATATTCAGTTATATAATAGAATAAGAAACAGTTTTTGTATTTTCCATAGTAATTTAAGTTAGATGATTCGCAAGGGAAAGATGGTTTGGGAAAATAATCTTTCCCGATTTTTAACTACACAAAAACTATATCAATATGAGCAAAAGAAATACAAAGTTTCAAAAGTTGGCGTTACTTATTAATTCAATAGATCGCCCTTTTGAGTTTTACGACCTTGCAAAGCATACTTTGTTCTTTGCTGGCACGCTTAGAAAAACAATTTCCTATCTTTGTAAGGCAGGATATATCGAAAGGATTGAAAGAGGACGTTACAAACGATCCAAAACAATACCGGACGATATGAAGATTACTGAATTAGAGAAAATGACTTATAAACAAGAACAAATATGAATTTAGCAATCATAATACTTTCAGTTGTGACAGCATTCCTATTGGTTGCCGTTGTTATCCTTCTACTTAGGGTCAAAAACCTAAAGAATCATTCGCTTTATATCAATTCCAGAATTGATTCTGTAAGGCTTAATTACCTATTAGGATTAAGAAACAATCTGATTGCAACAGAAAGATATGAAGATGTAGACTACATCAATTCCTTGATAGAAGATGAGTTCGGTATAAAAGATTTTGAAAAATTTTCAATAAATAATTTGATTGACATATTATAAATTAATTGGTTATGGAAATAAAAGTAAAAAGAATAACACCTATTGATTATCCATACACAATAGGCAAAATGTACATTGATGGAGAATATTTTTGCGATACTTTAGAGGATCGAGTAAGAGACATCAATAAAAACGGAAAGTTTGACAATGGTGAAATAAAGATTGCCGGAAAGACAGCCATTCCTTATGGAAGATATCAGGTTGTTGTAAACATGTCTCCCAGATTTGAAAGGGAGCTTCCCAGACTTTTAAATGTCTCTAATTTCGATGGCATCTTGATTCACCGGGGGAACACAGCTTCCGACACTGCCGGCTGTATCCTTGTCGGTGAAAACAAAGTAAAAGGGAAAGTAATTAACTCAACTCCCTATGAACAAAAACTTGTTTCCATCTTGAAAGAAATTCAAAACAAAGGGGAGGAAATTTGGATAACAATTGAATAATATTTTCCTGTATAATGTGCAAAAGTATAAATTCGATTTGTCTAACTTATCAAACAGAGAGGAGGTGAAAAAGAAAGACTATCCTAATTTATCATATCAACAAAGTTCGTTTTAATAAAGGAGGAAGCCGAAAATCCTTAACAGAGTAGGCATCTAACATTCTCGTTGTTAGTAAATTACGTTATTATGAAAGGGAGCTTTGAACTCAAACAATCAAGTCGGTTCTCCGCTCCCTTTCTCTTTGTTTAAACAAAATATTTAAAAGTATGTATAACGAAAAGAAGAGTATTCCGGTCTTTTATTTCCCTATCGAAAAGCCAAAAGAAACATTGCCTTTTCAAAAGGACACAACAAAATAGTAACAATTCCCAAAGATTCAAAATACCCTGAACTACATGGAGAGTTGTTTTTAGGATAGGATGCTTTAATCGTAAGCTCTGAAAACTGTTTTCTTGTTTGGAAGGATGGAAGGGTCAAACCTTGCTTTCAATCTAAACAGGATTTCTTTTTGCAGTGTTGTTTCTTGCATTTTCATTTTTATCCTTGTTCCTCTGTAATCGCACAATATCCATTCCTGCCCTTCTCTTTTTAAAAGAGACAGGCTCGCTCTTAATCCTGTGTTCACAAGAAAAACCTTTACAGAAGGACTTATTTTTACCTTTCCTCCTTTTTCTATTCTTGCAAGATACCTTTTAAGTTCCGGTAGCAACTTCTTTCTTCCGTCATTCTCCCGGTTCTGTCCTTCCAAAAGTTTTATCCCTCTTTCTAGCCATTGCAATTTCCTTCCTATTTCGTCCTCTTCCATTTCCCTTAGTTTGGACTTTATATTTCTATCTGTAATGGGTGTAATGGGCAGTCCTCCCCAATAGAAACCATTTTTAGGGCAAAGCTCATTGAACCTTTTTACACGGTTTAGGTACACGTTTATTTTCCTGTCCTTAATAGTCATTTCCTATTTCAGTTTAAGAGCTTTCAAGCGTTCTTTCACAGATAATTTCACTTCATCATCCAAATAGGTAGCCTCTTGCACTTCATAAGGTGACATTTCATCCAGGAACTTTTGGTTTTGCTGTTCAAGTTCGTCCCAATTGGCAGCACGGATCAGATCACCTGGCAGCATGATTTTTTCCCTACCGAGGATCATTTTATTAAAGCCGTTGAAGTCCTTATAATAACTTGTAGCAAGCTGATGCACCAATACTGTAGGATCAAGACCGGATTTGGCAGCGACAAGACCGATTATAATCGAATTGATGGGAAGTGTACGGAACACACGTGAAACGTTTTCCTGTCCATGCAATGTGGCCGTAATATCTATCTTTCCGTCCACAGTCAGTTTTAGTTCGTTTCCCTTTACTTCCTTCCTGGCTTGTTCAAGCATATTCCTTATTTCCCTTTCAAATATCAATGCCTTGTCCTCTAAACCTTCTTCCAGGTACTTATGATACCTTCCCTGTAAGTCTATGATAATGGAGTTGATGATTTGTAGTCTCCCGGCTTCCGTTGCGACCTTATATTGATTAGAAGAAGCAAGAAACACGGCACGCTTGCTTTCTATTTCCGCCTTTTTTCTTGCAAAGATGGACAGAAGTTCCTTTTGTGTCAGATTGATCTTCTTTTTCTGTTTTAGGATTTTCTGAACATCTTCAACGCCGTTCATTTCCCCGAATAGTTTCACGATATAGGAAAGGATATCGGGCGTGACAGATGAAAGCATTTCTTTCCTATAAATGTCATTGAAAACAGCTTTTTTTGCCCTTATATCCTCTATGAGAGGCATTATATGTATTTCCTTTTGCCGTTGTGCCTTTTCCGCTGCTGCTTTCGTTCCTCCATGCCGGACAACGAAACCTTTTGCGGAATAACTTTTAAGGTCGGCCGTAAACTCTTCCCCCTGACTGCCTTCAAAAACAAAAAACCTTTCGGACGATTCCGACAATGCTCTTTCCGCCATTTCAAGCGCGACAAAAGCGTCTTTTAACTCTTTAGATGCTGTTTGTATTACCTCTGGCGCGTTCTCTATTATTTCCAAAAAATCTTTTTGTCCTATTTGGGGAAATGACTTTAGTTCCTGATTAATTTTCTGTTTCTTCATTGTCTATATCCTCCAGATTTGATTTTATGATTTCCGCACTATTGAACTGAAAGCATTCCGATTTGTCCAGATAGGGACATTCGTTTATAAATTTGCAACCTTCACACCTAATAGAAGGCTTGCTAACAGACTTTTGTAACTTCATATTAATAAATTTTTAATATTTTGTTTCCGACAAAGTTACAACAAAAGAGATACAAAAACAAGTCCCTGCCTATACATCACGTACCGACAGGGACAACAACTAAACTAATTACTAAATACTAATAATAACATAAACTAACATTACGACAAATATGGTTTTCTACTTTGTTAAGGTAAAGATAGTTATTCTTACCGAACTTCCGGGTAAAATGCCATTTGTTTTAATTGATACATTTTTAGCCTTTTCCCGTTCTCTATTTTATATCCGACATATACCAATTTGTATATGAACTGATAAAAGTTACCTGGCAAGAACTTTTGCTTTTGAGGTTTTAATATGTTTTTGACAAAATAACCTTTATAGAAAAAACCTTGCATCCTTTCTGAATCACTAAGCAAAAGTGTTTTCACAATATCTGTTTTTTTATCCAGATAGAAACAATACTCACATGTACTATACTTCCATGTAGTAAACTTTACTCCGTCTTTGGAAACATAGTGTAAAGTTTTGCCTTTCCTTGTGTCCATGCATTTTACATTTCTTTCAAAACGCTTTGTAAAATACTTTCACCATCAAAAAGACATTCTATCTTTTCCCCATCATCACAAGAAACAACGATTTTCCCTATTTCGTCATACAAGACAATGCTTTGTATATTCTTTGCCGTTCCTATATCTCCATTTACGACATACGTCATTGAACTTAAATCGAGAGAAACAAGTTCTAACATATCGTCTGTGTATTGTGCAATAGGTTTGCCCCTTTTTATTTTAGTTAGTTTATCCGGTTTGATAGTGACAATACTATATTTATCAAAATATTTATTGGTATCGTAATCATATATACAAAAGCATATATCAGCTACTTTTGTCTCAAAAGACAGGAGGTTATCAAAATATAAATTACCGTTCCAATCGTTTAAACATTTTAAAACATCAACAAACCTATAAAAATAATTGCCTGAGAACTCGCTACTTTCTTTTAGTTCAAAAGAAAATTCAGAAAATTTATAATCATTATCTATGTTGTACGCTTCGTTGCATGTAACAACTTTTATTTCCTTTGATCCTTTGATAACTTGAATCATAAAATAAAGCAGTCCGAAGTTCTTGCATAGTTTTTGCTGTGTTTTAATGCAATCTACAAATGATTTCGCATCTTTCAAGCAAATGTTCATTTCCTTGTACAGTTTTGGGAAAACTGATCTGTAGTCTACAAACTTTTCTATCTTTTTGAAAGAATAAGACACTACTTTATCTGTAGCTGTATTTTTTACCACAACATTATATGTTTTTTCGCCTTCGGTAACTGTGAAATTACAATTTCCCGCACCGATATTTTTAAGTACGTCAAACGGTATTAATATATCTTTAGTTTCACCCAAAACATTTTTAACATCGACTCTTTTTGCTTTCAACACAAAACAATCCGTTGCATATATCGTGCTATCCGTTAACGACAAATGCGCGGTATTTTCTATATATCTACCCACGATGTCCTTTTTCTCTGTTTTTGCAGATATCAAAGATTTGATATCTTCTTTACTTAACTCTATTTCAAAAGAAGTTGATTTTTGTCCTTCTTTTATTTCGGTTTCTTTTGTAAACTCTAATTTGTCTTTTGCTCCAGATAGTTTTTTAAACCTTTCCAAATATTCAAACACTTTGATAATATCAAAACTGCATTTAAAATTTCCCTTTTCTATAGAAATAATATCACCATTAACACGACAAAGGTAAGATATTGTATATTTATTAAATGTATCTATATTTGAGTAATACGGTGATTTTTCCAAAGTTTTTTTGTACCTATCTGAAAAATAAGGATTAACGTTTGTTAATTTACCTTCTTTTGTTGTTTCTATATTCTTTTCAATAAAAGCATAGATATCTTTTATTGTGTACGTTCCTGGATCAGCGTTTTTAAAAAGTTCCTCGAAATAAACCTTTGCGATAGCAAACAGTTCTACAAAAATATCCATAAATAAAGTATCTGTATTATTAGTTGCTTTCATAATCTTATAAATGTTTTAAATTATTGATAATTAGTTATTATTTGTTGTGTGGTTTGTCCAAAATAGAAATAGACAAGGTATTTATATTCTATCTTAAATTGATAAAGCACTTTGTGTTTAGTGTCCTTTATCTTCATTTACTACATTAATACCTTCCGGCAATACATTTGTACAAATAAATTCGTTAATCAAATCGGAAGGAATTTTTTATAGCAATCCGAATAATTAAAACAAAGTTTGTTACTATGATTATAAAATATTATATTATTCCAACTTATGCCAAAAGAAACAACCGCCTTTTTAACTTCGTATTCTTTTTGTGCTATTGCAATAGCTTTATTTCTTTCCTCTTCAATCTCTTTTAGTTCCTTTTGTTCTTGATCTTCTTTTTCTTGCTTTGTCCCTTAGTTCCTTTTGTGCATTAGATGCGTAGCCTAATTGATATAAATTTTCCAATACTTCATAATCTTCTTTTAGGAGCTGCTTATATACACGGTCTTTTCCTTCTATTTTTAATTTGCTGCCATTTCTTTTCTCTATTTCCTGGATAGCTTCACCGGCTAAATTTCCCCAATTTTCGGCAATACCCAAACGAAAAACCAAATAATAAAACAAATCTTTAATGTCTGAAACATTACGCAAAATTTCGATCGCTTTCATATCAGAAATATTATACATTTCCGAAATTTCTTGATTTGATTTACCTTCGTTGATATGATAACGAATATTTTCGATACACATTGGTTGCCCTAAATGGTTGCAAGTATGCAACTTTTCAAATATAGAAAGTTCAGGTTTAAAATAGGCGATAATTTCACCTATAGCTCCGGAAATCAAAGTATAATAACGTCCGTTGCCCTTCTTTACCTTGATTTTCCCGGTAAAAGAAAACGTTAAATGCCCATTTTTACACTCGTCATCTAATTTTATTAGATAATCAAATTCATAATTGCCAGGATATAAAATTTGATTGCCTATTTTGATTTCTTCTCCAAGAAATTTATAAAACGATCCAGAAAAACCTATTTTATTTACAAATTCTTTTCTTTCGTTGTTGTTAGCTGTAGTTGTCATAGCTTTATTGCGTTTTGTCAAGGTTTGCGCACCTTGTTTAAAAATTAGTTTAGTTAGTTGCTTTATTAATAAGTTAAAATTTGCACTTTGTAGCCGTCGTTCCTGGAAAACTGATATATTTCGCTTGCTTCTTCTATATATTCGCTTTCCGTTATATCTGGACACCCTTCTACTCTTCCGTCAAAAGAGTAGGTGTTGAGTTCTTCGATAAATTCGGTACAATCTCCTTGCAATAGCGTTAAACCACTGCCACCGTTACCCAAAGTTGCCATAACAACGGAGTTTCCGTTTTTCAATTCTGTAGCAACAAATGCTATAATTTGTTCCTTCGCTTTCATGATTGTAATTATTTTAGTTGTTATTATTAGTTCTTTTCTTTGATACAAAGAAATACTTTATTCTTACATAACAAGGGAAATACAGTTAAGAAAGGTTAATTTACCTCTTTTTCTTTGTTTAGTTTGTTACTTTTTGATAGCCCTTCTATGCCAACATAAAGCACTGCCAAAAAAACAGGGAAAGATAATATAACATGTATAATGTTATTAGCTTCTAAAGTCAAAAACATAAGAGCTAAAACCAAACTCGCTAAAAATATTCGAATAATAGAAAAAACCATTGCTTTCATATATTGTTATTGTTTATCTGTTTTATTTATTGTATCGTTAACACTTATTTTTACTGTCTTTTTAAAGGAAATACCGCGCTTTGTTACTTCATAGGGCGTAAATGTAAGTATTTCCCCCTTTTTGTCGTGCCCTGTTATCCTTCTACAATTTGCGCCGTTGTTTTCCTTTACAAACTCTTTTGCTTTCTGGAGGGAGGCAAATTTTTTGTCTCCAACACTCCAGTAATACACCCGCTTTTCCATGATTTAAAAATTATATTTTTCTTGTATGTAGTTTGAAAGTTCGTATAAATCAATTCCAGACCCAGCAAACACTCTCTCAAACTTTTGTAAAGCTCTTTTGCATGCGTTGTAATTTTCTTTCGTTCCTCCAAACTCTGTTTGAAAATCTTCAAAAGAATAGCAGTTTGTCGCTACTTGACAATCTGAAAGGAACATATAGAGCATTTCGAAAATATCTATTTCCGTTTTATCGGTTTGTCCTGTTTCGAAATTATTCAAACTATCGAAAAAGTCGAAACGAGCACTATTTCCCCCAAATTTGAACTTTACAATATAGTGGTTGTGCGATTCCGGGTATTTGTTATCCCACCGGCAAACCTTCGTATTTGATAGGGTGCATGTAAGTTCTATTTTCTTGTCGTTGTAGTCTAAAACCGCTTTTTTGCTATCTCCATTGTTAACAATAGCGAGCTGATCTTCAAAACTCTTTACCTGGTTTACTGTTAATTTCTTTGTTTCCATGATTGTAATTATTTTAGTTGTTATTATTAGTTCTTTTCTTTGATACAAAGATAATACTTTATTCTTACATAACAAGGGAAATACAGTTAAGAAAGGTTAATTAAGTAGTGGAATGTATGTTTTTATGCTGATAGTTTGTTACTTATTGTACCAAAGTGCGCGAAATGGTAGCGCGTTATCGCGCGAATGTAGCACGCTTTGGAAGGAAAAGCAGTATTGCCCTACCAATTAAAAAGACCCCTATAAAAAGAGCTTAAAATAACTTGATACACAAATAGTTGAATATCAATAAATTAGCTAAAAATCGGGGAAACTTGTGCAAGAAAATAGGAAAAGAGTATGCCAAGGAATAGGAAATACCGTTATTTAGAATTAGTCTAAACAATAGAAAGCAATTACGTGAATGTGCTTATAAAGGTTTGGAGTAAATAGAAAAGAGTTTAAAAGTAGGTAGAAGATGTTGATTCAGGAGATATGTATGCACTCTCATTGCCGGAAATGCTCTGCAAATTGACACATATAACGGTTGTGCTTTATTTTCGCCGGTATGGTTATGCTGCTTTATTTATGATAGTATGGTTTGGTTTGGTCAGTATGTTTTTGCCGGTATGGTTTAGTTATGCTCTCGTCGCCTCGCACTTTCCTATTCTCATTCCCTTTCCCTAAATCACCCTCTATTCCCTCTATCCTCTTTGTTTATGCGGTTTTTGGAGTGGTTGATAACCTCTTTTTCGTCTTCTTTTATCTATATACTTATACTATCTTCTTCGTTGGTGGTGTATAATGATTGTTTTTAAAATGGTATCTATTCGCTGGAGCGCGAATGTACGATACCATTTTAGGAGCTATAAAACCAGCTACAAATCTATTTTCCTATATATAGTATATATACTATATATAGGAACTTTCAATGTATCTAACTATCTCATACGCTTGTGTGGTGATATCCTTAGGGTGGTGTGTTCCTATAGTTTAAAGTAGCTTCCATTCCCTCAAAACAAGTAAATCTAAATAAGACGATTTAAGGCACTTTCTTTTGGTAGGTGGTACGTCTATACCATTTTGATAAGAAAGTGCCAAGAAAACGATAATAGATAGGCTGGTGGGGGTATTTTGTTTATCCAGGGTATCTTTAGGGACTGTTTGAGGACTCTCCATATAAAGCCTGCGTCTCTAATACCTCACAAGATAAAACTTCCAAATAGCACCCATATGGGCATTTTCAAAAATAATAATTTTATTTATATACCTAATTATCAGATACTTATATACATAAAATTTAAAAACATACTTCTATTAGGGACATTTAAAGCCTTTATTGTAAGGCAAAAACTCTTAAATGTACTTCTATTAGGATTTTCAGGACAAAACTTCCAAACAGTTCCCTTATAGGGATTCTGAAAGAATGTGCTCATATTTATCTCTTTGATAATCAATAAGTTATATATAATCTTCAGACACCCTCCTTATAGGAAAATTCCAAATAGGACAAAACATTCAAATATACTTCTACAAGGGTGTTTTTAAGACAAAATATACATTTATATCATTGATTTTCAGCTATTTACATATATACAAAATCCTAAAACATCATCCCTATGGGCTTTTCAAATCTCTATTCCTATGAGATAGGAGGGGTGGGGGTATTTGTTTTTCTACATATAGGTTTTTCTTTGTTGATTTTTAAAAGTGGATATATATAGGGAAGTTGACTTTCTTTCCTATAAGGGAAATTTTGTGGGGTTGTCCATACCTATTCTTTTTCGGAAGGGGGTCGGCTAAAGCCGCCTTTTAACCCCTTCCGAGCGGGAATCGCTGCGCTCAATACATAAAAATGACAATTTGTAAAACTAAGCAAAACAATTCCTATCAAAATGATATGGTAAAAATGAAGATTTTCAAACTCCAAACCCTATAAGGGGGTAGGCAAAATTGAAAAATTGCAAATGTCTGATTTTTAAATAATTGAAAATTTTGGTTGGTTTTAGAATGACGCAAATTCTCATCTTTTCAATTTTTGACTATTTGTAAACTTTTATATGTATATTCTTTCAAAATGATACTCGTAAATTGCCAAAATCAGTCCAAAATGTAAGAATATATTATTACAAATCACAGGATTCTTCCTGTTTCCGAGTAGTATCTATAGACACATTTGTAGCAATAGAATAAGTGTTATTTCTTTCGATAGGAGTAAATCTTCCTATTTTAACAGGTGGTAACATTTTTCCTGCCTATTTGTAAAGGTATATTCTTACATTTTTAAAAAGGTAATTAACATTTGGGTAAAATGATACTGATTTTGGAGTAGGAGGACTTATTGTATATTTTTTAAATGAGTATTAAAAATCGGTTTTTGGTAATTTTTGAAGTTAAGGTATTGATTGTCAATAATTTATAAATTTTCATTCTTTGAGTACCCTCTATATGCAAAAAAGTTTGACTTATTGTAATTTTTACATGGAAAATAGGCTTTGTTTGTCATAGTATAGTATTACATTTTCAAGAAAAATGATTTTAACATTTCCAGCAATACTATACTATGGGAAGATCACTACATCTTGGAATAGTATTCCAGAAACTTGTTCAAGATATGCAGTTGTCCTGCCGGAGTTACCATAGGTGTCGATACGGTTATCGTACTTCCGTTTGGTTTTGTGATTACCCTTTTCTTTATTTCAAACAATCCTGCTTCTACATAGCGTTGCATAGGCTGATTGTAGTATTCTCCTTTTGTTCCCAGATAACCTTTCTTTCTTAACCACTTGAATAATCTGTTTTGTCCGATCTCCATTCCGTTTTGACAGAGGTGATTATATACCACTTTACATTAAAAGCGTAAAATAGTACACATTTATACGGAAATCCGTACCGGGTTCCACCAAAACCCTCTACCTTTTGGTAACATCGTTACATCAAAGGATTCTTTTTCTGATTTTCTAATGATGTTAAAAGCACCATTGATATCAGCATTAATAATACTACCAGAAGAAGTTTTAAACAATCCTCGTTTAATCCTTCTTCCTTTGTAAGATTCATGTTTACAAATCCGTTCATTATCCAAAAAGCTACATTTTGAAGTATAAGATTCTTCAACAATCTTAACATTAATACCTTCTAATGTCGCTTTATAAGATATCATTGAGATAAACACATTAAAAGGAATAGAAACAAAGTTCTGATTATTTCGTTTTCCGATATTGATCTCTTGTTTCCAGCATTTGTTATGACCGATTATGATCGTATTAATACCATTGGAAACTACGTGATTAATCAATATCCTACTCGCTTTGTGAAGATAATCTTTGATCTTGTTATTCCTTTTGTTGGTTAATGACCTGATTTGTTTTGAAGTATGTTTATTATCTTTTAATTTAGATTTTAAGAATGCTAATTTTTTATTATAATACTGGTTAATAGACTTCAGTGGTCTACCATTGATGATAAAACAAGAACCGTTGTTGGATACACAAGAGGCTAAATTATCTAATCCTATGTCGATACCAAGGTAGTTCCCATTATCGGGCATAAGATCTTTTTCCTTCTTATTGTAAACTATTTCAAGAACAATATACCCATTCTTAGGAATGAATCTAAGTTGTTGAATATTTTGCTTGTTAGTACGAGTTGTAAAAGAAAATTGTTTAGGCAACTTAACAACACCTTGTTTTATCCATTTTTGCGAAAATGCGATGGTAGTAAATACAGCCATAAACAATCCATCTTTGCTAAGATACTTGGGTATCCTAACTGGATCAGAATATTCTCCTCTATTTTTCTTATTAAGAAGATTGAAGAAAGATTTAAAATTTCTATCTACCATCATAAGAACTTGCTGTGAAACTGGAGTAGGTAAAGCTCTGTAATCAGGATCATTTTCATCCCTTAATTTCTTTTCAAGAGAATAGTAGTTTAGGTATTTGTATTTTACAGTATTATCATCCTTGTATTGAAAATAGTGTTGTCTAACAACATACAATCCTTTATTGTATAAGTTTTTACACTTATGCAATAGATCATAAAGTTCATTGTAATAAACAGAACTTGGCTTGATTGTATGTTGTTCGACTAATCTCATGACACAGATGTAGGAATTATTATTTATATATAAAAACAATTTCTTATATTTGTGGTGTAAAGTAGTATATAATCACCTGAATTTTTTGATCCTATTGTTGATTTCTTAGGGAGAAACACAACAAAACAATAGCATTCTGGAATTACGGTTGTAGGATGCCACACCGAATTAATACGCCACTCTGCACCAGCTTTGAAGGCTTTTTGTAATTCTGTTGCCATACCTTTACCAGTCCAAATATCATGATCTTTTTCTTGATAAGACTTTGCTGCTTTTTCAATATCTTCTTGTTTCACACTTTATCTTCATATTGTTTATGGTGAACCTTCTCTCTGTCAGTGTAGTAATCTCTTTCTATTAAGTCCATAAGTTCGGACATGCTTTCAGAATTATCGTCAGATGATTTTCCTTTGAAGAAATACCTCATATAGTCTGACAATTGATTGGCTGCATTACGAAAATTCCTTTCCTTTTCCTTCCATTCATCAGTAGGAACAAACCCTCTTTCCTTGAAATGGGCCATGTACAGATCAAGATAATAGACAGACAAGTCCGCCATATTAAGTGATAAGTTAAGTGTTTTCGCAGCCCAGGAAACAAGAGATTTTTCCATGTTCTGTTCCTGGTAATAGAACTTGTCCTTTGATTTTATATAGTCCATTTCTTCCTGGAGCTTCAATCTTTTCTGGTTCAAATATGTGATTTTAGCCCAGTTCCGCATGCTTCTCGCTTTGCTGATTTCTCTTTGAATTTCTCTTAATTCAATAGAGATTTGTTGTTTTGTCTTTTCCATACTACTCTACATTAAAAAGTTGATCCAATACCAGTAATTCTGCATTCATATCTTCATCTTTCGGGAAACGAACTTTTATGTTTCCGAACTTAGATGTCTTAAACAAGATGTAGGGATTCATGTCTTCGGCGGTCACCGGCTTATATTCCTTAACCTCCGACATCCTGAGATACCAGTCTCCTATTTTTACAAATCCAGAAAAGATGGAACAAAGATGATCTTTTACAGGAAACATTTCTCTATTCTCTTTAAAAGGAATGATTCTTTCCTTTCCTCTTATTCTAATTGAAAGGAAAGGAAGGACATTACTTGTTTCGTTTTGAAACTTGAAGCCTGTCACAACTTGTTTTGGGATTCTTCTTCCCATTAAGATAAAATAGCTCATTGCGGTAAAATTTACAGTGGTAAAATAAAACCCGGCGGAAGCCTTGCGCGGAACATTCCGCCGGGAAACTTAAAATATGAAATTAATATAAGTGATTGTATACCACTTTACATCAGCCATGTCATAAAAACATATAGATGTTGTTTGGTTTAATATTTCTTTTTTCTAACTTCGTTTCGTTCAATCGAATCACACAGTCCCCTGTTTTGGACAAGACGATTGAAACAAAAGAGGTCTTTGATATAAGGTTTTTACCCTAAAAAATATTCGTTGGGTAAGTAAAATCAAAAACGTTTTGTCCAGC
>ULVZ01001702.1_pt1 | contig 68574 bp, 65 predicted proteins | sample 1959901 | NCBI WGS metagenome assembly ULVZ01 (sample SAMEA4835800, study PRJEB28245) | human gut metagenome | biome: gut microbiome; material: fecal sample | place: Denmark | collected 2008 | reverse complement strand
AGATGCCAATGCTACCACTCTTGAAAAACTTTAGGAAGGAAAAAGCAGCATAGACACATCCGGTATTCACCCCGCACTAAAAGAAACACACTTCGTGGTAGCATGTGATGTAACCAACCCTTTCTACGGTCCTGACGGAGCGGCATATATCTTTGCACAACAAAAAGGAACCGATCCTAAAATGGTGCAAAGGCTGGATGAAGGCATGCAATCATTAGCCGAAGTTATAAAGAAAACGACAGGAAAAGATATCACGAACTACCCCGGTGCAGGTGCAGCCAGAGGCATGGGTGGCGGACTGCTGGCTTTTTTTAACGCAGAGCTAAAACCGGGAACAGAATTATTATTGAAAGCCATCGACTTCTCCGAGAAAATAAAAGGAGCAGACCTCATTATTACGGGCGAGGGAAAAGCAGACCGACAGACAGCTATGGGAAAAGTTCCATACAGGATACTAAAGGAAGCACAAAAAGAACATATCCCCGTTATTGTACTGGCAGGCAGTATAGAAAACCTGCCGGAATTAAACAAAGCGGGATTCAAAGGTATATTCTCTATAGCCCCCGGCCCCATCACCCTGGAGAAGGCAATGGAACCGGAGTTTGCTAAAGAAAATATCACCCGGCTGGTTTCCCAACTCTATTCAGTTATAACTAGCTTCGGCTAATTTGCAAGCCTTTGTCGGACAAAGCCATATCAACGAAACGGGCACAACTGTTGGGTGGGTTCTGAGCAAGAATACTTCGAATACGTATAGCAGCCTCAGGATCTTTAGCCACCATATAAAGATAGCCTCCTCCCCCCGCACCTGGCAATTTATATCCCAGGCAATAATCATCAATCCGGCGAATGATAGCCTCAACTGCCTCGGGATTAGTGCCGGGATCCAACGCTTGGTTCAGCTTCCAGCTTTTACCAACCAAACGCCCCATTTCATCGAAATTCCCACGCTGAATGGCTTCGTACAAGTCAAGAGCATGCCCCTTCATACCGCCAAGTATAGACAAATGCTCTGTGGAGTTGAGGAACATGCTACGTACGATTTCAGCTAAAATTCCTTTGGCTGTACGGGTAATTCCCGTGTAATAAAGCAAATGACACTTCTGATATTCGCCACCTGTAAACAAATAATCGGGCAACCAGCGCACTAATGGACTCTGATCCATACCTGCATGGGTCTGCAATAATTTCACACCACGAAGCACACCTCCGTATTGATCTTGCCACCCCCCGCCGGTAGTCAGCAACTGTTCCAGAATAAGCGTACGGTTACATATCTCGTTCTTATCCCAGTTCAGCCCGCAAAAATCAGAGATTGCCCCCAGCACAGTCGATGCAAGAATAGAACTTGTACCCAGACCGGAGCCCGCAGGAATCGCAGAAAGCAGAGTAATTTCCATTCCGGAACCAAACGCCTTCAACTGCTCTTCCAGTGAAACATACGATTCGGTGGAAAAGCCCGGCTGGAAACCTGCCAGCACCAATGCCGCTTTAGGTATAGAGAATGGGGAGCCCACTTGCATGAAACCTCTTACCTCCCCATAAGTTGTAACCACTTCCATAGCGCCTAAGTCTATAGAACGAAGGATTATTTTATATTCCCGACAAGGTTTCACGTAAACTTGTAAAGGAGGCTGCCCGTTCAACTCAATAGCAATATTCACCACATTCCCCCCTTCATTCAAGCAATAAGGTGGAGTATCCGTCCATCCGCCGGCCAGATCAATACGGACCGGACTACGCCCCCAGACAATCTGATCGGAGTACACTGACAAATGCGGTTGCTGCCTCTTGGCTAAAGCCGAAGCAGTAAGTCCGTCGCGCATCAAACGAAAAGCCTCATTCTCATATTCCCGATAAGCCAGCCCCTTAAGCTGCTGCACCCGAGCACGGAACATATTATCACTGATACGTGTCATCAGCGGAGCCGATTCTGATAAAGGCTCAGGCAACGACAGATCATACCGAGCAAATTCTCCAGCAGCATTCTCCAAATTTAGCTGATAAAAGACACTTCGTTCATAATTATGCGCCAATGCCGGCCAATTCTTTATCCGGAAAGCTTCACGCTGTTCTGCCAGACGATAAAGATTAGAATAAGCGGATATATCATCGGCAGATAACTTACGACAGCGTTGCCATATTTCTTTTCCTTGCTGTAATGCCGGTTCAGAGACCATCCAGCGCATAACTGCTCCCAATTCCTCTACAGATGAGCAAACCGGAAACAAACGCGCGGCCTGCAAGTCGTGACCGTTTTCTATTTCTTCCACCGAAATGCCGCGTACAGCACACCACTCACCTACAGACATTCCTTGATAATATGTTTCTTCCTTGGCCAAAGATCCCTTGAAAGTATCATTGAAGCCGTATGGACGCGCTACATAGCCCGATTCTCCAAAAGGAACCACATCAATACACACACCAGACGGAACCTCCAAGTTCCAATTATTAACGGGAACACCTGTTATGATAGTCTGGTGATGGATATTCCATCCTGCTCCTACACAACTGTTCTCTATCCATATTTCCGAATTTTGTGAGGTAAGTTGATAACCTACCTCAGCATTCTGAACAAACATGGCCGGATGCGGTTTTACCTTCTTGTGCATAATCTCCCGCTGGTCGTTTACCAAATTTTGTACTGCCAATGTAGAAGAAATAAGTTCACGACTGGTTCCGTAATGATAAAACTCCCCTCCGGGCAACGGCAGAATAGCCACACTCAGCTTGTTAAGCTCATCGTCCATCGTACGTGGATGCTCTCCCAATGTAAGTCCGAAATCAGAATACATGTCATAATAAGAGAGTTTTCCTTCCTTATAAGATCGTTTTACCAACAGACTAACCGCACGGTCACTTAACAGCCAAATTCCGATATCCATCAGAAAAAGATGGGTTTGCATTAATTTCCCCAATTCCTCCACCGAAGGTTTTTGAAGCATGAAATCAAGCTTATCGGGAGTGACTCGTGAAGAAACAAAAACACCATGGTTCTTTGCCAGATTAGGATCTACCCATAAACCGTAACACACCACATCCGCATCAGGAATAGTCTGAAGCGGTTGGCCCGCACGGATATAAACATCCCCACTTGCAATCAATGTATGAAGAGAAGACGGAGCTTTCTCCATGATTTGTTCATATAAAGGGAGCTGGAGGGAAAGCAGATTTTGTGACAGCCGTTGTCCTCTGGCCCACCGGAATACAGGAATGGGGGTAAGAATTTTGCCGGATGGCGCATATCCGGGCAAACGACGACTCTGCCCGCCTGCATGAAGTAAAATACGTTTTTCTTTTCCCAACCAAGTAAGAAAATCGCTGTCAGGAGTCACTTTCTGATGACAAGCCTCCAACAGCCATGCGGTCCCCCCACCTGATCCCAGCTTACTGCCTATAGGATCGGAAGTACAAAACCACTCTGTCCGGTCTGCTTTCTCTATATCATGAAAACATTCCACCAGATTAGGGGGAAGGGATAATAATTTTTTCATAGCACATCTTTATTTTATTGCACACAAAGATGCTTATTTTCCCCTAATAAGCCAAAAGATGAGACATGAATTTTAATCAGTAAATTCAAAAACACGCTCATCCAATGACATCACTTCCTTAGAGCCCGGTTGTGCAACAGGCACACCGAATGGCATCTGCGCTACCAATTTCCAATCACCAGGCAAATTCCAAGCTTTACGTACTTCATCATCAATCAGCGGATTATAATGTTGCAAAGACGCCCCCATTCCTGCATCTTCCAGCATGGTCCAGACTGCCAACTGATGCATAGCATCGGTCTGTTCTGCCCAGATAGGGAAATTATCTTTATAAGTGGGGAAACTTTCCTGCAAAGAGCGAACGATAGCCATATCTTCAAAATATAGAATAGTACCATATCCACAAGCAAAACAGCCATCAATCTTTTCTTCGGTCTTGCCAAATACCTCAGCCGGAACCCGCTCACGCAAGACATTTTTTACAATGTTCCACAACTTTTCATGCGCCTTACCTGTTAATAACGCAACACGGGTGGTTTGAGAATTGAAAGCTGAGGGGACAAATTCTACAGCAAAACGAATTAAATCTCTTATTTCTTTATCAGACAATGTCGATTTGTTTTCGATCTGATAAAATGTACGACGGGCTTTCAGAGCCTCTTTAAAACTTTTTGTCATATAATACAACGTATTTATAGGTTATTATTATAAATGAAGAACAAACAGGCAGCAAAAGATGTTCACTTTTTTTGCTTTTTTCAATGCAATAACCTATTTTTGTTAGCTAATTATTAACATTAAAAACAACACATTCAATGAAAGATTTTCTAAAATTTACGTTTGCCAGCGTTATCGGCGTCATTCTGGCAGGCGTAGTGTTCACTATACTAGGGATTATCACTCTGGTTGGCATAGTCGCATCATCGGATACTGAAACGGTGGTGAAAGACAACTCTATCTTCGTACTCGACTTTAAAGGCAGTCTATCCGAACGCGTACAGGAAAACCCACTCCAACAACTTTTGGGGGAAGAATTTGAGGCATACGGTTTGGATGACATTCTAGCTTCTATCAAGAAAGCAAAAGACAATGACAAAATCAAGGGTATTTATATCCAACCTTCTTATCTGGAAGCATCATACGCTTCCTTAGAGGAAATACGCAATGCATTACTGGATTTCAAAGAAAGCGGTAAATTCATCGTTGCTTATGCAGACCAATATGCACAGAAGATGTATTATCTTTCCAGCGTGGCCGATAAAATAATTATCAATCCGCAAGGAAGTATCGGATGGCACGGAGCAGGCATGCAACCTGTTTTCTTCAAAAATCTGGTTTCCAAACTAGGACTGGAAATACAAGTATTCAGAGTGGGTACTTACAAATCAGCCGTGGAACCGTTTATCGCTACAGAAATGAGTCCGGCCAACCGCGAACAGATGACCGAATGTCTGGAATCTGTCTGGAATCGTATTCAGGCAGATGTATCCGATTCACGACACATCCCGACAGATACTCTGAATGCTTATGCAGACCGATATATGGATTTTTGTCAGGCAGAAGAATATGTTCAATGCGGACTAGCAGACACCTTGATGTATAAAGATGAAGTTATTTCCTATCTGAAACAATTAAGCGGTCGTGACGAAGACGACAAGCTGAACAGTCTTTTCATAGAAGATATGATAAACGTCAAGAAAAATGTGCCCAAAGACAAAAGTGGAAATGTAATAGCCGTATATTATGCATACGGTGAGATTCTGGATGCTCCCGGCAGTTCCACAGAAGATTGTATTGATGTACAAAAGATGTGTAAAGGCCTGCGCAAATTACGTGATAACGATGATGTAAAAGCTGTTGTATTACGCGTCAACTCACCGGGTGGCAGCGCATACGGTTCAGATCAAATATGGCGTGAAGTAGTAAGACTGAAAGAGAAAAAACCGGTAATCGTTTCTATGGGAGATTATGCTGCATCAGGAGGCTATTACATTTCCTGCGCTGCAGACCGCATTTTCGCTGACCCGACTACGCTGACTGGTTCTATCGGCATATTCGGCATGATGTATTCAGGTGAGAAACTGTTTACTGAAACTTTAGGATTGAATTTTGATGTAGTGAAAACTAATAAAATGGCAGATCTGGGTGCCAGCCTAGGTCCTATTCTTACCCGTCCATTAAACGCATCAGAACAAGAATTGATGCAGAATTATGTCAACCGAGGATACAAGCTATTCGTAAACCGTTGCGCCGAAGGTAGAAAAATGTCTACAGAGGCTATTGAAAAAGTAGCTGAAGGCCGTGTATGGACCGGTGCTATGGCCAAAGATCTCGGTTTGGTAGATGAACTGGGAGGTATAGACAAGGCATTAAATGCCGCCGCCACCCAAGCCGGCATAGAAAATTATAGTATTATCGGCTATCCCGAAAAAGAAAATATTTTCGCAAGTTTGCTGGGCAATCAGAAAAAACATTATGTAAACAGCGAAATCAAAGAATATTTGGGAAGCTATTATAACAGCTTCAAGGCGCTGGAGAACATAAAAAACGCCAACTGCATACAGGCACGTATGCCGTTTGACCCTAATATCCAATAATTTGCGCATGGAAGGTAATCTTATCAAGATAAACAAGTGGCTATATCCGGTTTCATGGCTTTATGGGACCGGCGTATGGCTGCGTAATAAATTGTTTGACTGGGGAATATACAAAGAACGTAAGTTTGATGTCCCAATCATCTCGGTAGGCAACATCACCGTGGGCGGAACCGGAAAGACCCCCCATACAGAATACTTGATAAGATTATTGCAGAAAGATTACAAAGTGGCCGTACTGAGCCGCGGCTACAAACGCAAATCCAAAGGTTTTGTACTTGCTGGGCCGGATACGTCCGTACAGATGATAGGTGACGAACCTTTCCAAATGAAACAGAAGTTTCCGGACATCTATATGGCAGTAGACCGAAACCGTTGTCATGGCATAGAGCAGTTATGCAATAGTCACATTGCCCCCGGAACAGAAGTGATTATTTTGGATGATGCTTTCCAGCACCGATATGTAAAACCCGGAATGAACATCTTATTAGTAGATTACCATCGACTGATTTGCGAAGACGCCTTGCTGCCTGCCGGACGAATGCGCGAACCTGAAAATGGAAAAAGCCGGGCACATATTGTCATTGTCACTAAATGCCCTAAGGACATCACCCCGATGGATTTGAGAGTCTTGAGCAAGCAAATGGAACTTTACCCCTATCAGCAGCTCTACTTCACGACATTAGCATACGGCAAGCTGCATCCGTTGTTTACAGTAGGGAATGCAGTTCCATTAAAAGAGATAGAAAAAGATAAGCATATCCTATTGGTGACAGGCATAGCCTCACCAGCAAAACTCATTCAAGATTTATCACCATACAATGAGCACATTGAGTCACTGGCTTTCAGTGACCACCATAACTTTACAGCAAGAGATATGGAACTGATAAAGAAACGTTTCATGAAACTTCCGGAAGGTAAACGCATGATTATCACCACTGAAAAAGACTCAGTACGATTAGCAGCCCATCCACTGATGGACAAGACACTAAAACCTTATATATATATGCTGCCCATTGAGATAATCTTCTTACAAGACCAACAAGAACTGTTTAATTCAAATATAACCAACTATGTTAGAAAAAATTCAAGAAACAGCAGATTTTCTTAGAGAAAAGATGCATACCAGTCCCGAAACTGCTATCATATTAGGTACCGGCTTAGGAAGCCTAGTACACGAAATTACCGATAAATACGAGATCAATTACAAAGATATCCCTAATTTCCCTGTTTCAACCGTAGAGGGACATAGCGGTAAATTGATTTTCGGCAAATTGGGTAATAAAGACATCATGGCCATGCAAGGACGTTTCCACTTCTATGAAGGATACTCCATGAAAGAAGTTACCTTCCCTGTACGGGTGATGCGTGAATTAGGTATCAAAACATTGTTCGTATCCAATGCAGCTGGAGGTACGAATGCAGACTTTGAAATTGGTGACCTGATGATTATCAGAGATCATATCAACTTTTTTCCCGAACATCCGTTGCACGGCAAGAACATTGAATACGGCCCCCGTTTCCCGGATATGAGTGAAGCCTACTCCAAAGAACTGATAGACAAAGCACTGGAGATCGCTAAAGAAAAAGGTATCAAAGTACAACAAGGAGTATATATCGGTACACAGGGACCTACCTTCGAAACTCCGGCAGAATACAAGATGTTCCACATTCTTGGAGCTGACGCCGTAGGTATGTCTACCGTTCCTGAAGTTATTGTAGCAAACCATTGTGGCATCAAAGTGTTTGGAGTATCGGTTATCACCGACCTAGGCGTGGAGGGAAAAATTGTGGAAGTTTCACACGAAGAGGTTCAGAAAGCGGCAGATGAAGCGCAACCGCGCATGACTACCATTATGCGTGAAATGATTAATCGAATTTAAGGATATGCAGGAAATAAACAGAACAGAAATAGCGACCTTAGGTGAGTTCGGCCTCATTAAACATCTGACGAAGGATATTGAGTTAAAAAATCCGGAAACCCAATATGGTGTGGGAGACGATGCAGCCGTATTGGAGTTTAAAGATAAAGAGGTATTGGTGACCACAGACTTACTGATGGAAGGGGTACATTTTGATTTGGTTTATACCCCATTGAAACATTTGGGATATAAATCGGCCATCGTAAACTTCTCGGACATTTATGCTATGAATGGTGCTCCAAAACAAATCACAGTTTCTATCGCACTGTCCAAACGCTTTTGTATTGAAGATTTAGAACAATTCTATGATGGGCTAAAACTGGCTTGTGAACTACACCATGTAGATATTGTGGGTGGAGATACAACTTCATCCGTAACCGGGCTCGCCATCAGTATTACTTGCATAGGTGAAGCGGACAAGGACAAAGTGGTTTATCGCAACGGCGCACAAGATACAGACTTGATTTGTGTCAGCGGTGACTTGGGAGGAGCTTATATGGGACTTCAACTTCTAGAGCGTGAAAAGGCTGTTTTCCAAGGAGAAAAAGAAGCAAATCCGGATTTTTCCGGAAAAGAATATATTTTGGAACGTCAGTTAAAGCCTGAAGCACGTAAGGATATCATTGAGAAACTGGCAAAAGCGGGAATCAAGCCCACCGCTATGATGGATATTTCCGACGGCCTTTCTTCGGAACTGCTGCATATATGCTCACAAAGCGATACCGGCTGTCGCGTTTACGAGGAAAGAATTCCCATTGATTACCAAACGGCTGTAATGGCGGAAGAGCTGAATATGAATGTGACAACATGTGCTTTAAATGGTGGTGAGGACTATGAGCTATTATTTACTGTACCTTTAACAGAGCATGAACGAGTTTCGGCTATAGAGGGTATAAAAGTGATTGGTCACATCACCAAACCGGAGCTGGGATGTGCCCTGATTACCCGTGACGGACAAGAGTTTGAGCTGAAAGCGCAAGGTTGGAATCCACTAAAAGAAAAATAATTTTAATTAAACAACACTGATAATAAACACCTTATGTTTTTATCAGTGTTTTTTTTTAGAAATAGTTTGCAGTTTAAAAAAGTTTCACTACCTTTGCAACCGCAAACAAGAAATAATGGTGCCATAGCTCAGTTGGTAGAGCAAAGGACTGAAAATCCTTGTGTCCCCGGTTCGATTCCTGGTGGCACCACTTTTAAAAGACTTCAAATTTGGTAAATCCCTGAAATTTAAACATTTCAGGGATTTTCTTTTTCCCCTAATCCGCATATTTTGAGCGGAATTACGCACTTCCGCTGTACTAAATCGTGGACAATTTTAGTCTCGAAAAAAGTGTCCACGAATTGTACCTTAAGTCGTTGATTGTCTTATCGTTTAACTCTTGCTATTCTGCACGATTCAGTAACTTTAAACATTAATTTTTAGAGTATGAAACGACAGACTTTCAACGTGCTGTTCTTCATCCGCAAAACAAGAACAGTAAAATCAGGTGAGACACCTATAATGTTGCGGATAACAATTCAAGGGCAATTAGCTGAAATGCAGCTAAAACGAACCGTTAAGCCTGAACTTTGGTCGCAAGCTAAGGAACGGTGTACAGGCAAAGACGCTAAATCAGTAGAGGTAAACCGTTATCTTGAATCGGTTAAACTGCGCCTGTACGATATTCATCGAACTTTGGAAGATGAAAATAAACTTATCAATCCGATGGAGATTAAAAGACGCTTTCTCGGGCTGGATGAAAAGCATCTAATGTTCTTTGAAGTATTCCAAGAACATAACGACAAATGCCGTGAGTTGATTGGCAAGGATTATGCCAAAGTAACTATCTCCCGATTTGATACTTGTTTACGATATTTCAAAGAGATGGCTTTGAAAAAGTACCATCTAAAGGATATTCCCATGAAAGAAATAAGTCATGCCATCATTCAAGATTATATTCATTTCCTGAAAGCTCAAAAGGACTTGCAAGAAAATACGGTAATCCGTTATATGAAAGTAGTAAAGAAAATCACCAACATGGCATTGGCTAATGACTGGATGGAGAAAGACCCATTTATCAATATTCGTTTCCACGAGCAGGAAGTACACAAAGAGTTTCTAACCAAAGAAGAATTAGAAATTATGCAAAACAAAGTTTTTGATATTTCTCGTTTAGATTTAGTACGTGATATTTTTCTATTTCAATGCTTCACGGGGTTAGCTTTCATAGATGTATCAGAATTAAAAGCAGAACATCTTGTGTCTGATAATCAGGGGAATTTATGGATTAGGAAAGCAAGACAGAAAACGAAAGTTATGTGCAACATTCCTCTTTTGGATATACCTTTAGCCATATTGGAGAAATACGAAGGGCATCCACTGGCGAAAAAGAAAGGAACATTGTTACCCGTTCCATGCAACCAAAAGCTAAACAGTTACTTGAAAGAAATTGCTGATTTATGCGGTATTAAAAAGAATTTAACGACGCATACCGGACGACATACATTTTCAACCGTTGTCGCTTTAGCTAACAATGTATCATTAGAAAATGTAGCTAAAATGCTCGGTCATACCAATACAAAAATGACGCAGCGATACGCAAAAGTATTAGATCAAAGTATTCTCCGAGATATGCAGAATGTGCGGGAGAGCTTCTCTACTAAAACCACCTAAAGATAAAAACGGCTACCTAATCCATTCGGACGGTAGCCGATTTTCTATATTCATCCTATTAAAAACTAAAGAGAATAATCTTCTATATTATAGGCAGAACGAAACCTATCTTTCAACACCTTTCTAATATCCGATTCACGGAACAGCACTTTCCCCGGAAGTTGAATAAAAGGGAAAATGCCACCATCCCGATAATACTGCAAAGTTCTTCGGCTGATTTTGAGAATAGAACAAAGTTCTTCGCTTGTCAGATACCGTTCACCCTCAAACATGGGCTTATTATTCTTCAATGCATATTCTATATAAGGTAAAGCCCTATCTAACGATTGCAATAATTCTTGGCTATCCTCATTCGTGTATAAGTCCATAAGCAATTATTCTTTAGTGGTTACTTTTATTCTACCTGAATCCAATAGTTTTTGTACTTCGACAACCTTATAATATACTTTCTTGCCAACGGTTGAAAAAGAAAGTTTGCCACTCTCCCGTAAAGACTGTAATGTCCGTAAAGATATATTTAAGGAAGCTGCCAATGTCCTACCTTCTATCCATTCTTTCTCAATACACATATCAAAGGGATGCAAAGAAGTATTATCTACCAATGATATAATCTGTTCCAGCTTCTTTCTAAGAGAATCAAAGGAAACTCTTTCTATTGCTACTATATCCATATATAAATTATTGTCAAAATTCATTTTCTCAATCCTTTTCTTTTAAAGTAAGTTTTCCTGAACTCAATATGAAGCATTGACAAAGGTAAGTTCCGTATTTAGCCTGTTCAAGTCCAAGCCTTCGGTTTAGATAAAAATCTTCCTCTCATTGCATTCGAGCGTATTTTTATCTAAAGACTTGCACAGACTAAATACTTCACTGAAAAAGTCAATGATTCAAATTAAATTCCGAAAAACAATGTTTTCGAGGCTGGCAGATTATTCCTTCCAGCTTTCAAAGTAGTGCTTTTGCAATAGCTTATCAATATCACTTTGTCGATAGATAATTTTACCTTTTATCTGAATGAAGGGGATTAATCCCATATCTCGCCACTCTTGCAAAGTTCGTAAACTGACATTTAGTTTTTTAGAAACCTCATAATTGGAAAGAAAACGTTCTCCGTTCAGGTGGGGCTTATAGTGCTTGACAATCGATTCAATACCGTTCAGCATTGAATCGAGCAAAGAAATAAATTCTTTGACTTGCGGTGTATCTTTATTTATTAGTTCCATGATCGAAAGATTGTTTTATTGAAATATTGATTTCAAGATTACTGGATGGCTAATCAGTTGAATGACTAGCTGGTTGATTGATTAGTTACGCAGATAGTCACCCAGTGATGAAAGGTTAAGCACATCTTTCACTGGATCATAATCTATGTAAATCCGTTTAGGAGCAGGAGCAATAAAATACAGGCTACCTTCTTTCTGTATTTCATATGTGGCGAGTGAAGCCTGTTTGGTGGTTTCCGATACATAGATAATAGAGAGAAGATAATCTTTGTCGTTCCGGTAGATAATAACCGTAGGATTCAGATTAATGCTTTCCCATGTACCGACAATGGAAAACAAATTGAAGGTCGGATAATCTTTTTTAATTCTTTTCATAAGACGTGATTTGTTTGGGTGATTGATTCTTTATTTCACAGTTTGAAATAATCTTTTCAATATCAGCAGATTTATAATAAATCTTGCTACCGATTTGAGAATAAGCCAATCTTCCGCTACTCCTATAATACTGCAAAGTTCGCTTACTAAAGCCTAACAACAGGCATACTTCCTGACTATCCAGCCAGTTTTCGACTTTCTGCGTATGAGTGCTGTACAAACTCTCTATCCGTTTAGCAAACTCCGTAAACCTCTCGCAGATATACAAGAATGTTCTTTTTTCAATGGTTACTACCTCCATACTTTTACTTTTAATGGTTCATAAAACATGTTGATTCTATTTTCACCAGCAAATGAAAGAAGAATCAAGAGACGTTTTCTAAACTGTCTGAAAGTGGTATGAAGTGGTTATAACTGGCTGGATAAATGAAAATAGAAATTATACACTGTGAACATACAAGATGTTAAAATCGAAGATTTTATACTTACTACTAAGTAAATTGTATATATTTGCGTCATGAATGATACAAGAAGTGAAATAATACGTTTAGGAAGTGAATTAATTCGCTCTATTGGCTACAATTCTTTTAGCTATGCAGACATATCTAAAGCATTGAATATAAAGAATGCAGCTATTCATTATTATTTCCCTTCAAAGTCGGATTTGGGAGTAGAGATAATAAGAGAAAATCTGAATGCTTTCAACGAACTAACTAAGACATGGGAAAGTTTGGATTATAAATCGCAGTTTTCCAATTACATTCATATGCATGATAGTTTTATCAATAATCATTGGGTTTGTATAGTTGGCTCACTTTCACCATCTTATGACACTTTACCTGAAAACATGCAGAAAGAGTTGCAGGGATTGGTAAACACGATTCTGAAATGGCTTACAGCTTTATTAGATAAAGGTTTAAAAAACAATGCTTTTTCATTTGCGGAAACACCAAGAACAAAGGCTTTTATGGTTCATTCTGCATTACTATCTTCTTTGCAAATGAATAAAGTATTAAGAAATGATGTGTATAAATCAATACAGGAAGGATTATTAAATATCTAATATTTTTTTGCTCCAAGTACTTACTTACTAATAAGTATATAAATTTATAGAAATGAAAAGAATTGATTTTTTGAGAGAACAGATTATTGAATCGAGGAATTTTGTAAATCGTTTGATTTCCGAAATACCACAAGATTTGTGGTACACAATTCCTAAAAACACAGATTCAAATTTTGCTTGGCAAGTTGGACATTTAATGATTAGCCAAAACTTCCATGCTATCACATGTATCACAGGAAGAAATACTAAAATCGCAGAATTGATACCTATTGTTGATTATGTGAAAATCTTCAATGGTATGGGAACCCTACATAGGTCAGTAGAAAAAAACTTGATACCAGCATATGAGCTAAAAGATCAGTTTGATGCCATTCACGAAATATGCATAGATAATTTATCCCAATTAAATGATGATATATTATTTGAGCAATTAGAACCTATTCCGTTTAAGCATCCAGTAGCTAATAATAAATATGAAGCATTATCTTGGTGTTTCAAACATGAAATGTGGCATAGTGCGGAAATGGAAGAATTAAAGCGTATGCTCGGCTACCCTATCAAATGGCTTTAAAGATAGCTGCGTCTTAAATACAGGAAATGATAATAAAAGAGACAGGCAAGCTATTGTTTATTCTAATAAAGTGATTACATTTGCATACCATACTATATGGTATGTTTTAGTTATGAAGAAAGTAGATAAAAATCAATGGTTCGTAATAGGACTAAACGTTTTAGAAAATGATGGATATTCTAAGATTACAATAGACAACTTATGTGCCTTACTGAAAATTACAAAGGGAGCATTCTATCATCATTTTAAGAATATTGATGGGTATGTTGATGCTCTCATGAAGTATTGGTTGGAGGTAAACACATTTGAGTTTATTCGTGAAGTGGACAAATTGAGCACTCCCAAAGAGCAACAGCAGAAATTAGCTGATATGGCAGCATACGCTTCTATCCGAAACGAAAGTGTAATACGGGCATGGGGATATTCCAATCCAATTGTGGAAAATTATGTAGCGCAAGCGGATAGTATCAGGTTGGAATATGCAAGCAAACTAAATGAAGCAACCGGATTGGATGCTAAACAAGCAATGGATTTGGCGATAATACAATACTCCATGCTGATTGGCATGCAGCAAGTTTGTTCGGCTCTACCAGCGGAACAGTTCAAAGAGTTGCAGGATATGGTTATCAATAAATTTAAAGAGCAGTAAAATGAAAAACATACCAATAAGTGGCTTGATTGAAAAGTATCTTCCTGCCGATTATGTAGATTCCTATTCAAGAGAAATAGTTTGTAATCAGAAAATAACACCTGAAAAATTTCACAATCTTGCTTTTAACCAACTTCCTAAATGGATAAATTGGTTAATGAATTTACGAAACGCTATTGTAAAGCCATTGGGATTGGATACAAAAAGTAAATTTACAGATAAGGTGTCTGATAAAAATGAACATGAAGAGATTTTTGGAATGACTGACAGCCACTTGGATTTTCATGTTTCAATGTGGTGTGGTGAGTATAAAAATGGCAAACAGGAACTTAGGATTACAACTATTGTCAAATATAACAATAGGCTTGGACGAATATATTTTTTCTTTATTAGACCATTTCACAGAATAATCATTTACTTTCTATTGAAACGAATAAAGAATAAATATGAAAGGCAATAAACAAGAAATATAACGCGTGTTCGATTACTTATGCCAAAATGGAATCTTTCAGATCAGAATATATATAGTCTTCTCAACTCTTCTTGCACAAAAGAGAATTTTGATGAAGCCCAATTACTTATGGCATATAGAGAATTTGTAGAATCCGTGATTACCTTTTTGAATAATGAATCAGATTACAAAACTTTAATTAGAGAACTAAATCTTACCTACATAGAATTTGAAGCACTAAAAAATAGTTTAGAAATCAGAAGAGATTTCTGTTACGAAGCAAAAAGTATAACATGTAATAAGATACTTTCATTTATTAATAAAGAACTAGATCTACTTCATCATCAAATGGAATTTCCCAAATTCTTTATTAACATTGAAGCTGGATGGAAATCTACCTTACACCTAAATAAAGATATTGCAAAGTACATCGACATAATGGAAATCGTATGTGGACTTTATTATCTAAAATGTATTACAACAGTTGATGGGAAGGAAATACATTTTAGTGATTTAGCCAATGCTTTTGAAAAGCTGTTTAACATAAAATTCAGTGATATTTATAAAAAAGAAGAAGAAGTAATCAAACGCAAGCCAGATAAACGGACAGCCTTTTTGGATAAACTGAGAGCTGCAATCATTGAAAAGTGTAAGGAGGAGGGATATTTTCCATAGGAATTCAATACAGATATTCAGGGTATTAAGTATTATTTATCGGGGAATAGGTAATCTATTCCCCGAATTTATTTGCATCCATTTTCAGAACTTTGCTTCATCAATCGATTGAAAATCATGAATGTTCAACTTAAAATGAAGCAAAATGTATATAGACAACGAAAACTTTGAGAAATGGATGGAGAAGCTATCCAAAAAACTCACTGAAATAGGGCAAGACTTAAAATCCCTAATCAATACCGATAAAGTATTAGATGATAATGAAAAGATACTCGATAATCAGGATTTAGCCTTTCTTCTGAAAGTATCTTTCCGAACGCTTCAACGTTACAGGGTAAGCGGACAACTACCCTACTTTACCATCGGAAAGAAAACCTACTATCGAGCGAATGATATTCGGGCTTTCGTTCGTGAACGTGCCGACTTTCAAACCTACAAACAGTTTGAAAAAGCTAATCAATTAGAGAATCAACCGTGAAAGCAAAAGATAGCAAATTTAGGAATGAAGCAGTGCTGTTCCTTCCTTGTGCTACCACCCTAATTTAGCTGAAACAGCTACGCCTTTCGGCTTTGCTCGTTTCGTTAAATTGAGCAAGAGGGAACTGGACAAGTCCTGTTCTTCCCTCTTGCCCTGCGGGGCAAAGCCTTCGGCTTTAACGTGTTACAAAAACACACTGTAATGACACTTGTAATAAGCGTTTTCTTTGCAATGCTTATTATCAGGTATTTATCTATTCATATTTCTATAAAAAAGTAATTACTATGCTAAACAGCGGTAGGAAAACAATATTCACTACCATTTCCATAGACAAGGAAACGGTAGCTTTGGTAGAGAAGATATGCAAACGCTATTCACTGAAAAAGAGTGAAGTTGTAAAGTTGGCGTTCGGGTATATAGATAAGGCACATATCAACCCATCCGAAACACCTGAATCGGTAAAATCGGAGCTGGCGAAAATAAATAAGAGACAGGATGATATTATCCGCTTTATCCGTCACTATGAGGAAGAACAATTAAATCCCATGATACGGGCAACAAATTCTATCGCTTTGCGTTTCGATGCTATCGGCAAAACTTTGGAAACCCTTATTCTCTCTCAACTGGAAGCCAATCAGGAGAAACATACAGCCATACTCAAAAAGTTAAGTCAACAGTTCTGTAATCATGCTGATGTGATAAACAACCAATCCAAACAGATTAACGCACTGTACCAGATACACCAACGGGATTATAAAAAGTTGCTTCACCTGATACAACTCTATTCGGAACTTTCAGCTTGCGGTGTGATGGATAGCAAAAGGAAAGAGAACCTGAAAGCTGAAATTATCAATCTGACAAATACATAGACTTATGCACATAGATTTTGCCCCACCCTCGAAAGGAACATACAACAATGCAGGGAGTAGCCGACAACTGGCAAGCTATATGGAACACGAAGATTTGGAACGGATGGAAAAGGGAATCTATACCGATGGCTTTTTCAATTTGACAGAGGATAATATCTACAAATCAAAGGTTGTTAAAGATATAGATACCAATATCGGGCAATTGTTGAAAACGGATGCAAAGTTTTTCGCTATCCATGTCAGCCCATCGGAAAGCGAACTTCGGGCAATGGGGAACACCGAACAGGAGAAAGCCGAAGCGATGAAGCGATATATTCGGGAAATATTTATTCCTGAATATGCTAAGAACTTCAATAAAGAACTGTCTGCTTCGGATATAAAGTTTTATGGTAAAATTCATTTTAATCGTAACCGTTCAGATAATGAATTGAATATGCACTGCCATTTGATTGTGAGCCGGAAAGACCAAACCAATAAAAAAAAGCTATCACCACTTACTAATCACAGAAATACCAAGAATGGAATTATTAAAGGTGGGTTTGATCGTGTGAATCTATTCCAACAATCAGAACAGGGCTTTGATAAACTGTTTGGCTACAACCGCCAACAATCAGAAGCGTTTGACTATCACAACACCATAAAGAACGGTTCAATCTCCGAACAACTTGAAATACAAAATCAAGACTTTGCTGGAGAAAAGAAAAAAGATTTATTCAAATCCAGTGGAAAAGGAAACATGATTTCTTGCAATCTTGATAGCAAGAAAGATACTAAGCATACTTACAATCAGCAAAATAATAGTAGTGGTGATTCTCTGTTGTCAATCTTTTCATTGGGAGAAGGCAACAATTACGATGTAACATCAGCAGAGAATTTGCAGGCACAGAAGCGTAAAAAGAAAAAGAAGAAGAGGTATTGGACATAATATTCCTGTTACATATTGCTCTTTATAACCACATCTAGAGCTGTTTTATAACACTAACAGTCATATAATCAACAGAAAAGTAGAAACATAGCAAAAAAATTTATACCTTTGTGGCTAATTTTCGATTTCTTATGAAGAATTGTAAAACTAGTAAAATAGGCATTGATATATTTTCTGGCGCAGGAGGACTCAGTTTAGGAGCTGAATGGGCTGGTATAACTGTGCGTTATGCGGTAGAACTTGATCAGAATTCTGCTAAAACATATGCCAGAAACCATCCTAATACCCAAATTATTAAACAAGATATTTCAACTGTAAATACGGCTGATTTTTCTCATGAGAATTTTTTTATACTATTTGGAGGTCCACCATGCCAAGGCTTCTCAGTTTCTAATAGAAAAACTCGTAATCTTGAAAATGAAAATAATGGTTTATTTAAAGAGTTTCTTCGTTTTGTCTACGGCCTTAATCCTGAATGGTTTCTTTTTGAGAATGTCGAAGGGTTAGTCAATTTTGACAAAGGAAGAACTTTACGTTACATATTGAATCAGTTTAAAAGAATTGGATATACAACTTCTGAAGCAATCTTATATGCTTCAGATTATGGAGTTCCACAACATCGAAATCGTTTCTTCATCGTGGGAAATCGTCTCGGTATAAATTTTGAATTTCCTAATCCGACAGGTAAAGTTGTTACTGTTGGTGAAGCCATTAATGATTTACCAATATTAGAAAATGGAGCGCACTATCAATCACTACCTTATCGGGAAAATAATGAATTAAGTGAATATGCATCAATCATGCGTAAGAGATCAAAAGATGCTACTCAAAATTTTGTTTCAAAGAATGCTGATTATATAATAGAGCGATATAAGTATATTAAGCCAGGTCAAAATTGGAAAGCAATCCCTGAAGAGTTAATGAGTAATTATAAGGATAAGAATAATTGCCATAGTGGAATATATAGACGATTAAAGGAACATGAGCCATCTGTTGTTATTTCTAATTATAGAAAAAATATGCTGATACATCCATTGCAAGATAGAGGTTTGTCAGTAAGAGAAGCTGCAAGATTGCAAAGTTTTCCTGACGATTTTATTTTTGAAGGAACAATACATTATATTCAGCAACAAATAGGAAATGCAGTCCCCCCTCTTTTGGCAGAATCAATATTTCGTAAAATTTTGAGTTACAAATAAAATTACTATGAATTTAGACAATAATAATATTGAAGCATGGTTCCTACAAAGAAAGGAAAGTGAATTTCCTGACGGTCATGATTATGTAGCCAAATATCGCACAATAAGAGATTACATCAGACTCTATATACATCCTGAAATAAAAGCAATTGTAAAAGAATATCTTCCAGATTCATTATTAAATGACCATGGAGAAAGACACATAGCTAAAGTTATAGATAGAGCTACTGATCTCTTAAAAGATAACTCGGTTGAACTTTCACCATATGAAACATTTTTTTTGCTTCTATCAATTCAAATTCACGATGCAGGTCATATTATCAATGGAAGAAAAGAACATGAGAAAAATGCGAGAAAAATAATCTCCAAGTTTGATAATACTCTAATTAGTACGCCTGAAAGAAAATATATATCAGCAATAGCTTGTGCCCATTCCGGAAAAAATAATCCAATTGGGAACCTTCATGGAGAAGACATTGTTTATATATTCTCGACTAATGTAAGAATAAAACTGATTGCCTCCATATTAAGACTGGCGGATGAGCTGGCGGATGATTTTACTAGAACTTCCGTCTTTTTAAGAGAAAAAGAACTAATTATGGAAGAGAGCCAAATTTTCCATGAATTTTCTGCGTGCTTGGATTCTTGTAAAGCTTTAACAAAAAGTAAAGAAATTAAAATGATATTTTACCTTGAATCAAAACACATATCTAATCCACTTAAAAAAAATGGAGTAGATATTTTTTTAATTGATGAAATTTATGAGCGGACATTAAAAACATTTACAGAGTGTTTGTATTGTAATCGTTTTTTGCCAGAATCCGCAAGAATAAATATGGTTTCTGTTGAAATTAATTTTTGCGACAAAGATGGTGAAGACTTTTTTCGGAAAGTTTCTTATAGAATAGAAGAGCAAGATTATCCTATATTCCCAAAAGAATTTAATATTTTTTCTTTTTGCGAGAAAGACTTAATAGATGATGGTAATAAGATGACGGGGAAATATTTAAGCGAAAAGTTAACAACTTCTAATATGATAAAAGTATGAAAAATCCATTTGAAATAAAAACTCCAGAGCAGAACACCGCAGAAGAAATTGTAAAGCTATTTGTTGATGTTTTCTCAGATTTTCATCAAGTTCCAGAACTTGGTCATACTTTTTTAAATGGACCCCGAGGTTCTGGGAAAAGCATGATGTTTAGATACCTCCTGCCCGATTGCCAAAAAATAGTAACAGGGAAAAACTTCAATGAGCTTGATTTTTTCTCTATATACATCCCCATAAAGCTGACAAATATTAACATTTCTGAGCTAGAAAGATTTGAAAATCACGCAAGTAGCTTTATCAATGAACATTTACTCGTTACATATGTTTTATCAAAAACATTCAAATTTATATATGAGACATACAGTGAAGAATTAAATAAGTATACTGATGAGATTCTTTATTTTTTCAAAAATGATTTTTTATGGAATATTGAGCTTTTAGGTATTGAAACACTTGTCAGTGAAAACAAGAATGGCTTCTGTATAATGAAAGATATTGCAGTATTCATGGATAAACTAAATAGAGAATGTACGCAATATTGTAAAAAAGTAGGCTTATCAGGAGAGTTACTTCCATATTCAGGACCACTAATGGATTTTATAGACTTCTTTAGTCCTGTAATTTCTGCATTAAAAAAAATACCTTGCTTTCCTCAAGGAAAGCCATTTTTCTTTTTAATAGACGATGCAGGATATTTAAATGAATCTCAAACCAAGGTTTTGAATACATGGGTTTCATACAGGTCTACCAAAGATATTTGCATCAAGATTTCGACTCAGCTAGACTATAAAAACTATCTAACAACTACAGGAAAAAGGATTGATTCTCCACATGATTACTCTGAAGTGAATATTGCTACTATTTACACTTCATCAAACAGAGATTATTACAAGAGAGTTAAAGCAATTGTAGAGAGAAGAATAAATGTTTATCTCAATAAAGAAACTTCAGCTGAAGATTTTTTTCCAAATGATAAAATACAAGAAGAAAAGATTAAAGCACTATATGACGAAATATTGGAGAAAAACTTTGATGACGAAAAAGAATATGCGGGAGGTGATGCCGCACGAAGATATTCTCGTCCAGAATATATCAAAAGATTGCAAGAAACAAAATCTGGTAGTACATATAGCTATGCAGGATTCAACCAATTAGTAGCAATCTCTTCAGGCATAATAAGAAACTTCCTGGCTCCAGCACAAGATATGTACGCTGAATCATTATCCAGAAACAATAGTATATTTGAAGGATTTATATCAGATTCTATCCAGAACGAAATTATAAAGAAGTATTCAACTTCATTCTTAGAAGATGAATTTTCTAAAATTTTCAAGGATTGTCTTGAAGACGAAAAAAAACTAAAAAAAGCTGATAAATTATATAATTTAATCACATCTTTAGGAGAATTATTTCATAGAATATTGGTGTCAAATTGTTCTGAAAGAAGAGTATTTTCTGTTGCATTGACAACGAGACCCGATTATGAGTTAAAAGAAATTCTCGACATGGGTATCCAACTCGGTTATCTACACGAAAGCACTATTGGTAATAAACTTGGTGGAGGACGTAACAAGTTATATGTATTAAGTAGACTCTTGGCACCACATTTCAAACTGGATCCAACAAGTTTTGCCGGATATCAATTTATGTCAAGTGATGATCTTAAAGTAGCTCTTTATAGCACAAAAAAATTCCTCAATATCTTTTCTAAGAAATTGATAGATGGGGAAAAAGTGATTCAAAAAGAATTAGATTTTGAAATAGATGAATAGTTAAAAAATAAATTATCATGGATAAATTCAGAAAAGTACAACTTAATGAACTAAAATCAGTTTTAACTTTTAAAATTGATTTATTCATTTGTAGCTCAAGTTTTGATGAAAGATGTCTTATCTTGATAAATACACTTGATTTAGACTTGGTAGAAAGAATCAGAATTTGTCATTTTGAGAATAACTATATAGTTTCCGAAAATAATTTGGATAAGATGAAAGCTATCTCTCCAGAGAAAGTGGAAACACTAATTTTGAAGAAACATAATCCTATTGCAGTATATGATATGTTTTATTCTCTTTTGTCGTCTATTCCTTCGGATTCGACAATAATTGTTGATACTACTACATTGACACGTGAAAATTTATTAATTTTATCTCGAATATTATTTGACAAATTTCAAAATATTCAATCTTATTTCTTATACACGCCTTCATCAGCATATTATGAACAAAATATGAAGCCTGAAGACATATGGCTTTCTAAAGGTGTTAGAGATATTAGAACTGTATTGGGGTATTCTGGTGATTTTTCAGCAATGAAAGAATTACTGTTAATAGTTCTTGTTGGATTTGAGTATGAAAGAGCTGAAACGCTTATTGAGATTTTTGAGCCATCAAAACTTTATATTGGACAAGCCTTTGATAGTACTTCTATCAATAGTGAATTGGCTAAAATCAATGACTGCCATTTTCAAAAGCTTAAAATGACAAATCCTCACTGTATACCTTTCTCGTTTTCCTGCATTGATATTGAAACAACGAAAGAAAGTCTAGAAGATATTATAGTTGAGAATAGAGAAAAATATAATATAGTGATTAGTCCCATGAGTAATAAGATATCAACAATATCTTGTGCTATAACTGCATTAACACATCCTGATATTCAAGTATGTTATGCATCTACGAATCAATATAATATAGATATTGCCTATTCCCCCTGTGATTATGTATATCTATTAAAGTTGAATAACTATTATTAGTACCTGATGCAATAGACGTAAATCCATAAATAGAAAGATAGAGAATCTGTATACTTTAGAAAAACAGGAATAATAAATACTTCTGCAATTTTGATGCTTTGTAGAAACTCATTATATTTGTTCTCTGTATTCTCCATGAGTAAACGACAGCAAAAGTACTAGCAAATTAGTGGGATAATTCATGGGATATGCTTGAAACAAGAAATATAAAATTTTAAATATCAGCGTGGTAACTCTACAAGGAGAATCCCAGGCGATATTGAAAAAAAGAGAGATTTGAAAAAAGAATCGTTCTTATAGCAAGCAAAACGATAAAACATAATCGTGTGCTAAATCATGTGGATTTCCAAATGGAAGAAACTATAAAACGGTGATAATCAACAGAGAGAAGATAAAAGTTCTCTTGCTGGTGGCACCACTGAAAATAAGAGAGTTACAATTAAGTAGCTCTCTTTTTTTATACCCAAACCTGGTAAAACAGGTGGAGAAACAGGGAAATGTTTTCTCCAGTGTTTTAACCGTAATGACTACAGTAGATGTAATATGTTACAAGTACAAACCCTTGAGAACTGGGGAGTTACCTCTAAAAATAAGAATCTGCAAAGATAGGAAGGTAAGATACATCAACCTTGGTGTTTCTACCAAATCAGAATATTGGGACTTTGAGAAGAACCAGCCCAAGCCTACCTGCCCGGATAGGGACATGATAGAAAAGCTGATAGCCAATAAGATAAGTGAGGTAAGAAGCAAGATTGTGGAACTGAAAGCCGAGAATAAGGAATTTTCCGCCACTACCCTTGTGGGTAAGGTATCTGATTCAAGCAGGCTCATTACTGTGGGGGAACTGTTCAGGCAGCACCTCCAAAGTCTAGAAGAGGAAAAGAGGACTGGTTACAGGCTCTCCATACAGCAGACCTACAACTCATTAATCAAGTTCAACAGGCATCTTGACATTCCTTTCTCTGAGATGGACTGCACTTGGCTGAAAAGGTATGAGGTCTGGTTGAGGAAGCAAAGTAAGTCAGAGAACACCATCGGGGTAAGGTTCAGGAACATCAGGGTGATATTCAATCTTGCTGTAAATATGGAGCTTGTAAAGCCTGAATGCTACCCTTTCAAGAAGTTCAAGGTATCTAAGTTACATCAAGAGACTGCAAAAAGGGCTTTAAACAAAGCTGAGATACATGCTGTAATCAATTACCCGACAAAGGGTAAGGACTTCTATACAAGGCTTGCAGTGGACTTGTTCACATTCTCCTACTTTATGGGTGGCATCAACTTTGTGGATATAGCTTACCTGACTGGCAGGAATATCACAGAGGGGAGGCTCATATACAATAGAAGAAAGACCTCCAAACTGATAAACCTCCCATTGCAGGAAGTAGCCATCAGGGTCTTGAAAAGGTATGAAGATAGCAATAAAGGTTATCTGTTTCCCATCTTGTCAAATGCCCATAAGACAGAACAGCGGAAGCTGAACAGGCTGCATAAGGTAATTACCAAAGTGAACAAGGCTCTGAAAGCTATTGGCAAGGAGCTTGATATACCAATCAAGCTGACCACCTATTGTGCAAGGCACTCCTATGCTACAGTATTGAAGAGGGCTGGTGTAGCCACATCCATCATCAGTGAATCATTGGGACACAGTTCAGAGAAAGTGACCCAAATCTATCTGGATAGCTTTGAGAACAACCAGATTGATAGGGCTATGGAGTATCTGAAATAAGGTCAAGAAGAGTGGTTAATATAGCAGGAATCTCTGTATATCCACTTGGAAATATGGAGGTTCTTGGCTATATTTGCGCACTAAGGTATAATGATATATTTTGTAATATAGTAATGTCAGATAGAGACAAGGATAAGTCGTTCAGTAAGGTGGAAAGCTCCCTTACAGAACAGAATGCTTCTATATCCAACTCAAAGGGAATAGAACATAAAAGACCAAGCAAGCTAATGGAAGAGAGGTTCAAACAACTGGATGTAATGCTTGAATCAAGTGATATGCCTATGTCTTCACTGGATATGGATAAAGGAGCCACTTCTAATAAAGTCCCCAAAGAGAGCAAGTCCAAACAGGAGAACATATTTGATGAAATAGCCAGTTTCACCAATGACATACCAAGAATAGAACTTCAACATTCTACAGGCAGCAGTATTCTTTCCATCCCAGAGGCTGGAGAACAAAAGAGGAAGCCCTTACACTCTAATATTAAAACTACATCCCAACCAGTAGAGGTAGTTGAGTGCAATGAGACCATCTGCCACATATCAGAGGTATGGAGCAGTACTCCTTGTGGCATTATAGAATGCCAAGTGCCACATATAGGAGCTACCTACTTGGAAATGCACTCTGATAGGGATTCCATCATAGTATTTCCAGATAATGAGGCATATAAGACCTCTGAAAAATACCCAAACTGCCTATATGTCAGTGAAAAGAGAACAGAAGAGGACATATCAGACTATATACAAAAGCAATCAAGACACAAATTCATAGTGACCCCCAAGTTTATAGGGAAGCTGCTTTCCCAGCTTTGCAAGGATGGTCAGGAAGAGGAGTGTCTGAAATACTTCCTAATGGTCAAGGATATGGAACAGCTACAGGCAGAAAGTACATATAGAGCAGAAAATGCCAATATATTGGATTTATACCTGAAATTCCCTAAAGACAAGAGAGCCATATATACCACTGACCATGAGGCATTCACCAATCCTGACCTGAAAGATGAAACTGTACATATCATTAAATGGAAGAACCTGCCCAAGAGGAACATCAAGGTCATGCCAAGCACCAATATCATCGGAACATTAAAGAGGTGCATAGAGAAGCTGCCTGCAAATGAGAAGATATTGGTAGTCTACACTTCCATCCAACAGGCAAGGTTAGCCATACTCAACCTAAAGGAGGACATACAGAAAGAGTGCTGTATATGGGGTAAGGATTTCAACAAGGATGAAGCCGGAGAAGAGTTCTTCATTTCAATAGGGGAATCCGGTTTTTTACCCAAAAGGATAACATTCTTAGGCAGCAGAGATTCTACCTTGCAAGTGAAGGACAAATGCCATCTGATTACCGTGTCTGATACAAGCAAAGGCAGCACTTTAATGTCAATAAAGGGTATAGTCAAAACCTATGACCTGTGCAAGCCAACCCATATATTGAGTGATACAGTAATACATAATGAGGCAGCCTGTTACAGTCAATGGATGGATGAAATCAATACACTTGTGGAGAGGGCTGGAAAGATAGTGAAGCTGATGAATACCGCTGATGAACTGGGCAAAGGGGATGCCAGTTTGAAAAGGTTGTTCTCCATTGTAAGCACCACCCTCAGAAACCAAGCCACTGGAAGGATAAGAGGCAGACTGCCCAATATCAGGTTGATTAGGAAAGACAGTGAAGACAGACATTCTGTAGCTTATATGAACATAGACAGCCTGTTGTTAAGGGTCAGCCTTTACAGAACCTACTATAGTAAACCTACAGCTTTAGGCAAGGCTCTGAAAGCACTGTATGACATTACCTCTTCCAGACCCAATAAGGATAAAGAGATTCCAGAGGCACAGCAGGATATAGAGAAGAAAGAGAAAAAGCGTCAGAGCGACAAGAAGCGGCAAGAGAGAACAGCCATATTGGATGAGATATTGGAACTTCATAAAGAGGGCAAGCTCAACTCAAAAAGACTTGATAAAGAGTGCAAGAAAGGCAACAGCCTTCACAGGAAGGTCTATCAGGAGGTAGCCAGGCTATACCTCTATATTGGAATAGAAGAGCTTATAGACTGTTTGAAACACATTGATAGTGGCAATAGGATAGGGTTCAACAACTTTAATAATAAGGTCATATACTGGTCGCTGGTTGATGACCACCCTCTAAGGTTGTCAGTGAATGAGGCTTTCAAGGTTGGAGGAAAGTATACCAACACTGAAATCAGAGAGAAGATGAACTCCATTATACAGTATCATTTCCATAGGGACTGGTCAGAGAATGCCAGAAAGCCTGTTACATTGTTCAAATGCTTCTTCGAGACAGAAAGACCCAAGAGAGAATATATTATCCAGTCTGAAATTGACTTCAAGCAACATAGGGAGAGGATAAACAAGGAAGAGGATGATTTGTTAAAATTGTTTATAATATCAGATACTCCAGCTAATAGGAAGTCTGAGAAGCCTCAGACTGGGGAATCTTTGCTACCTTTGGGAGAGAAATGACCTCAAAGGTCAAATTTCACCCTATACTAAAAACCAAATCCCATTATTGTAGGTATTTAGTTATAGGGGGATTTTTGAACCTGACAAATAAAAAGACAATGAGAACAGTCAAGGATTACACCATCATACCAATAGAAGCCTGCAAGTACTTCAATCCCAGACAGCTTTACCTGCTGGCTGGACTGTATATCAATGCCCATTATGAGAGTGGCATGAGCTATATGACAACCAATACCACATATAGCCAACTTTCAATGCTCACAGGGGTAAGCATTGACTACATCAAGACCTCATTTGTTCCCAGATTAAAGGAACTCAAGGATATAGGCTACAATGTAGAAACTACCCAAGAGGATTATATGACAAAGAGAAATACCTACTATCTGCCTAATCCAAAGAAAAATTACAGAATTATATGGGCTGAACTTTTCAGAGACAGCTCTTTAAGTCCAGAAGAGAAAGGTGTGATGATAGGTCTGTACTGCTTATGTGTCAATAAAGAGTTCAGGATTGACCTGACTGACAAGGAGATATACACTATCCTTGACATGTCAAAGAATACTTATGCCAAATATAGGAACCTGCTCATTGAGAAGAAAGTCATATGGTCTTCCTATGATGTCCCCATGCAACTGGCATGGTATGAGCACATGGATTCCAAGGTCATTTTATACCCTCACTTGGGGTATCAGACTTGGATAGACAAAGTGACATCAAACCCTCCTACAGATGAGGAGAGGGAGAACTTCCTATATATGACCAGTGACGAGTGAGACATTGCTCCATATCCCCCTGTTATCCACTATTGGAAGCAGGGGTTTTCCATATCTGGACATAGAAGTAGATGACTGTATCTACTGCCCATCCAGCCCTATTCTAAAAATTTTTATTTTATTTTTTTCACCTCTTCTGGACTTCCATAAGCAAGCCCTAACCACCTTTACCCTCCCTCCCCTTACCTTGGAGTGGGAGATACCCCAGTGGGTTATTGCTGGTGATATGAACTGGCACTAACCCATTGGGCACTAACTCCCCCTTTGCAACTGATGTCTAACATACTAAATTTACAAACATGGAAAAGTTAAGGTTTTTAGAAACTATGACTGTTGAAGAGTTCAAGTCCAAGATGAGTGTAAGCAAGATTGAAGTCAAGCAGAACCCCTATACTGGGAAATGCTTCTTTGTCTATGGCTTTGAGACTGGTGCAGTAAGTGAGAAGTTCATCAACGGTGAAATCTCCAACCCAGTCATTTCACAGGTATGTTCACCTGATACGGGTGACATGTTCTACATGCTCCATCAGAAAGGGGATGGAGGAGCACCCACATTGGCTACCCTTTAAGTTGGTCAGTAAGGTCAAGAAGGTGGTGAGTGTTGAGCTTGCCACCTTTTTATTTATCACAAGAGTTTAACTAAATGTATTTTTATATGATGAATCTAAGGAAATCATCCAAGAAGCAGGCTAAGATTAAGTTAGCCCTGCAAGGCTGTGCCGGTAGTGGAAAGACCTACTCGGCACTGTTATTGGCTTATGGGCTGTGCAATGACTGGACCAAAGTAGCCATCATTGACAGTGAGAATGGAAGTGCAGACTTGTATGCCCATCTTGGGGCTTATAATGTGCTCAGTCTAAGTGAGAACTTCACTCCAGAAGTGTATATGGAAGCCATTGGTATATGTGAAGAAGCTGGTATGGAGGTTATTATCATAGACAGCATATCCCAGTGTTGGGACAACCTGCTGGAATACCATGCCAACCTGCAAGGGAACAGCTTCACCAACTGGCAGAAGATTACCCCAAGAATGAATGCCTTCATGCAGAAGATACTACAGTCAGACTGCCATATCATCTGTACCATGAGGTGCAAGCAGGACTATGTGCTCAGTGAGAAGAACGGCAAGATGGTGCCTGAAAAGGTAGGGCTTAAAGCAGTCATGAGGGATGGTATTGACTATGAGTTTACCATAGTCTTTGACATCAATATGAAGCACCAGTGTGTGGTATCAAAGGACAGGACAAACCTCTTTATAAGCAAGCCTGACTTCATGATTACACCTGCTACAGGTCAGATTATAAAGGACTGGTGCAATGATGGTATCACTGTAGAGCATATAAGAAGTAAAATCAAGCTCTGCAAGAGCATTGAAGAACTGACCTCCATCTACCATCAATATCCTGAGTGGTATCAGCAGCTTACATCTGACTTCATGAGTAAGAAATCAGAGTTGCAAGAGATTAAGGACAAGAGTATCAACTATACACCAAATTTTGTAAGATATGGAAGCAATACAGTTACAGCCTGTCAGGGCTAATCTGATATATCCCAGCAGGATAAACAGAAACCTCAGATATGATGCGGAGGTTATAGAACCCATAGAGGTAACAGAGACTGATGTATTACAGTCCAGAAGAGTGAATAAGTTATCTTTCATTGAAGCCAATACAAAGGAAGTTACCATTGAACACCTCAGAAATGACTGTGTAGTACCCGTGTTCAGCAAGGACAATGAGGTGACTATCTCCCATCCCAGCTTCATAGAGGCAATATGGGAAGCAGCTAATAGAGTATTCTTTAATGAGACAATAGAAGCACCAGCCATAAGAGTGAGCCATGTAATCAAGGGCAGGACACCCGAAGCCATCCATAAACCAGTAAAGGAACTGTTGGAGACTGACAAGACCATCTACTATGAAAGGATGATGTTCTGCTTTGAGATTCCCACTATCCATGAGGACATAATGGGGAACAGGCTGAACCTTACAATAGGTGGTGTCAGAGCCTATAACCATGAGAACCTCTATTCAAGGAAAGGGGCAGAGAAGTTCAAGGTGTTCATAGGCTTCAAGAATATGGTATGCTGCAATATGTGTGTATCAACCGATGGCTACAAGTCAGAATTGAAGGTCATGGGTATCAATGACCTCTTTACTTCTGCAATACAGTTGTTCCAGGAATATAACATGTCAAGGCATCTCTATTATATGTCAGCCTTTAAGGACAGCCATATGACTGAACAGCAGTTTGCACAGTTCTTGGGAAAGAGCAGGCTATACCAATACCTGCCTGTTGGACATAAGAAGAGACTTCCCCAGATGCTTATGACTGACACCCAGATAAACCTTGTAGCTAAGGCATACTACAATGATGAGAACTTCTCTCTTCCTGACAATGGCAGGGAAATCAGCATGTGGAATGTGTATAACCTCCTTACAGGGGCTAACAAGAGCAGCTATATTGACAATTTCTTGGACAGGTCACTCAATGCCACACAGCTTGCAGAGGGGCTTAACAAGGCTCTGTATGGAGAAAGTGAGTATTCTTGGTTTATCCAGTAACCAGTATTCCACTATCTTCTCTTGTCTCTCTCCCAGTTTTATCCATTATGTTAGGAAATTCTGCGCACTAAGCTATATAGTATATTATATATAATATTAGTTGTTCAGTTGGCTATACTCACTTCTTTTATTCAATTATAGGAAAGTGAGTACATCTGACATGAGGGTAAGCCGGGTAAGCCAGTTTTGTACATCTAACTTGATATGTTTTCTATATAAATGCCGAGTTAGATGTACATTTGGCTGTCAGGGAGTTGGCTGTTAGGGTCAGGAAGTGGATTGTTCAAGAGGTTGGGAGTATGCCAGAATACCCTTTCCATTAACTTAATCCACTTCTGGACTGTAAGGATAACACTGGTATTGAATATGTTGAATAAGTAATAACTTGGAAGAATGGATGTAGTATTGAGTGTTGCAGGAGAGCTAATCATGATATTGGTAGCCCTCTGCATTATGGCTAAGGTATTGGACTGGTAGCAGCCCATGTATGTAGTTTAGTGTTGTTCAAGCCCCAGCTTATATTATAGGTTGGGGCTTTTAATGTATTATGTCTATGAATGATTTGATGTTATTGGTAAAGTTCATGATTATACCATTTGCAGTAGTCACATTACTTGCTTTTGTGTATAACAGGTACAGGGAATAAGAGTACCTTTGTATGTAGTTAAGGCACAGCCCATACCTATGGTATCTGATATGCCGGAGTTTGCTTTGAAAAAGTAGTGATTCTATGGTTGTTTCTTGCTGAAAAGTACTACCTTTGTAGTATGAACAATTATATGAATTGCTAATGAAGTAGAAGTTTAACAAGACATATTGGAAAAAGAAGTGTTTGCTTCTTGCTTGATGTATTCTGAAAATCGCCAATTAGAGGAATTATCCATCAGCAGCAAGAGAGTGAATGCTTGCACCATAAGGTGTGGGCTTCCTTGTTGTATGGATAAAGGTGTTTGGCGATACCTCAGAATAACAACAGGTTTGGCTCACACCTTCTTTTTGTGGTATGGCTATTAAGGTGGTCTGATAATGAATCCAAATAGTCTTTATAAATACATTAGAGCTACATACTTGATAGCAGTAATAGCTGCTGCTATTTCTTTGTCCTTCATGTACAGAGAGATTATATGTCCTTTCATATTGATAGAAACTATCTTAAAGAATACCCCTATAATGCTATATGTAAGACATAAAAAGAGACTGTCTGTAAATACTGAAGACTGGTTAATTCCACAATGGTTTAAGAATAGGGCTTACCCTTATATAGAAAGCAAAGCTGAACTGCGTACAATCATACTATTCCTTTTTATACCCCTATTCTACATTGTACCACTGCCATTTGGGGTATTAATACTCATATTTTATATCCTTCCAGTATCCCTACTGACAGTTGCATTTCTGGGTTTTAAGTGGATTAAGGCAGGTAAAGATACCCCACTGGATGGTAATAAGAAAGGAGCTAATGATTAAAAGAATCAATTATGAACTCTGTAGAAACAACTATAAGCCTAATATGGATATTCCTCATATTTGTGCTACCAATATTAGGAGTGATAGGGATAATTATTGAACATCTTAAAAAGAAGAAGTAATGGATGCTATAACAATTATAGGGTGGATTATAACCATAGTGGGTATAGTCTACATGGTGAGTGACAAGTCAAGTGGTTCAATACCTTATAATGATGAGGATTGGGAGGATGATGAGGACAAAGCTGAGAAAGGAGAGTATTGATGAAAAGATACAAAACATCCCCACAGCCTGCCACTAAGTCCTATATTGGAACTACAGGCAGAACAGTACATGAAACCTGCAATAGAAGCCAAGAGGGAAGAGTTGCCAAACTAAAGACTAAAGGTATTGGTCTCTTGATTAATCAGAAGTTATTGGATAGTTGCGATTGCTACCTATACCCTATCATACAGGACAATAAGATAGGCTTCATCAATAGCTATGCAGACATAGTAATCCAGCCTCAATATGATGATATTGTAGGGGAGTTCACATCACTTGAATCTTTGATGGTAGTATGTAAGGATAGCAAGTGTGGAGTACTGAATACTGATGGACTTGAAATGCTCATGGGAGAGTATCAAAGTATATCTCTGATTGGTACTCAATATGCAATGGTTATGAACTCAGAATATCAGAAAGGTATTATTGAAATAATGACTAAGCAAATGGCTGTACCTTTCGGAGAGTATGACAACTTCAACTACTGTAATAAAGTTTTAATAGCTCGCAAGAAGCTCCTTAAAGGGTTAATCACTCCTACTGGTAAGTTGATTACACCTATTCAATACAAATGGATTGGAGGAGTTGAATATGGACTGCTCAGGGTTATCATAGAAGAGATAACTAATGGAATTGTAGTAAAAAGATGGGGACTTATTGATATACAGGGACATGAGGTACTTCCTGCTATCTATGACAACATATCCCCCATTAGAAGCAATGGTAATGTTGTTTATGCAGTAAAGGATGGCAAGACTATCAAGTTTGATATAAGCAATTTAACTCAAAGGATAAATATGGAATAATATGGAACAGGACTTACATTGGAGTATAGCCAAGACTGGTTTACCTCTGATTAGTGTTGAATTGACGACAGATGATGGGAACAAAGGCAATCTGTGTTTCCTGATTGATACAGGAGCCACTATAAACATCATATACAAGTTTGTATGCAAGCATTTCACTAAGTCTTTCATTGAACTTGAAGGTGGTGGCTCTATGATAGGCTTTGAGGGACAGGAACATAAGACCCAATATATGGGAATAACCTTTCAACTGGAGGGTAAAGCATACTCTGGAGTGTTCTCAGTTTTAGAAGAGTACAAGGGTATGAAGCATATTGAGAATGAATCTGGAATACAGGTACATGGAGTGCTTGGTATGCCATTCCTGACAGCTAATGGATGGATTGTAGACTTGGATAGATTAGTAGTAATAACCCAATAAACATTAGAAATATGAAGAAGATGTATTTACTTGCAGCTATGGCTCTAATGATGATAGGCTGTAGCTCCAATGATGAAGACAAGTTGCCAGCAGATGAACTTCTTGCAGGTACTGAATGGAGGTATGGTACATTTTATGATGACTATGATGATAATCTTGATGTACCACCACAAATAAGTATTGAGGAAGACCATTTCGCTTTCCTTGATGCATACTTCCCTGATGTTCAGTTGATATGTACCATAGGTGAAGTTAGCACTACTGATGAGGAAGAGACAACACAAGGTGAAGAACCCTCTATTGGACCACGAGCCAAGCTGACCTTTACCAATAGGGAATGTCTTTATTATAGTGATGAGGGCATTTCATATACCACAGTAAAGGTAATCAGGCATTACAGTCAGACCACTACTTATGTGGCACAGAGTTATACAAGTTCAGTCAACCCCAATATAACTTTAGAAGTTACTAAAGATGCTATAATCTGGTATCGTCTCATTCCAACAGAATTTGGTCTTTATAAGGATGCACATACCTGCCTTGTACTGGATAACTTCCAGCACACCAAGACTTGGAATGAGACCATTTCATCTGATACAGAAGAATCCTGCATAAACCCAATGGAAGAGACCTTCCAGTATCAAAGGACTGGTAATGAAGTGGTACTAACCAACAGTAATAAGAAGTGGATAGGCACACTTGATACTGATAAATGGACACTCTCTCTTGTACAGATAGTACCAGAGAAGAAAGAGATGCCCACATTCAGCTTAAAGTGATGTTTGAGAGGTAGTGACTGCTAACAATGCACCTCTTCTGGACTGAAAGGAGAGGGCTGTTTAGTCTTATAACTCCAAAGAAGATAACTTATGAAGTAGAAGCAAAATAATTAGTATTCAACAGATTAAGGAGTTGGTATTGTATAAGCCATCTCCTTATCTTCAAATGGGTAATTGCACATCCAACTCACATATATATTCTATAATAAGAGAGGTGAGTAGGATATGAATCTTATGAGATAGCAACTTTAATTATTAACCTGAAAATATCTCTCTGTTTTCTCTCCTGTTTTAACCATATTGGAGGGTATTCAGCTAAGTGGTTAACTATCAAATATATTGATACATAACTGTTTATTACTGAAAATCCTTGTGTCCCCGGTTCGATTCCTGGTGGCACCACCTTGAAGAAAAAAAGACAGTAAAATCCTGATTTCCGAAATCAGGATTTTTTATTTTCTCACAAAACACAAAATACGGCAATATAGACTGGATGACGAGGTATACGAGCTTTCAGCTCAATTATAACTTTCTCCACTTCTGACCTGCCTCCATATTTGATTAAGTCTTGGAGCAAAACTACTCCTTCCCGATATAAATCCCAATTTGATGCATATTAAAAAAACACCTTATACTTGAAGCATAAAGCTGGATGAATTCATCTTTGTAGAGTTCCCGAACATCTTCGGGAGCATCATCAAGAGTATAAGCAGAAAGATTCTTACGCAAAGATTCCATATACCTGCCCCACATCTTTTCCTGCGTATAGCTGGCAGGATTTAGTTTGAATACAGTTTCTCCGCCAAATGCAAGAAAACGGTTCTGAGATTGTTTATCATTCACACATTCTTTTTTTATAAACTCGTTAAATCACCTCTGAGCTTCTACTACAACAAGTCTATTTTAGACTGCAATATCTCAAACTTATATAATATGCATATAAATCTTAATCATCGACGAACTGCAAAAAGTTCAGCTTCAGTTTCCCAAGTATCATCCGGACACTTTACCATACGTTGCCAACGGAATGAGGTCGCTGTAATTTCCGAAAACACCCACTGTATATTCTTCTCATTAATTTCCGTCTGAACAATCCTGTTTCCTTCTCTTTTTCCTTCCAGTTGTGTAGCCCCTCCTAATTCCGTATATAAAATATCCCATGCTTCTGTATTAGGATTATACATACGTACCGTAGTCGCATAAGCTGCATCCGGTTGATAATCTTTAATCCGCGCCTTACGCGAAGGACAAATAAACACATCTTGAATTGCAGTCCCTTCCAGTACCCAAGCGAATATCCACTCTCCCTGAACATGTCTTTCGCCTGTTGTACCTTGGTTATCAACCCATTCAAAATCCCATTCACCGACAAACTGTCCATACAGGTTGTCTTTTTCCGGTATCAAATTGCTTTTCCCTTTTGACACTAATACGTTTATAAATTCTCCCATACTTTACCTTACTGACTCTAGATTAGACAAATATAAGATTTATAATTAATAATCACTAATATTAAAGCAATTATCTGTATGCAATATTCATGTCGAAAGCAAACAGATACATAGTACAAAAAACGGATTTCCCTACTCCCAAACAGATTTTTTATATTACACCTCAAGAACATTTCATTTACAAACTTATTGCAAAAAAAGTATTTGGTCATTAAATCTCAATTATTCAAAAAAGAAATACCGATAAAAAGTCTTTTTTCCCTATATTTGCTAGACTAAAAAAAGAAAAATGTCATTAACTCAATTAATATGAAAAAACTATCATTTATTACCGTATTTGTATTCCTGTCCATTCTTTTTGTACAGGCACAGCAAGCAAAGTATGTATTTTATTTCATCGGAGATGGAATGGGTGTTAACCAAGTTTTAGGAACAGAGATGTATCGTGGAGAGTTGGAAGGCAAAATTGGTGTGACTCCGTTATTATTCACCCAATTTCCTTATGCAACCATAGCCACTACTTTCTCGGCAACCAACGGAGTGACAGATTCAGCCGCTGCAGGAACAGCACTTGCTACGGGAAACAAAACAAAAAATGGCGCATTAGGTGTGAAAAAGGATCTGGAAACCAAAGTTAACAGTATTGCTTCTTGGGCAAAAAATAAAGGTTGCCGTGTAGGTATCAGTACCAGTGTCAGCGTAGACCATGCCACACCGGCTGCTTTTTACGCACACCAAGGACAAAGAAGCAGCTATTACAACGTGGGTCTGGATTTGATTGATGCCAACTTCGATTTCTATGCAGGATCAGACTTTTTAGATCCCACCAACAAAAAAGCCGCCGGTTCAAATTCAGAAAGTTTGTATACACTAGTGGACAAAGCCGGATATACCATAGCCCGTGGCTACAAAGACTATCAGAAAAAAGCAAAAAAATCGGATAAACTGATTCTCTTACAACCTGCGACAGCAACAGACAATAGTGCTATCCCCTATGCTATCGATCGAAAAAAAGGCGATATGACTTTAACTGAAATCACCCGTGCCGGAATCAATTTCCTATCTAAAGATCTATCAAAAGGGTTTTTCCTTATGGTTGAAGGAGGTAAAATAGACTGGGCTTGCCACAGCAACGACGCCGCTACTGCATTCCACGAAGTGATGGATATGGATAATGCCATAAAAGTTGCTTACGAATTCTACGAACAACATCCTGATGAAACCCTGATTGTAGTAACAGCCGACCACGAAACCGGAGGAATCGTTTTAGGAAAAGGTCCGTATACTTTGAACCTACAAGCTTTAAAATCACAAAAAGTAAGTGAAAGCGGATATACCAAAATTGTAAACGAATTAAGAAAAAAATACAAGAATCAAGTACCTTGGGAAGTTATCAAGCAATCATTGAAGGATAATTTCGGATTTTGGGATAGTATTCAACTGAATGAAAAGCAAGAAGCATCCCTGAAGAAAGTATATGATGAATCATTTAGCGGTAAAGAGATAGATTTAACCCAAAGTGAATATCAACAAGACGAACCTTTGGCAGCTGAGGCCAAGAGAATTCTGGATGACATCGCTCTAGTAGGTTGGACCAGTGGAGGGCACTCAGGAGGTTATGTCCCCGTATTCGCTATCGGAGCCGGCGCCCAACTATTCCAAGGCCGCATCGACAATACCGAAATTCCGGTAAAAATAGCAGAAGCTGCTGGTTATCCCAACAATTAATCGAAAGCAAGATAGTGCGACAAACGTTCCAAGTCTTTCTCAGTGAATTCCTCATACAAGGATAACTGGGAAAGACTTTTTAATTTTCCCTTTTTCCTCCTATATTCTATAATCACCTTTGCCTGATAAAAATTCATATAAGGATGAGAGCGAAGTTTGTCAAGCCCAGCCTTATTGGCATTTATCCGATGAATTGGTGTATTTCCGAGTTTAAACCACTTCAACATATCCTCATCTACATAGTTCACTTCCTTTAACTGAACCGTGTCATAAAAACCTCCCAAACGTTTCCGGTAAGCCACAATCATGCGTGCAATGCCACTGCCTATTCCCGGAATCTTTTTCAACTCGGTAGTGTCCGCTTCACTCAAATCGACTAAAGTTCCTTCCGGATATTTATAAGCTGCCAACGTATCTTTCTCCACCTTTTTGATAAAGTGCAATGTATCCTGTTTCCGCCGAAAAGCCTCTGAAATCTGGATATAGGGTTTTAAGATATTAAATTTCTCGGACGACAAGCCATAAACACGAGAGAAATCATCCGCTGTCCTGAATTTACCGCCGGCTCTCCGGTATTGCAAAATAGTATGTGCAATAAAAGGAGGCAATCCACATTGCAAAAATTCGATGGAATCAGCTGAATTTGGATCAAAGGCAGCCAATACCACCTCTATTCTCTTAGGCTTATCATAGGAATATTGCAGAGATTCCTTCTCCTCCATTTCATGTACTCCGGCCAGAAAGTTTTTTATTTCTTCTATTCCCTCTTGATCCTGTTCCAAAGACTCTTCCTTTACTGGAAAAAGAACCCATATACACATAAATATGAAAAGCAAAGTCAACAAAAAAAGTATAGCTCTGCGTTCGCTTTTCGAGAAATAGAAAAAGTCTTTCCACATTACAATTCTAAATTAGCCCTAATTCATTGATAAAAATCAAAATGATAGCCACAGGTGCCACGTATCTCAACAAAAAGATATACAGATTGAAAAGACCTGCTTTCAGCTTTCCTCCATTGGTCAATTCCTCATAAGAAACGGAACGTTTCAAATACCATCCTACAAAAATACATACCAGCAAACCACCCAAAGGAAGCATTATTTTTGCAGTGACAAAATCAAGCAAGTCAAAGAATCCCTTATCAAACAGCGTATATTTCTGCATAACCCCCAATGACAAGGAAGAAATGACCCCAATTATAATACACCCGAAGGTGACCAATCTAGCAGCACGGCCACGAGTTAAATTGAATTCCTCGTGCAGAAAAGCCGTCACCACTTCATGTAAAGAAATAGTAGAAGTCAATGCAGCCAAAGCCAGCAAGACATAGAACATCACCGAGAAAATATAAGCTAATATCGGCACACCGCTAAAAGCTTGTTGAAAAACATTAGGTAATGTAATAAAAATTAATGATGGTCCCGCATCCGGCTGGATACCTACAGAAAAGGCTGCCGGAAAAATAATCAATCCGGCTAAGACAGCCACAAAAGTATCAATCACACCGACACTCAGAGCCGTATTTCCCAGTTTGGTTTCTTTCCCAAAATAAGAAGCATAGGTTGAAAGACATCCCATTCCCAAACTTAAGGAAAAGAACGCCTGCCCCATAGCCCCTAAGAAAACATCTCCGTTCACTTTACTAAAATCAGGCTTCAGCAGAAACTCCAAACCTTTTTCCGCATTGGGAAGCGACAATGAACACCCTACCAAAACTACTATCAGTATAAACAAAACAGGCATCAGCACCTTCGAAGATTTTTCTATTCCATCTTTCACTCCCTTTACTATAACAAAATGGGTAACCAATAAAAAGATGACCAGCCAAATAAGTGGACGAACAGGATCCTTCGAAAAACTCTGGAAAGCAACCACAAAATCTTCCGGCTTCTTATCTGCAAAACCATTAACTCCCGCTTCCAATATATACTCCAAAGTCCATCCTGCCACTACCGAATAATATCCTAGAATAAGAAAACCGGCCAAAACTCCCAAATATCCCAACCACTTCCAATGAGTTCCGGGAGCCAAAACCTTATAAGCACGTCCCGTACTTGCTTTTGAATGACGACCTACTGTGAATTCGGCAATCATAATAGGCATTCCCAACATAAGAACACACGCCAAGTATACCAAAATAAATGCCGCACCTCCATGATTTCCCGTCTCATAGGGAAACCTCCATATATTACCAAGTCCTACAGCCGAACCTGCCGCTGCCAGAACAGCCCCAATCTTACTTCCGAAATTTACTCTTTCGCTTTTTTGCATAAAAAACTATCAAATTATTATAAATCAACACTAATTAGCCTGCAAAAGTATAAAATTAATCGTACTTTTGCGATGAATCACAAAAAAATTAAAGTATGCTATATTATTTTAGAAAATATCCGGTATCCTTGATCATTGTAGCTATCATCTTTTATCTTTCCTTTTTCACTCCTCCCAAAACAGATATGGAAGAAATCCCCTACATAGACAAAGTAGTGCATATATGCATGTATGGGGGACTCTGTCTCATTTTATGGATAGAATATCTGAGGAATCATAAGACTGTCAATTGGAATCATGTAATATGGGGAGGCATCATAGCTCCTGTAGCTATGAGCGGGTGTATCGAACTGATGCAAGCTTATTGCACAGATACCCGCAGCGGTGACTGGCTGGATTTTCTAGCAAACAGCATTGGAGTTGGACTAGCTGCCTTAATAGGATATTACTTACTTCGCCCCCTTATATGGCGTAAATCCTAAAAAGAAACGCCGACGATTCTTCGCGAACAGTCGGCGTGATGATAAAAGTCAAAGTTATATAATAAAGATAGAGAGTCAACTTAACGGAAATCTTTCAGATCATTCTGCAACCTCTGACGAGTGAAAAAGATACGGCTTTTCACTGTTCCCAACGGAAGTCCCAGTTTCTCGGCAATTTCCCTATATTTAAATCCTGATACATACATAGCAAACGGCACGCGGTAATCTTTAGGCAACGCATTCACGATACGATGTATCTCTTTCAAATCATAAGCACCTTCTGTAGAATCGAATCCTGATTCCTGTGGAAGATTCAAATGGAACAAGTTATCCGTCTGATCGACGAAAGTCTGATCACGCACTGTTTTACGATAATTATTTATAAATATATTACGCATGATGGTGTACATCCATCCTTTAAAATTCGTATCTGGAGTAAACTTCTCTTCGTTGTCCAAAGCTTTAAGTGAAGTTTCCTGCAACAAATCATTAGCCTCTTCTCTGTCAGCTGTCAATTTAAATGCAAAGCGAAATAATTCGGTTTGTATACTTAGTAAATGCTGTGTAAAGTCGACTGTCTTCATATTAATCTATTTTTAAGTTGTTATTTTCTGTTTTTGTTTTCTGTTGCAATATTAACGACTTCTTATAAAAGTCATGACAGAAAAACTAACAACAAAGGGGGTATAAACTATCAAATAACAGTTTTTACCCCCTAAATTAACAGTTAACAGGTGGTTTCGTTTTAACTTTTAATTAGCCGGTATCCCTCCACCGGTCCCAGCATTACCTCCTCCACTTTTCAAATCATCATTATTAATGCTTCGCGCTGCTTTTTTTACCTGAGCCTTCAACTCCCCAAAGCGCCAACTAATATTAAATCCATAATAACGCATCGGAATTCTGGTAGAAGTAGAAGAGCAGAAAGTAGAAGTATTGATATTATTCTTAAAAGTAATATATTTATTAAATAAATTGGACGAGTTAAGAGAAATAGTCAGCCTCTTTTCCTTCAAGAAAGAACGACTGAACCCTATCGCATAATAATAGAAAGAGGAACTTTTACCTTGCAAAGAGATATGCGGAGTACCACCCCCTCCATTCAGACTCAGACGCAGGTCCCAAGGCAGAGTCTGCTGAAAGCTTCCGAAGAGATTTCCTTCCCAGCCATGATTCTTTAAATCAAGCCCTGAACTTCTATAATCCACATAAGCTCCCCGTCCATTGATATTAAAGCGGGTTTTAGGAGACATATTCCAGTTCAGGAACAAAGACAAATTAATATTCTTACTTTTTCCTATATTATCATAGGTAGAATTCATCACACCATCTTTTATAAAAGAGTATTGCTCTATACCATTATTGACAAAAGAATAATTAGCACTGACATTTACATTAAATTTCTGCGAGAAACTACCGAAAGTAACACTAAGCGAATGGGCCTTTTCACTTTCCAAATCAGGATTACCGTAACTGATCGCAGTGGGGTTGCTGGTGTCAGTAAACGGATTCAAAAACCAAATACCCGGCCGACTGATACGCATATTATAAGATGCCCTCAAACTTTGAGTAGGAGCCAATTGGTAAGAGAACATCAAGGATGGAACCAAATCATCAAACTGAGCATCAAACTTCTCATCCTTATTTTTATAATCCGCATCCATAAATGTATGCTCATAGCGAATTCCCGCCTTTCCACCGAGTTTTTTGTACTTCATCTGATAGCCCAAATAAGCAGCCAGAATATCCTGCTTATGATCATATTGCGTGCTCATATCCTGATCATACTTATATTCTCCGGTTTTATCGGCCAGATAATATTTACCATCACTTTTACTTCTACGAAAAATATACTTTATACCAGTTTCAATGCTGTGTATCGAATTTATCGGATTGGTATAGTCCAATTGAGCCGTATGCTCTTGTGTGCTGGCATCATTTTTAAAATATTGGTTTTGCAAAAGATAAGGAACATTCAACGTATCCTCATAATCCGTATTCGCCTCACTGTTATTGGGTGAATGGCTAAAACGATAAGAAAAAGTAAGAAGTTCCCCTTTCTTTTTGAACGAATGCTGATAATCCATATTGCCCCCCACTTCGCCAAAGCCCGATTCATTATTTCCTAAAGAACCGTAACCGTAAACCGGATTACCGGCATAATTAGTCATCTGTGTATTTCCAATCCTCTTATTCGTAAAATTGCCAGTCATCAGATTCATAGAAAAACTGATCAGATTCAAAGTGTCAATCTCATAACTTCCTTCCAGACTGCCAAATTGAAAATTGCCATAGCTCTTGCTTCTTCGATGCGACTCCAAAAATTTATTTTCCTGAGATGTGAAATCCTCACGATATGAATCTTCAAATCCCTTTTGAGATCCCTGGTAGTTATAAGAATAATTACCGGTAACAGTGAACTTGCCCGACTGAACCGTACCATAACCGCCACCATACACACGCGTATTGCTTGCACCACCATTCAATGTCACCGTATATCCTTCCATTCCAGCTCCTATAGTGATAATATTCAAGATGCCCGCCACCCCTTCCGCGTCATATTTAGCCCCAGGCTCGGTGATAACCTCTATAGATTTAATGGAATTGGCCGGCATACTCCGCAATACCTCGGTAGGATTATTGCTCATCATGTTATTCGGCTTGCCATTAACATGCACTTTAAACTTACTGCTACCGTTTACTTGAATTTTATCCTCTCCATCTACAGTCACCAGCGGAACTTTACGGAGCATTTCAAGAGTCGTATTGGTTTTAGAATCCGGATCATCCTCTATACTATACGTCACTTTGTCTATTTCTGCCTTTACCAAAGGTTTCTGCGCTACCACCTCCACTCCTTTCAACATTTCAGTCGCTTCTGCTATCAGGATCTTACCCAAATCAACATTCTTACGATTGGTCGATATCGAGAATTCCTTCTGTACAGGAGACTTTCCTACAGAAGTAAAATGAATGAGATAAGTCCCCGGCACGGCAAGCCGTTCGTCAAACCTGCCGTCCGCTCCTGTCACAGCCAATTTCACCGGCTTTGCAGGATTATTCTTCAATGAAATACGGATTGTAGAATACGGTTCCCCTTCATTAGACAAAGAATCTAATAAGATTCCCTTGACTGAGAACTGGCCTTGGACAACCTTTTGCGCCTTCGCCGTAAATGACAAACTTGCTACAAGCAAGATAATGCCCCATAAAATGTTGTGTTTCATATATCAATAATGAGTTTGTGTTTGTTACAAAGGTAGGTAAACGATAGCAAGTAGTTTATTTTCAGACGTTAAAGAAGCCTATATATTATCTACCAGCGAGTATAAGGATTCTTCATCAAAAAAGAATTATAATAACGAATATCTCCCGTTACCTCTTTTTCGATGAAATGGGGCTTTTTGAACAATTCGTCCTCGCTATTCAATTCCACTTCCGCTACAGTCAAGCCCTCATTCTCACCATAAAACTCATCCACTTCAAAGATATGCTCTCCACTTTTCACCAAATACCGGATTTTATCAATCACCCCAGGCTCACACAGTTTCATCAACTCTTCGGCCTCTTGCAAACTGATCTCCTTCTCCCACTCATAACGACTTGTACCGGAGTCATTGGAAGCCCCTTTGATAGTAAGATACCCTTTATTATCCCGAATACGCACCCGGACAGTTCTTCCACGAGCACTACAGATATAACCTTGCACAATATGACTATGCGCATAAGCCTCTAGTTTATAACTATCATCCTTTACTAAAAATTTTCGTTCTATTTCTTGTCCCATAGCGTTTTAATATATAAAAAAGCCCCGCAAAGAATAACCTCAGCAGGACTTCACTATTTCTTCTTCTTCTGTTTTTATCCATACATGGCATAGCCTACCATAATAACAAGGGCTAATACGATTAATCCGATGAACAGACCTTTTACAATCCTATTTGCTTTCTCTTCTTCCCGCTTACTATAAGCAGCTTTCTTATTCTTTCCCATAAGTATTTCATTTTTAAGATTAAACCATCTCCTTTGAATATCCCAAAAGTACAAAGTTTCTAGAAGAAAACAAATAAATTACGAAGAAATTACTAATTCTCCGAACCGGAAAACTCCATCAAGTATGCCTTGATAAAGCCATCAATCTTTCCATCCATCACTCCGTTCACATCCGAAGTTTGAAAATTAGTACGATGATCCTTCACACGACGGTCATCAAAAACATAACTGCGTATTTGTGATCCCCATTCAATCTTCTTCTTGCCTGCCTCCACCTTGGCCTGTTCTTCCATGCGGTGCTGCAATTCCTTATCATATAAAATTGAGCGCAACTGGCGCATCGCATTTTCCTTATTCTTCGGCTGGTCACGGGTTTCAGTATTCTCAATCAAGATTTCCTCTTCCTCACCGGTATATGGATCTTTATATTGATAACGCAGACGTACTCCTGATTCCACCTTGTTCACATTCTGTCCGCCGGCCCCCCCCGAACGGAAAGTATCCCAAGACATACGGGCAGGTTCAATTGTCACTTCAATACTATCATCCACCAACGGCGTTACAAACACAGAAGCAAAAGAAGTCATCCGTTTCCCCTGAGCATTATAAGGAGACACGCGCACCAAGCGGTGAACTCCATTCTCACCTTTCAGATAACCATACGAAAAACTGCCCTCAATATTCATTGTCACCGTCTTGATTCCGGCCTCATCCCCATCCTGAAGATTAGCCACGCTCACTTTATAGCCATTGGTCTCCGCCCAACGCATATACATACGCATCAGCATGGAAGCCCAATCCTGACTTTCAGTACCACCAGCACCACAATTAATTTTCAATACACAATCCATTTGGTCAGCCTCCTGGCGAAGCATATTCTTCAGTTCCAATGCCTCCACCGCAGTGACAGCCTTTTGATATGCTGCATCCACTTCTTCTTCGGTAACCAAATCGTCTTTACAAAAGTCAAAAGCCAATTCCAGTTCATCTGCCATCGTCTTTACCTCACGGTAACCGTCGATCCATTTTTGCAGATCTTTGACCTTCCTCATTTGTGCTTCTGCTTTCTTGGCATCATCCCAAAAACCGGGCGCCTGCGTACGCAGTTGTTCTTCTTCCACCTGAACCAGTTTATTTTCTATGTCTAGATATCTTTCAAGTGCCGCAGTACGTTCTTTTACGTCTTTCAGTTGCTCTATTGTTATCATCTTGAGAATTTTTGCATTTCAGGGTGCAAAGATAGTGGAAATCTATTCATTTTCCCATTATTCTTCGTACATCTTTTCTATTTCGGCAGCATAGTTCTTGTTCAACACATTACGTTTTATTTTCAACGTATTGGTCAGCTCACCACGTTCCATACTGAAAGGATGGGGCAACAAGGTAAACCTCTTGATCTGTTCATAATGTGCAAACTGCTGCTGCAGTGTATCAATCCGCTCTTTAAACAAATCGATAATTTCCGGTTTCTGCAACAGTTCCTCCATACTTTCATAGCGAATACCTTTTTTTGCGGCATACTCTTTCACCAGTTTATATTCAGGAATAATCAAAGCAGAAACAAATTTACGTTCATCGGCAATAATAGAAATCTGATCGATATAACGGTCTACCACCAATTTGGCTTCAATGGCTTGAGGAGCGATATACTTTCCGTTTGAAGTTTTAAACAAGTCCTTGATACGCTCTGTAAGGAACAAATGCTCATCTTTTATATAACCCGCATCACCGGTATGGAACCATCCGTCTTCAGTAAACGCCGCCTTCGTAGCAGCTTCCTTTTTATAATAGCCATGAGTGATTCCTTCACCACGTAACATTATTTCGTTATTCTCCCCTATTCTGACCTGCACATGGGGCATGATACGCCCCACCGAACCAACCACATGGTCATTATCATTCTCACAAGCAACCGTTGCAGTAGATTCCGTCAATCCATAACCGGCTACCATATTAATTCCCACCGACAAAACAAACTCCTGTACAGCCGGTGGAATAGCCGCACCGGCAGTAGGGAAGAAACGCCCGTTTTCAATGCCAATAGTCTTTTTCAACAAGCTATAGATCGTTTTCTCATAAAATTTATATTTCATGTGCAATACAGGCGGAGGAGTCAGCCCTTTGTACACATAATCCAAATTATGTTCACGTCCCACTTTAATAGCATCCAGCATCAACTTCTTTTTCAATCCGGTTGTCTCATTGATTTTTTCTTGCACGCCGGCATACACTTTCTCCCAAAAACGGGGAACACTACACATAGCCGTAGGACGGATTTCCTTTATTGTTTTCTGGATATCAGCAGGACGCAAGTTGATAGACAAAGTACACCCCATCGAAAGGCACCAGCAAGTCCATGCACGCTCAAACACATGAGTAAAAGGAAGGAAATTCATAATCACATCCTGATCACCCAATTGAGGGAAACGTTCATCATGTGCCGGAATGGCCGCCTCATAGCAAGAATGATGCAACATCACCCCCTTGCTGTCTCCGGTTGTTCCACTGGTATAAAGAATATTGGCAAGATCACCATTACCCGACTCTGAAGTACGCTTGTCTACCTCAGCTTGATGCGGATGCGCCTCACCCAATTTCAGAAAGTCATCAAAATAAATGGAAGTCTGGTCCCGCTCATCACGCTTTACCTCCCTGTCGAAAATTATAATCTGTTTCAGTTGGCTTCCCAGTAGCATAACCCGGAACGCCACATCATATTGCAACTGTTCACCTACAAAAATATAACGTATTTCGGCATCACCTACCATATAATGTACCTGCGCCTCGGAACTGGTAGCATAAAATGGTACAGTAACAGCCCGTATCCCAAAAGCTCCAAAGTCCACATACAGGCATTCCGGTTTATTTTGAGAAAAAACTGCTATATTTTCCTGTATGCCTATACCTAATTCTATCAATGCATTCGAAACTGTTTTTACAGTTGCGGCAAACTGGTTCCAAGAAACCGGAATCCATGTTTCTGTTTTATAATCGCGGTAACGCAACGCTACACGATCACCATATTTCCCTGCCTGACGTTGTATCAGGACAGATAAGAAAGAACTACTCATTCCAAAGATTTATTTTTAATTCATCGGCAAAGTTATCGTTTAATTTGGAATTATCCTCTATAAACAGGCATTAATTTTCCCAACCAGTCAAAGAGTTAGAAGAAATCAGCCGAAAGATTTAGTTGCATATCTAACTTAATTACCTACTTTTTTCATCACCGTTTACCACGCAAAAATAGTATCTTTGCAACACATTAAATTATTAAAATCAAGATGATTGATATAGAATATTACACTTCCGAAGCAACCACATTGCTGAATTCGTTAATCGGTATCCCCTCATTGAGCCGGGAAGAAGAAGCTGCCGCTGACTTTCTGCAGAACTATATTGAAGAAACAGGTATCATGACCGGTCGTTCGGGCAACAACATTTGGTGTATCAGTCCGATGTTCGACCTCAACAAACCGACTATTTTACTAAATTCCCACATCGATACCGTAAAACCGGTAAACGGATGGCGGAAACATCCTTTCACTCCGAAAGCCGAAAACGGAAAGATTTACGGTTTGGGAAGTAATGACGCCGGCGCCAGTGTAGTATCCTTATTTCAGGCGTACCGCCATCTCTCTACAACCGAGCAGGCATACAATCTGATCTTTCTTGCCTCATGTGAAGAAGAAGTTTCCGGAAAAAACGGAATAGAAAGCGTATTGCCCCAACTACCTCCCATCACCTTAGGCATAGTGGGTGAACCGACAGAAATGCAGCCTGCTATTGCCGAAAAGGGATTGATGGTGCTGGATGTTACCGCATACGGCAAAGCCGGACATGCCGCACGCAATGAAGGAGTGAATGCTATCTACAAGGTACTGGAAGACATTCAGTGGTTCCGTGATTATAAATTCCCAAAGGAATCTTCCCTGCTGGGGCCTGTCAAAATGAGCGTGACACAAATAAATGCCGGCACGCAGCATAATGTCATCCCCGATACTTGTACTTTCGTTGTGGATATCCGCAGTAATGAATGTTACTCTAACGAAGAACTATTCAAAGAAATAAGTGCCCATCTAAAAAGCGAGGCGAAAGCTCGTTCTTTCCGCTTGAACTCATCTCATATCAGTGCCGAGCATCCCTTTGTGAAACGCGCGGTAAAACTAGGACGTGTACCTTTCGGTTCTCCTACTTTGTCCGATCAGGCGTTGATGAAGTTCCCGTCTGTCAAAATCGGTCCGGGAAAGTCCTCCCGTTCACACACGGCTGATGAATATATCATGGTTTCGGAAATTGAGGAAGCGATAAGGCTTTATATCGAGATGCTGGACGGACTGGTGCTGTAAACGACTTACAAAGACGCTATTTCCCCTATAGACAGACCGGTAACCTGTGCAATTACATCAAATGCAATACCGGCCTGTTTCATTTTTTTGCATTCTTGAAGCATTCTTCCTTACGACCTTGCCCAAGACCTTTTTCAAGGCCCTCTTTAAGACCTTCCTCACGCCCTTTTTTCAACTGGGTGGACATCACGCTGTACCAGTCGCGGAAATTCTTCAAACTTTCCCAATACTCGCCTAATTCCTTAGGATTGAACTTAGCTATCTCGGCAGCCTCGAAAAGTTCCTTGTTCATTGCCGTGCCGAAAAGCAGCTTGAAGCCGAAATCGGTATAAGGGTTGATGTATTTATCCTATATGCCTTCTGTTCCCATATCTATCCGAGGTTTAATAAGTTATGATACAGGATAAAAGTAATCAATATACTGCAATTCCCCGTCTTAAAAGAAAGATTTAACTATTTATCATTCATAGTAGCAACATATCCTCATCATAACAATAATTTATATCTTTCATTCCCCTTTTCTAGATAAGGTTTAATAATTCCTCATTATTCCATCTTTCAGCATATTCACTGCTTAAGTCTGCCGTGATACACTCGTGCTTATTTTCCCCTTTTTGTAAACCGATAACTCTAATGTCAGGAATAGTTTTAGCATACTTTCTTATTGCGAGTTCCAATAAAATTCCTAAGCTTATCGATTTCATATTAGGCGGATAAAACGGTTCCGCACTTTGAGCATCATTTAAACAGGAAAAAATAACATCTATTGCCTGTTCCCACGTAATAAAAAACCGGGTAGCTTCAGGATCTGTCAATATAAGCTCCTTCCTATTTTCTAATGCATACTTCCATTTTACCAAAACAGATCCTGTAGAATGTAATACATTTCCATAACGAACGATCCTATAAGCGCAATTCGATCCGTTTATTTGTTCAAAATCCTCAAAAAGATTCTCCATAAGCAATTTAGTAGCCCCATACGTTCCTGAAACTTGAACAGCTTTATCAGTGCTTGTTGCCAGAATAAATTTTATGTTCTGCTCCTCAACAGTTATTTTAAGAAGATTCAACGTACCAAGAATATTAGTCTGAACAGCTTTCAGAGGATGTTCTTTTGCCAAAATGACATCTTTAAACGCAGCCAAATGAAATATCCCATCACAACCATTCAATGCCTTTTTCAATAAAAGATAATCTTCAATGGGGCATGGAAAGATTTGAACGCCTTTAAATTTCTCCCTCAGAGCAATCAGTTTTCCTTCATTCCTGGCTATCGCATGAATAGTATGTCCTTGGGTAATCAACCGTTCTATCAATTTCTCAGCCAAATAACCGGTAGCCCCCGTTACTGCAATGGTTCCCATACTCAAGCTATTTTTTATCATTCATCAACACATCCCTCGCAACATAAGGCTGTGGAGAAAACTCAACAGTCAACACATTCGACTCTCCTAAAGCTGTTAATGTATGGACGCACCCCGGTAAAGTCCTTACCAAATCCCCCTTTTCCCAAATCTCTTCTATTACAGCCTCACTATCATCATATTTCTGAAAAGTAGCCTGCATACGCCCCTGTAAAATAAGCATATATTCCACCTTTCTAAAATGATAATGATTACCTCTGAGAACCTTTGGGACGAATTGCAAGAATCCTATATATTTAGCGGCTTCCACCGCTGGAATTGAAGCACTCAAAGTAGTATCCTCGCCAATTACAAAACCAGTTCCCGCCTCCAGCAAGCTATAATTTTTCACATTCCCTACGGATTCCACTTTTATCAAATCCCTGACAGTTATTTCATCAAACATTTTTTTCGATTGCTCACGCACGTCAATTTTACATAATCCGGCACGATATTTTAATAAAAACAATTTATGATGAGGAGCAAGATTCTCCAATCTCAAACACTCATCCATATCCAGCAAGACAAAAGATTCACCTTCCAAAATACGGATATCCGCTGCATCGTCCATCAAATAAGTATGATGAATATATTCCCATCTATCATAGTCTGCTCTATACTCAGACCCCAGATAGGTTATAGAACTAAAATGTACCTTTGAGGATTTCTTGTGTTCAAATTCTTCCTTCAGTTCTCTGATAATACCGTCTAGAGGGGTTTCCTCCTCCTCAAGGTAGCCAGAAACAAGAGAATAACATCCGGAGTACTCTATATCCGGATTCTCATCTCTTTTTTGCAACAATACTCTATTATCTGTTGTAGTAATAATCGCAGTAGTCGAATCCATCATCTTTTTCATCTTCATTATTTTTTAAATTTTCATTCTGTTGTATTTTCACCACACCCACGTGATGAATAATATTTTCCTTATTCAGCATATCAGTATAAATAGCATGGTTTAACACTATAATAAGCAACCAAATAAGAGACAATATGGCAAAAAAAGGTTGAGTGTATGATTTCAGCCATAACTCCCAAGATTTTTTCTCTCTTTTCAAATTAGAAGGAATCTTTGTAAAAAGTTTCACATACTCATCCGGAAAAGTCTTTTCCGCTTCACATAACATATTCTTCCAGTGCTCATGATAACTCCATAATCTCTGCATTACGTAAATAGACCATATTGAGAATGACAATCCTCCAAATGCAATAATAAATGTCAGGTATTCAGAAGTCTGGCATACAGAGTTAAACAAGACGGTTTCCAATCCGAATAAAGAAACATTTATTCCGAACATAATATTAAAACGGCTCCAGATACCAGCTCCTTCATATTGTAATTGGCCAAGAAGGTGAGTATAATGTTCCATTAATTTAGTGTTCTGCAAGGAATCCCTATCATTTACCGCCTTCTGATGATCCACATCCGCATAAAAGTTTATACCGCATCGAACTAATTTCGTCATTATATCAAGAATCTATTTTTATAATAAAAAAGGAGAGGATATTCCTCTGTTATCAGATTCATATCCCCTCCTCGCTTGAGGTTATCAAGAAGAAAGCATATCAAATTTAAACTATACTTCCTATCTTAGCCCGAATGTTTACTGTACTTTTCTTGTTACAGTTACCTTGAATGTCTTGGTTACAACACCCCAGTCATGAGTATAAGTGATGATGAATTGAACATCATGCTCATAAACAGTACCTGTAGGTTCGCCATTCCAAGTAAGGATACCGTTAGCATAGCTGTATTCAGCCTTGTCTGCTTCAGAGATATCAACTTTAACACCTGTAGATTCAGAGTCCTTCTGATACAATGTAGCTGCAATAGGTTCTGCTTTAGCAAGATCATTGGCTCCATCATATACAACCAACTTATTACCAACGGCATCTTTCAAAGTCAAATCTGTCCATTTCTTCTTGTCAGCAGCAACTTTCAAGCCATTAATCAAATCAAAGAGATTAATTTGTTCACCAGTTGCTAATGCAGGATTGTTATACTTCAAGTCAACAACATCAGAGAATGCCAAGATCGGTGTTTGCACAGTCCATTCTTCTGTATCGAAGAGTACACGTTTAGAATCAGTATCACCTGCTGTAATATCGTAAATATCAACTTTCAGTTTGCCAACCTTAGCCAAATCTACACGTGGAGTAAATACAATCTGGTTAGTAGTAGCCCACTTGATATCACCACTCTTCATCATTTCCTGAACATAAGCGTTCTGGTTCTTTGAAGCCATATCAAATTTCACTATAGCATCTTCAGGAACAACATCATACATTTCGTCAAATACCTGAGATTGCATAATGAAGTCTGTGTAATTTGCTCCACTCTTAACCCATTCACCCATGATAATGCGGTTCTTATACTGATCCTTAATCGGACAATCGAATGTATAAGTTACAGAGAAGTCGTTAACGACAACCTTAAACAGTTTGTTTACATACTTGTTGTAAACACCATAAGGAGTCTTGATGCCATCGGTCATCATCATATCATAGTCACTGTTCCAATCATAAGACCAAGATGAGCCCATCAACAAAGTAGTCTTCTTTATTTGTTCCTGATTAGCGCCCGGTGTCAAGATTAAGAATAAAGAGTCTTTGTCTGCATTGTTTCCACCATTCTTATAGTACAGAACAGCTTCATTAGTGATATTCAAATTCTGTTCAATATAGTTAGCCACATTGGTAACGTTCTCTTCCAAATTGGCATTAGCTAATCCGTTTCTTATAGTCCAGAAATTATTGTAACTTGTTTGAGACATATCGGCATAACCAGTCAACTTATTAGCTGTATCATATACAGGTTTATACAACTGAACAAAAGTAGAATATACACTATTATTGTTTGAAACAACATCACGTCCTTCAATAGCATTTTCAAAGTCACGAACATCCAAAGTGATAACTTGAGATTTTGCACTATTGTAAGTAAATGTGAAGTTGTCTGTAGCGTTCAACGGTTTCAAAGCAACAGTTGAGAAGTTAGGATTAACAGCAGGACGAACTGCTTTGATAAATACTACATTCTTTATCTCATAATCTTTAATTCCTTCTTCTTGAGCCTTAACAGTAGTAGTTACTTCAATAGCTGCATATTCATCAATAGCAGAAGCTTGGTTAGTTGATTTCACAGACAAGACATTATCTTTCAGTTCAAAGATACCTTGATGAGTCTTAATAGTTTGACCCTTAAAAGTGTATTCTTCATTCTGATCCAACAGTCTGAAAGCCTTTTCATAAACAATACCTGTTTCTTTTACCCAAACCTTAGCACTTTGAATATAAACATCAATAGAATCATTTACATTGTAAGTACCTTGATAGTTGAATTTACCAAAATCATATCCATCATAAGCATTCCATCCTTCAGTAATAATCTTCGGATAATTGTTACCTGTTACGGTAGTGGAAGTGAATGCGTTCTTGATATTATCAGTAGTAACATTTGTTCTTCCTACTGTAAAGTAATCAGAAGCAGAAGTGTATTGACCATACATAGTTACATCTAAAGAAGTTGCAACTACTGTTCCTTCACTTATTCCTTCATTAGGTATCATAGCAAGTTTCAATACTCCGTTTGCTAAAGTAGCCGAACCATCCATATATACCAAAGCCGGTTCTACACTACGACTCAATTTGTATGTATCAACGAACGAGAATTTAGCATTGTCCAATGAGAAATCACCCGGATAAACCTTGAAAGAAGCATAAGCAGGAACAGCTGCAAACAATTCATTATCTGTATTATACACATTATAAGCATAACAAACATCATCGGCATCATTAACAGCCTGTTTTCTGTAAACTACAGTCTGCAACCCTTTGAAAGCAGAACCTTCCTGCAATAAAGTATAGTTCTGTCCGTCGATAGTCACAATTACAGTCTTGCTTTCAGCATCTACAGCAATGTTAGGAAATTCATTGTTCTGCTTCAAATCGGTAACCTTGTCACCGATCTTGATGTATTCCACACCGTCCACTGTCACCCAAGACACGTTTGAACCAGCGGCTTCACCATCCTGACCTCTGGCCGGAACTTTGTTACCTTCGGTATCTTTCACATCCACCCAAGTAGCACCTTTGTCTGTGCTAACCTGCCAGTAATTGCCTTCCACACGGAATTCAGGGATAACAGTAGTACCATCTGCTCCATTAGTACCATTCTTGATAGTAATTTTGGAACCGTCAGTGAAAACCAGTTCATATCCACCGGTAACCTCATTACATGACTGAACGAATTTACCTGCCTTAATTGCCGAGTCAAGACTTGCAATGGTTTCCTTGACTTCGCTCAATTCCTTGTCGATGCGGTCAATGTCATCATCATAGTCCTTACAAGACACAAATGTTCCTGTTGACGAAACCATTAAGGCTCCGAACAGGATTGCACTTAAAAACTTTTTGTTCATAATAGAAAAACTTTAAATTTATAAATTTAAAAACTAAAATTGGTTATACATATTAACTTCATTATTAATAGCTTAGCTAGTTTATCACCTGTAAATACCGTTTCCTCCTTTCCCTGGACTGATAAGATAAAGGTGATATGCCCACAATACGACTGAAAGCCGAGTAGAAAGCACTTTTAGAGGCGAAACCACAACTACAGGGCAAGTCATTCAATGTGCAACGACCGGAATCAAGAAGTTCTTTGGCATATTCCACGCGATAGCTGTTCACAAGTTCCTTCAAGTTGCAACCAAAATACTTATTCACTACATTACTCAGGTAGGTCTGGTTCGTTTCAAGCAGTTCACTCAGTTTTTTCAGAGAAAGCGAGGTGTCAAGGAATACCTGACGTATCTCAAGCTGGTACAATATACCTTTATATATATTGCAATCCACCTTGCGAATGTCTGTTCCCTTTCCGGCAAACTCCTCTTTCCATTGCCGCTCGGCGGCCTTGAAAAGCAAAGTTTTCTGCCGCTCGGAAGTAGCGGTCGTGCGTTTACGTCTCAGAAATAGATATTCCATCTGCTTTATGTTGTTTTCATTTAGTTATACCGCTTCAAAGACCAGGTATATTCTATATATAAAAAGGTCTTAAAAACGACATTTTTTGTAGATCTCTTGATAAGAGATCTACAAAAAGCATTAACACACATTATATCAACATATTACAGAGCTGTTGAAACGGAATAAAGAAGAATATAAATAAGTGAGAGAACTATTTTTTTATATAAATTCCTATTTTTTTTGCCAAAAATGTATTAGTTCTCAAAACTTTGCTTATTTTTGCACAGAAAATATATATCTCTTATCAAGAGATATATAAATCGGGTCATGTAAAAGCGAAGCATAACAAACTGAAAGACAGAATATTGCTACTTATAAAGAGTTTATGTTAGCTTTAAAAGGAGAAAAGTTCATCATTTTAACTTTTTTTGTTTCATCAAAGAGAAATCCATCAACCAGTTTTTTTAAAGTTCTACTATAAAAGTCCAGAAGCATTTGGAATTATTATGGAAATGACAATAGATCGAACCCTGTTGCATAAACCTTTTCTATCTCCTAATTAAACCTTTTTATACGGATGTATTCTATCTCCATAGCCTTTGGAGCTATCTCCCAAGGCTATGGAGTTAACTCCAAAGGCTTACGGAGATAGAACAAACAGGAAAAAAACCTTTAACCATACGGCGGGAAAGGTTTAGAAATATAGACAAGAGCTTTTAAGGATGAATCTGATTACAAAGCTACGCATTCCTTAAGCAGGGAGGAAAAGTCCCCAGACTGCCTTCTTATAAAAAAGCGAAACAACATATTGGCAGGAAGATATACATCTGACTACATGTATGTTATATAGCAACAAGTCGAAATGCTAAAGTGAGGGCATATATCCAATCCCAATCTTTACTTTTGCCTGTCATACAAACCATCCATAAAATTACGAACGCTCGTACAGGGGGGTATCACAAACAATTGTATGAAATAAATCCCCACTAAATTTCTGCTGACCCAAAAGCCGGATAAGCCCTCATTTCAGCAGGCTGAAGGATTTATATCCGGATGAAGGAAATAAAGTAAAAATGGTTCATCATAAACAACTGAGTAACAATATATTACCTTACAATGAAGGATTTGAAGGAAAAAAAACAGGTTATAGAGCCAAATCTTCTCTATAACCTGCATATACTCAAATCACCTTGAAACAATCAGAGAGTGATATCTTTCATTATCTTTTCTAATGCTCCGGCATTATGGTTCACATAATTTCCGGCAGCTTTCCCTGCTTGTTGCAAGCAAGCCTTATCCGACAAAAATTTGTCCATCAGCCGTTTAAAATCATCATAGCCAGTCACTTCAAAACCGCCTTTCTGCTCCAACAAATGTTGCGCCTCGCGAAATTTCTTGTTGTTAGGTCCGAATACCACAGGAATACCATATACAGCCGCTTCCAGCACATTATGAATTCCAACTCCGAAACCACCCCCAATATACGAAATCTCACCATATCGGTAAATGGAGGACAGCAATCCGTAACAGTCGATAATCAAACAATCGGCCTGTGTCACATTTTCTTCCGTAGCCTCGGTATAGCGGATGCACGGACGTTTCACCTTATCTAAAATCTCTTTCAAATGACTGTCGCTCACCACATGAGGAGCAATAACCAGTTTCATCTCAGGATGCTCATTGAAATATTTGATAAAAATATCCTCATCCGGTCCCCATGAGCTGCCTGCAACAAAAGTCAACGAGCCACCTTTGAACTTCTCCACCAGCGGAAGCTGCTTGGCTTGATGGCAGATATCCAGCACACGGTCAAAACGAGTATCGCCCACAACTGTCACATCGGTCACACCAATTGTTGCCAGTAATTTTTTGGAAACTTCATTCTGTACAAACAAATGAGCAAAAGTCCTCAGCACCTCACTATATCTCTTCCCATACCAACGGAAAAAAATCTGATTGGGACGGAAAATGGAAGATACGCTATAGGTGGGAATACCTCTCCTATGCAACTCATTCAAGTAATTCTGCCAAAATTCATACTTGATAAAAAACACCATACAGGGATTAGCCAATTCTACAAACCGACGGACATTACGCGGAGTGTCGAAAGGCAGATAGCAGACAAGGTCTGCCCCCTGGTAGTTCTTTCTCACTTCATACCCTGAGGGAGAAAAGAATGTCTGCAATATTTTATATTCGGGATGCTCCTTACGGATACGTTCTATCAAAGGGCGTCCCTGTTCGAACTCACCCAATGAAGCTGCATGAAACCAAATGTAACGGGCGTTTTTGTCTATCTTGTTACGCAAGATATCAAATACCTCCCGGTGTCCTTTTACCATTTTGGCAGGCTTGGCACTGAACAGGCCGGCAACCTTCACCCCGAATAGATAAATATAGATGACTAAGTTATAAATCATAACTACCGGCTATTACTTGAGCACTTCCACAGCCCGACGAATGCGTCGCAATGTTTCTTCTTTCCCTAAAACGGCTGAAATATCAAACATATGCGGGCCTTTACCCTCACCTACCAAGGTTAAACGGAAAGCATTCATTATATTACCCAAGTGATAACCTTTATCTTCTATCCATTTCATGACCACAGCTTCCTGGTTCTCCAGCGAGAAGTCGTCCAAGGCCTCCAACACGTCCGCCAACTCCAGCATACGTTCGGGAGAGTCCTCTTTCCAACGTTTTTTACGGGTCTTCTCATCATATTCCGTAGGAGCGACGAAGAAGAATTTGCAAGTTTCCCACAAATCCTTGATAAAACTTACACGATCTTTCATCAAACCTACCACGGTCACTACTTTATCCATAGGAGCTTCAATGCCGTGCTCTTTCAAGATCGGCATGAAAAGCCCGGCTACTTCCTCATTGCTTTTCTTCAATATATATTCATGGTTAAACCATTTTCCTTTTTCAAAGTCGAATTTCGCTCCGGCTTTGCTGCAACGGTGCAGGTCGAAAAGCTTCACCAGTTCATCCAAAGACATCAGTTCCTGGTCATTGCCCGGATTCCATCCCAACAGGGCAAGGAAATTGATAACAGCTTCGGGCAGGTAACCCGACTCACGATAACCGGAAGACACCTCACCGGTTTTGGGGTCGTGCCATTCCAACGGGAAAACAGGGAAGCCAAGACGGTCACCATCACGCTTGCTCAGTTTACCGTTACCATCCGGTTTCAACAACAAGGGAAGATGTGCGAACTCGGGCATGGTATCCGCCCAGCCGAAAGCCCGGTACAGCAGGACATGCAACGGAGCGGAAGGCAACCATTCCTCACCACGGATTACATGGGAAACTTCCATCAAATGGTCGTCCACAATGTTTGCCAAATGATAAGTAGGCAGTTCATCCGCCGATTTATATAAAACTTTATCATCTAAAATGGAAGAATTGATCACTACCTCGCCACGGATAATATCATGTACGTGTACATCTTCATTCGGTTCAATCTTGAAACGTACCACATATTGCTTCCCATCGGCAATCAGTGCATCCACTTCTTCTTTCGGCAGAGTCAAAGAGTTACGCATAGACATACGGGTAGAAGCATCGTACTGGAAATTAGAGATTTCCTGACGTTTGGCATCCAACTCTGCCGGAGTATCGAAAGCAATATACGCCTTATCGCTGTCAAGCAACACCTGTACATATTTCTTATAAATATCACGACGTTCAGACTGACGGTAGGGGCCGTAGTTACCACCAAAGCTGACTCCTTCGTCGAAGTTTATCCCCAACCACTTAAACGACTCAATGATATATTCTTCCGCACCCGGAACAAAGCGATTTGAGTCGGTATCTTCTATACGGAAAATTAAATCTCCACCATGCTGGCGAGCAAACAGATAGTTATACAAGGCTGTGCGCACACCGCCGATATGCAACGCTCCCGTCGGGCTCGGAGCAAAACGAACTCTTACTTTTCTTTCTGACATTGTTGTTTTATATAAAATACGCTGCAAAATTAATCTAAATTTCCCGATTTTTTCGTATTTTGCGCGCAAAAATATACGATTATGAGAAGTTTCAAGACCAGCAAACGGTTTTCATATAAAAATTTGATTTATAAAAGCCTTATTTTCATTGCCACAGTATCGGTAATAGTCTACTTTTTGCCCAATGAAGGGAAGTTCAACTATCAATTTGATATAAACAAGCCTTGGAAATACGGACTGTTACAGGCATCTTTTGATTTTCCGATTTACAAAAACGATCTGCAAGTACAAAAGGAACAGGACAGCATCCTGGCAGACTATCAACCTTATTTCCAAATAGACAAGGAAGCCGAAAAAAATGTCCTTTCCAAATTAAGGGAGGATTACAACAAGACCTTACGCCACTCATTGCCGGGCACGGACTATGTGCGTTATATTGAACGTACATTAAAGGCACTGTATGAAGACGGAATCATTGCCGGAAATGACTTGAAGCGTATGGAGGAAGACAGCATCATTGCCATACGGTTGGTAGACAAAAATGTAGCAACAAGCCGTTTTATCGACCAATTGTACACCGTGAAGGAAGCCTATGAATATTTGCTGAATGCGGATACCGCCCACTACAAAAAGAAGATATTACAACAATGTAATCTGAATGATTACATTACACCTAATCTGGTTTATGATGAAGAAAAGTCCGAAGCCGCGCAAAAAGATCTGCTCTCTAATATTTCATGGGCAAACGGCTTTGTGCTGAACGGACAAAAGATTATTGACCGTGGAGAAATTGTTGATGAGCAAACTTACAATATATTGGAATCCTTACGCAAGGAATGGGAAAAACGCAGCGACTCGGTACAAGAGAAAAGACTGACATTGGCCGGACAAATATTATATGTAGGAATCTTCCTGTTCTGCTTCATGGCCTATCTGGAGTTGTTCCGGGCAGATTATTATGAACGAAAAGGAACACTCACCTTGCTATTTGCGCTGATTGTATTCTTCCCCGTCCTGTCTTCCATTATGGTGGAACAGAACTTGTCAAGTATTTACGTGGTTCCATTTGCCATGATTCCGATTATAGTCCGTGTTTTCCTTGACTCAAGAACGGCATTCATGGCACATGTCACTATCATTTTGCTTTGCTCCATCACTTTACGTTTTCCACATGAGTTTATATTGTTACAGGTAGTGGCAGGAATGGTGGCGATCTATAGTTTGAGAGAATTGTCCCAACGGTCGCAATTGTTACGGACGGCTTTGGTTGTATTTATCAGTTACGCTTTATTATATTTTGCTTTCGAGCTGATTCATGAAGATGATTTGACCAAGCTGAATACGCGCATGTACATCTATTTTATGATCAACGGTATTTTACTGCTGTTCGCCTATCCGTTACTATTCCTTTTGGAGAAAATATTCGGTTTTACTTCAGATGTGACTTTGGTGGAATTGTCAAATATCAACAATAGCTTGCTTCGGGAAATGTCCGAAGTAGCTCCGGGCACTTTCCAACACTCATTGCAGATGGCAAACCTGGCTGCGGCGGCGGCAAACAAGATTGGAGGTAAAAGCCAGCTGGTACGTACAGGAGCATTATATCATGATATCGGTAAAATGGTGAATCCGGCTTTTTTCACAGAAAACCAGTCGGGAGTCAACCCACACAAGAGTTTAAGTTATGAACAAAGCGCCCAGGTTATCATCAGTCATATTACCGACGGACTGAAACTGGCGGAGAAGCATAATCTGCCCAAAGTGATCAAAGACTTCATTAGTACCCATCATGGACGGGGACTGACGAAGTATTTCTACATTTCATATAAAAACGAACATCCTGACGAAGAAGTGGACCAGGAAAAGTTCCGCTACCCCGGTCCGAACCCGTTCACCAAAGAACAGGCCGTCCTGATGATGGCAGACTCTGTAGAAGCGGCTTCACGCAGCCTGCCGGAGTACACGGAAGAAAGCATCAGCACACTGGTAGATAAGATTATTGACACACAGGTATCTGAAGGGTATTTCAAAGAATGCCCTATTACGTTCAAGGATATAGCAACAGTTAAAGCGCTGTTTAAAGAAAAGCTGAAAACGATGTATCATACTCGTATCAGTTATCCGGAACTAAAGAAGTAAGTAATCCAGCACAAGCATCTTCCAATATATCAAGCACGTTCTCGAACCCTTGCGCACCGCCATAGTAAGGGTCGGGAACATAGTCTGCCACCTTGACGCGACAATAATCCGTCATGCGATGGATTTTCTTTTCCGTTTCCAGGTCGGGGGCACGTTCCATCAAGTCCTCTATATTACGGTCGTCCATACCAATGATCATATCAAAATGATAGAAATCCTCCGTACAGACAGGACGGGAACGATGGGTCAGATTGTAACCGCGACGGGAAGCATGCATCCGCATACGGCTGTCGGGCAATTCCCCTCTATGATAACTCAGGATTCCGGCAGAATCCACCTCTATCTCGTGTTCCAGTCCTTCTTTCTTTATGAGAGTACGCATCACTTCTTCTGCCGAAGAAGACCTGCAAATATTACCAAGGCAGACAAAAAGTATTCTTTTCATATATAATCTACAAATGGAGATATTCTTTAAATGATTTCACATCACGGTTCATGATCAGCTCTTCAGGAAACCCGGTAAGCTGCAACAATTCATACAAATTATCGTAACGGGCTATATCAAACGAAATATGCGCGTCACTTCCCAAGATGACCGGAACTTCATATTTCTTGCATAAACGGAGAATGGTGAGGTTGTTCTCACGGGCATCGGGCTTGTTACGGGTGGGCTTTAAAGAACTGTTATTTATTTCCAATAAAGTATGGTGTTCTTTGGCTGCCAATACCATCGGTTCAAAATGCAACGCTGCCGTACCGTCTCCGGGGTGACTGATAATATGAATAAAAGGATTACTGATAGCCTGCACCATTCCATGAGTGTTTTCTTCTATCGTTCCATATTCATAACACAAAGAGTGGATACCCGCGATACGGATATCAAGCATCTTCATATAGTCCTCGTCCAAATCAAGGTTTCCTTTACCATCCAGAATGTTAATCTCAGCCCCCAGCAACAGCTCCACCCCATACATCCGGCGAGGAACCACATGCAAGTTTCTAAAATAAATAGGATGGCAAGTACCGGGAATACCGGGCGAATGTTCCGTTATCCCTAAAACTTTCAATCCCTTACCGGCGGCAGCTTGCGCCATTTCTTGTAAAGTACTGAATGCATGCCCGCTGGCAATGGTATGGGTATGTACGTCTAATTCTATCTTCATCTTTATTTTCGTTTATCTTTTCTATTATCATCCAGTGCATGGACCAGTTACTGTGGATCTACATCATAATATACTAACAACGAACGGAAACGTTCATCTTCCAATATGGCACGTTGCACGGCAAGCAGATAATCACGCACTTTCTTTATAGAAGCATTCTGCTCCACTTTCACAATCATTTTCTTTATAAATAAGGTCTGGATACGGGCCACCGGCGGTTTGTCCGGGCCCAATACCCTGTCGCCCAATCCGGAACGGAGCTGTGCTGCCATGGTATCCGCCGCCAGATCCAGAACGTCTTCTTTGCGATGTTTCAAATATACATAAATCAAACGATAGTAAGGCGGATACTTAAACATCTGCCGTTCTGCCAATTGATCGTAGTATAATTGTTCATAATCATTATGTATCACTTGATGAATAACAGGCAAATCCGGCGATTTGGTCTGAAGGATGACCAGTCCTTGCTTATTTTTACGCCCGGCACGTCCTGCCACTTGGGCCATCAGTTGGAAAGCACGCTCATAGCTCCGGAAGTCCGGGAAGTTCAACATCGTATCCGCATTCAGAATCCCCACCACACTGACATGATCAAAGTCCAATCCTTTGGATACCATCTGAGTACCAATCAGAATGTCCGTCTTGCCCAGTTCAAAATTCGTGATAATTTTCTCGTATGCGGTACGGGTACGGGTGGTATCCAAGTCCATCCGGGCGACTTTCGCCTCGGGGAATATCAGTTTTATATCATCTTCTATACGCTCTGTACCGAAACCGCGATGCATCAATTCCACTCCACCGCACGCCGGGCAGGAACGGGGAACTTGATAGGTATATCCGCAGTAATGACAAGTCAGCTGGTTCAGCCCCTTATGATACGTCAGACTCACATCACAGTTCTTGCATTTAGGAACCCAGCCGCAGGTATGACATTCTATCATTGGAGCGAAACCGCGACGGTTCTGAAACAGGATAACCTGCTCCTTACGCTCCAATGCCTCTTTTATCTGCTTGACCAGCACCGGTGAGAAAGGCCCCTGCATCCGCTTTTGATGCGCCAGTTCCTTAATGTCAACCAGTTCTATATGAGGAAGCCGGATATCTTTATATCTTTCTTTCAATTCTACCAAGCCATACTTTCCCGAGGTAGCATTAAAGTAAGTTTCCACACCAGGAGTAGCCGTTCCCAACAGCACTTTCGCCTTGAACATAGAAGCCAGCATGATGGCTGAACTACGGGCATGGTAACGTGGGGCGGGGTCTTGCTGTTTATACGTATTCTCGTGTTCCTCATCTATGATGACCAGCCCCAAATTACGAAAAGGCAGAAAAATAGAGGAACGGACTCCGAGAATCACGTCATAGCTCTTCTCTCCCAACTGTTTCTGCCATATCTCCACCCGCTCAGCGTCCGGAAACTTGGAATGATAAATACCCAGCCGATGTCCGAACACCCTTTTCAAACGCTCAGTTATCTGAGTGGTCAGTGCAATTTCCGGAAGCAAATATAAGACTTGCTTTCCTGTTTTCAGCACCTCCTGAATGAGGTGGATATAAATTTCCGTCTTGCCACTGGATGTAACACCATGCAGAAGACACACATTTTTCTCTCTGAAGCATTGAAGAATGTTGCTATAGGCCTGTTGCTGCGCAATATTCAGCGGATTAATATCACCGGTATCCAAAATTCCTTTATCCAAACGTCCTATCTCCTGATGATAGACCTCAAAGACTTTCTTTTCGACCAATCCGTTAAAAACGGCAACAGAACCTCCTGACTTTTCAAGCAGCTCTTTCTTTGTTACTTCCTTTAAAGCATACCCTTTGGTTACCCAACCGGACAATTCCACATACTTCATTAATATCATCAATTGTTTAGGAGCACGTGACAATTCATTGAACAGCCGTTGTAAGTAAGCCTCATCCGCTTCTCCGTTCACCAATCTCACCCTCGCCTCAGTACGCGGTTTGTAATTACGTTTCAGTTCCTCCTTGACAAAGATGGCTTCTTTGTCCAACAAAGACTTGATGACAGTCAACACATTTTTCAGTCCGCTGTTTTTTTCCAACTGGGTTACACACTGTTCTGTATCCCGACTCAACAAATCTAGAATTTTCTGCTCTTTCTCCGGTAACGGTGCGGTGGTCTCAAAATCGGGATTATATTCCACCAACGTTTCGCTTTCCAGTTTCATACCCGAAGGGATAGCCGCCTTGTACACATCTCCTAATGTACAAAGATAATATTCCGCCAGCCATTGCCAGAACTCATATTGTTTCGGTAACAGTACCGGAGATGAATCTAGCACTTCAGCTATATCCTTCGTTTCATACCCCTCCGGGGCCGCATAATGTACATTTGTCACTATTGCCGTATAGAACTTTTTCTTTCCAAACGGAACAATCACCCGACAACCAATCTGTACCATCTCTTCCATCTCCTGAGGAAGGGAATAAGTGTATTGGTTGGCAATAGGTAATGGAACTATGACATCTACGAATTTTTTCATGGTGCAAAATTACAAAAAAGGAGGCATTCTTTACTGAATGCCTCCTTTTTATCTTTTATTAAATAAGGTTGTCTAGAACAAGTATGCCAAAGAAACTTGCCAAGTGTTGTTCTTTATCTTCACATCCTGAGTAAGTGGTTTACCATCAAGGATTATATTAGGGTCAGCATAAAGAGTGGCAGTATGCCCCAAAGCAAAATTATAATTCACGCCAAGCTGTAAATGGCGGATCAGTTTCACACCTGCCCCCACATTGAAGCTGGTGTTGTTCTTCTTCAGATCATAATTCATAAATCCTTTCTTATTACCAATATTGAAACCGAACTGAGGCCCGGCAGCAATATAAGCACCCAACATACTTCCAAGTCCGAAAGACCATTTCAAATTTACCGGAATCTCAATCGTTTTCAGTTTTGCATCGGTGGAATATCCCTTTGCAGCCAGTTCTGTCTGTGAATACAAAGCCGCAACATCCGCACCAATCCCAATAATGGGCAGGGTGAATTCAGCCATCGGACCAATGAACCAACCGGTTTTATTATCTCCTTTTAAATCTGATTTCGAGAAACTAACCTTTGACAGGTTCAAGCCACCTTTTACTCCAAAGTGCAACTGAGCCTGAGCAGGAGCAGCCATCATCAAACATACAGCTACCATTAATACACTAATAATCTTTTTCATGTTTGTCTATTTTTAGTTTACGCCACAAAGATAAACACTTTTTCCATGTATAATGTTCAATCTCTCAGGAAAGTTACATTACGCTTTCCAATACCCCCTTCCAAGAAGAAATATCAAACAAAAAACGGACAGAATTTTTTATTCTGTCCGCTATGTTCTCTTTCTAATATTCTTCTTCGTTGAAAAAGAAATCCTCTTTGCTCGGATAATCCGGCCAAATATCTTCTATACTTTCATAGATTTCGCCTTCATCTTCCATCTCCTGCAAGTTTTCGATTACTTCCAACGGAGCGCCCGAACGCATTGCATAGTCAATCAACTCATCCTTTGTAGCAGGCCAGGGAGCATCCTCTAACTTCGAGGCCAATTCTAATGTCCAGTACATAGTTTTCTTATTTTTTAAGTAAATACTTTTCTTTTGTTCTCTAATTAGCCGCAAAAGTATAATAAATTATTTCATTTGCAACTTTTATCCCAAAAAATTTCATCTGTTTTAGTTAAATGATTTAACTTTCGGGTCAAAATGAATAAATAATCAGATAAACGGTTGACAAATGCTGTTACACGGGCATCTATGTCACATTCTTCAGCCAATGCAAGAATACGTCGCTCGGCACGGCGACACACCGTCCGGCAAATATGTCCAACGGCTGCTCCACGGTCACCTCCCGGCAGAATAAAAGCATTCAAAGGAGGAAGCTCATTGTCAATTACGTCAATTGCCTGCTCCAACATCCGGATGTCTTCATCCTCTATACGACTTTCCATACGCAAATCGATTTGTGTCTGATCCGTTGCCAGATACGAACCGACAGAGAATAATTTATTTTGTACACGAAAAATGATTTGCTTATCCTCCTCATCCGTCAAATACGTTTGCAACAATCCCAAATACGAGTTCAACTCATCCACTGTGCCATAGGCTTCAAGCCGTATATGTGTTTTCGGCACCCGAGTACCACCTACCAATGATGTGGTTCCCTTATCACCTGTTTTGGTGTATATCATGCTTTTCTTCATGGTTCTGGTTATAAAAAATTTACAATATAATGCTGTTTATATCTTGCTTTATCAAAAAAGACCAATCCTATGTCATACAAATCAAAAGTGATACCCGTCGACTCACTGGTTACAATTTGCTCCCACCATTTCCGTTTTTCCCTCGATTCATGAATTCCTCCGACAATAAAACAACTACGAGGTCCGGCATAAGGAAGTACCAGTTCAAAAACTTCTTTATAAAAAGGAGTATGCCCTATATGCAGACAATCTAATGTATGCACCTCCGACAGTTTCTCCTCCAGTTGTCGAGAAGTCTTTGTCCAATCCCTGCCTTTCAAGGTGACGGAATTCATGGTATGACACGCAGCCCGCATATATCCTATGGATGCCCCATTACCAATTCCCACTTCAATCAATGACTTTGGTCTGAAATAATTAACCAACCGGAATAGTAAACGGTTCACTTTTCTTCGATAATGTGGCAAATAAGCAGGAAATCCTCTTTCCTTCAATACCCGATAAGCATAATAGTGATATTTTTCATAAACGACAGAAGTAATCAGAAAAAAATCAGACGGAGAGTGTACTCCGTAACCACAACGGTGACGGAAGCGACTGCACCAATTCCATATACGATGAAGAAAAAACATATTTCTCGGCTTTATTAAGTAACACAAAGATAAAAGATTACCCGACAATATCGAAATAAAATGCTATTTTTGTTGCCAATTAGTTATTAAACCATTTATAAACAATGAAACACACACACTCTTTTATGTTATGGGCAATACTGGTCGTCTTGTTGCCTTTACAAATGACCCAGGCCGCAGCTCCTCCCACTGAATTACAGAAAAGACTTCAAAATCTTCCGGACATCAGTGACATTAAACCAATGCAAAGTGATGCCTATCCGGAGAAATATGTATTCTTCATTAATCAACTATTGGATCCGCATCACCCCGAAGCAGGGAATTTTAAGCAAAGGGTTATTCTCTCGCATGTAGGTTTTGACCGCCCCACTGTACTGGTTACCGAAGGCTATGCCGCCCATTATGCCACCCATCCGCGTTATCAAGAAGAGTTATCCAAATTATTCAACGCCAATCTGGTATTCGTGGAATACCGTTACTTTGGTGAGTCCATGCCGAAGCCCTGCAACTGGGATTATCTCACGGTTGAAAATTCACTGTATGATTTGCATCATGTAACCACGACTTTGAAACAACTATACGATCAGAAATGGATAGCTACTGGAATCAGCAAAGGCGGACAGACTACGATGTTCTATCGCACTTACTTTCCCGATGATGTGGATATCTCCGTACCTTACGTAGCCCCCCTCAACAAATCATTGGAGGACGGCCGTCACGAACCGTTCATTGCCAATAAAGTTTCGACTCCCGAAAACCGGAAACGAGTTGAAAACTTTCAACTGGAAGTACTTAAACGCAAAAACCAGCTGTTGCCGATGTTCGAAAAATATTGCTCAGATAAAGGATATACCTTCCGCATTCCTATAGCCGAAGTATACGACTTCAATGTATTGGAATACTCATTTGCCCTATGGCAATGGGGAACTCCTGTAAATAAAATTCCGGAAACAGATGCCGATGATCACACTCTATTCAAGCATTTCATGGCTATTTGTGAGCCGGATTATTTCTCCGAACAATCTCCCTACCCTTCTTTCAATGTGCAAGCAGCCAAAGAACTGGGGTATTACGGATATGACATCAAACCTTTCAAAAAGTATCTGACGATAAAGAGTAGCCGTAACTATCTTCATAAGGTAATGTTACCGCCCGAACTGTCAAATCTCAAATTTGACAAGACACTATATAATAAGGTAGTAAAATTCCTGAAAGAGAATGATCCCGAAATGATCTATATTTATGGCGGCAATGATCCTTGGACAGCTTCGGGCGTTACTTGGCTGAAGAACAAGAAAAACATAAAAGTTTATGTGTTACCCGGCGGCAGCCATACCACCCGTATCGGCAGCTTTGACACCGACACACAAGAAGAAATCAAGACACAGATCAATGCATGGCTGAATAAAGAATAGCAAAGAGACGAGGTAAAAAGCTTTTCCGCCACAGGCTACGCAGATTTTCACCGGTTATTTCCATTGAGAACCAACTGTTTAATATTGGGCTGGTGTCAATCTGAATAATCTGTGGCAGAATCTTGATTTTTATCATAAAGGCATATTGCCGTGCTTTTTAGGCGGATTGCTTTGGTTTTTGT